>OOGD01000252.1_pt1 | contig 11499 bp, 11 predicted proteins | sample 1670381 | NCBI WGS metagenome assembly OOGD01 (sample SAMEA98146918, study PRJEB22522) | marine metagenome | biome: marine biome; feature: marine water body; material: sea ice | place: Arctic Ocean | collected 14-Sep-2015 | depth 1.3 m | reverse complement strand
ATCTTAGGCAACCATTGCATGCTATTGGGCTTTTTGCAGCCACTTTAGTAGGTCTTAATCACAATGAAAAAACAAAGCCCGTTGTAGAAAATATTGAACGCTCTATCGACCATATGAATGATCTTTTCGACTCTATCCTAGACTATTCCCAGCTAGAAGCGGGTGAGCTTAGTCCCGATTTAAAGGTATTCAACTTGTCCCCTTTATTGGCTATGTTGGAAACTGACTTTTCAGCACAGGCGAAGGATAAGGGACTTATTCTAGAGATCCACAAAGCAGACTATTGGGTAAGAAGTGAAGCGCTATTATTGGATCGTATTCTTCGAAATCTACTCACGAATGCCATACGTTATACTGAATCAGGTCGGGTAAGTCTGCGTCTAGAGAGGGTAGATGAGTCTACTGTGAGTATTATAGTGAGTGATACGGGACGGGGTATTCCAGCCGATAAACAAGATAAAATTTTTCAAGAGTTTTATCGTAGTGGTGCCAAGATGGAAAAGGGTTTGGGGCTAGGCCTTGCGATTGCGCAACAAATGGCAAAATTACTTGAATCACAAATATCAGTTCGCTCTGCAGTGGGAAAAGGTTCAGATTTTTCAATTAAAGTGACGGAGGGAATGCCAGACGCTAAATCTATTGACGCTACTTTAAAGCCGACGTCTCCTGCAAATGCAACGTTATTAACAGATCAGCTGGTGGTAGTGCTTGACGACGATCCACAAATACTCAAAGCCACTGTTGGTTTACTCAAAAGGTGGGGATGTTTGGTTATTAGCGCAGGTAATAAAAGAGCTATTTCAGCTGACATTAAAGCCCAAATTAGACAGCCTCTAGCCTATATTGTGGACTATCAGTTAGATCATAGTGAAACTGGCATCGATGTTTTGTGTACGCTATTAGAAGGCCGCCAGACTTCTAGAGGAATTATTATTTCAGGCAATACTGATCCCGCTATTGAACAGCAGGCAAAAGAAGCTGGGTTTACCTTTTTTTCGAAGCCGTTACGTCCCGCTAAACTCGCCTCATATCTACGTCACCTTGCAAGAAAGGCATGAACTATAGTTATAAAAAACGGTGCTAGCTCTAATCCCTGCAATTTGAGTGTTACTAGGATCAAGTTGTTAAAGGAAGCCCTGTTAAAACCAGCCCGATTAATTGTTTAAGTCCCTTCAGAGAAGCCATTGTTATTCTCGTAGACCTATCCATGGATAGGGAGCTGTAGCTATCACCACCACCACAGTGTAAGTCTTCATGCATGTGACGACTTTGGTTATATGCTTTATCTTGGTGCAAGGAGTGATAACCGTATTTGACGCAGTATCTCCCGAAAAGGCTGCCTGTAGTGACATCGACCTTAAGACGAAATGGATAGGTTGGGCTTCACGACATAGCTAAAATGTCGATTTCAAAGAGTAATAATAAAATACGAATATGGTTCTCAATCGACCGTCACAGCTCATAGTTTTACCAGAATAAACATCAATACAACATAGGTAACTGGGACCTAAACAGCTGTAAATAACGTTGGAATATGGGGTGTTTTCAACCGCAACAAGCTGATTTCTGGGCAGGGCATTATAATGTCCTTTAACGATTGAGGATCATTCAGTCTCTGTTGAAATATGATTATAAGTGGTTGATTATGTGAGTTTATTTAAGATTGACTGTGCGTTATTATTGTTTGCTAAATTTTAGCTGCAGCCTAAATAAAGACTAAATAAATAAGTGTTTAAGGTGGTCAGATGTGGATCTTATTAAGGCGCGACAATGAATCCGAAAATTCACCCTATGCCTTAATCAATAGGGGGGAATACGGCGTACTTGCTGGGCCATTGGGGGGTGACCATAAGTATCCTATTTAATGTCTATTATTGAAATAAACGGGGGCAGTTACAGGGAAGAGCATCAGAGTAAAAGCTAATAAATTTTAACCATTCGAGCGGTCATTATAATGGTCGTCAAAACGGCCAAAGTGAAATAATTGACGCGAGATAATGCTTTCTATAGTGTCATTTTTGTCAAAAATAGTACTTTGATTTTCAAACAATCATGCATTACAGATGAAAATAAATTTCATCTTGATAACGTTTAATCATAAACCACACGGCAAATATAATTATGCTCCCGAAGATAATGAAGATGTATAGTAAGAAAATTACAATGGGCTGCGTTGCTGCATTGGCCCTAAGTATGACGTCGACAGTCGCTTTCGGAGAGGTCATTAAATTTCATCATGATCTACCCGATACCTCTGCTCAACACAAAGGCGCCGTTAAGTTCAAAGAGCTTGTCGAGGCTGCAACAAATGGTACTTACCAGGTCGAAATCTACGCCAACAATGCATTAGGTGACGATATTGAAGTGGCTCAGCAAATGCAATTTGGGGCTGTACAGGCCGCACCGATTCCAACTGCCAAGCTCTCCAACTTTAGCCCATCTTTACAGCTGATTGACCTTCCGTTTCTTTTCCCATCAGTTGAGGCAACCTATGACTTACTTGATTCCGCAGAGGTTGGTGGTGTCATTCTCAAGTCGCTTGAAGACGCAGGATTTGTTGGGGCTAAGTTCTGGGAGTCCGGGTCCAAACAGTTGACTTGCAACCACTTGGTCAGCACGCCTAAGGACTATGTCGGACGTAAAGTCCGCGTCATGGAAAGTCCTCTGTTAATTGCACAGTTTGAAGCGCTTGGTGCCACCGCTATTCCAGTAGCGTTCTCCGAAACCTACACCGCACTTCAGCAAGGTGTCGTTGAATGTCAGGAAAACCCGATTGTTTCAATTCATTCTATGAAGTTCTATGAGGTGCAAGACTACATGATGCTGTCTAACCATGGTTACATCGCAACGGCTTTCATTTTTTCGAAGGTCTGGTTCGACGCACAGGCTTCCGAGACGCAGGATATCCTGATGGCTGCCGCACAAGAGGCTGGCGACTACCAGCGTCAAGTATCAGCTGAGGATAATCAGCGCCTGTTACAAGAAATTCGTGATGCAGGAACAACGGAAGTAATCGAGTTGACACCGGAACAATTGGCTCTCTTCGCAGAAGCCATGCAACCTGTTCATGAGCGTTTTTCGGATCGTATTGGGAAGGATCTTCTTGAAACCGCTTATACAAAACTTAGCACATTCGCCAACTAACAATACCCGGGGGCTCGTCTTATTAGATGGGCCCCCATTGGTCCTGCCTCTCGTGAAAAGCAGGGGTCATGTGCTTTTAAACATACTATATTCCAACCAGCTTCCACCTCTCCAACAGGAACTTAATCGATGATGAAATGGCTCTATCGGGTCGATATGTGCCTGACGGCTCTGGAGCGTACAACCGTCGCAATCATATTGTTGGTGGCGGTTACGATTCTTGTTGCCGATGTCGCATTAAGAGCTTCTGTTGGAATAGCGTTGGCTTGGGCTGCCGAGTTGACGCGCTACGGTATTGTTTGGCTCGTCCTCATAGGGGGCGCAATTGGTGCACGCTCGGGAGCACATATCTCGATTGATGTGCTCGGAGCTTTGCTTCCGCCCAAGGCTGCCCATCGTTTAGCACAGATTGCGGCACTTATTGCTGCAGGTACAACTGCGATGCTTACGTGGTACGGCTGGTCTCTTGTCAGTCAAATGAAGCGCTTTGGACAAACCTCTGCCTCTTTGGAATGGCCAATGTGGATTATCTACCTCGCTATACCGATAGGTTGTGCCCTCATGACCCTACGTTTTGTTCAGAGTGCTTTGCTCCTGTCAGAAGATGTCCGCCGATTGAACACCGCCCAAAGTACAGCCTGAGTAGACCCAGATGCACATCGTTTTTTTCGGATCACTGATCCTACTAATTATCGTAGGCGTGCCTGTTTTTGTTGTATTGCTTTTGCCGGTGATGGTCATTCTTGAGACTACAACGACCACGCCACCTATTCTGGTTATCCAGCGCCTGTTTTCAGGCATCGACAAGTTTCCGCTGATGGCAATTCCGTTCTTTATCTTTGCGGGCAATATTATGGCGCAAGGTGGAATATCCAAGAGACTAATTAGATTGGGAAATGCTTTAGTGCGCCCAATGCTCGGCGGGCTTGGTATCACAACCGTCATTAGTTCGATGTTTTTTTCCGCAATATCGGGGTCCAGCCCAGCAACCGTTATCGCCGTTGGCAAGATCATGCTGCCAGCCATGGAAAAAGAAGGCTATAAGCGTTGGTTTTCGATCGGTCTGTTGATGAGTTCAGGATCGATGGGCATCATTATTCCACCGTCCATTTTCATGATCGTTTACGGAGCAGTCACTGGCGTATCGATTGGGGCTTTGTTCTTAGCGGGTGTTGGTGCAGGTATCGTCTACGGCATAGCCTTCATTGGTGTTTGCGTGGCCTATGCCAGAATTTCCGGTATGGCCCGTGAAGCAAAATGGGACATACCCGAGCTCATCAATGCTGCGCGCGCATGCTTCTGGGGTCTACTCACGCCTTTTATCATTCTAGGCGGTATTTATGGTGGCATCTTCACGCCAACTGAAGCTGCTGCGGTGGCGGTTGTATACGCTATCGTTGTATCAGCTTTGATTTATCGCGAAATGAATCTGTCTGACATTTTTAGGTCCGCTGTCGACAGCGCTATTACCACCGCTCAAGTCATGATCATAGTCGCTGCAGCCTCTGCCTTCGCCTGGTACCTGACCACTTCTGGGATGGCGAACGGTCTCACAGGATTACTTGCAGGCATTGGTAGCAATCCTATTTACGTTTTGCTCGCTATTAACGGCATCATACTTATAGCCGGTATGGTGTTGGATCCAAACTCGATCATAATTATTTTGGTGCCCTTTATAGCACCTGTCGCGGTGGCAGCAGGCATTGATCCGATCCACCTTGGCATTGTTTTGGCGGTAAATGCGGCAATTGGTATGTTTACACCGCCGTTTGGGCTAAATCTTTTTGTCTCCAGCGCGCTTGGCGTTACCTTCAACGAAGCTGTAAAGGGTGCGTTGCCCTTCATTATCGTTGGCTTGATTGCGCTTGCGGTGATTACCTATGTTCCGATAACCTCACTTTGGCTGCCGGCACAGTTTTATCCCAATATTTCAACGACTTTTGCGGAATAACCGAATGTTGCAAACATGTGATCCCTTTATAAAAATGTTCGAACCCACCATTAGAGACGATAATGGGGCAGGGCTGTTGAACGGCCTAAGCGTCGGGGTTAAAGACAGCTTTGATATTGCAGGACATGTCACTGGCGCCGGATGTCCCGAATGGGCCACATCCCAGGGTCTAGCGGCAAAAACCGCCCCAGTCGTTCAAACTTTGCTGGATACCGGCGCCAATATTGTTGGCAAAACGCAGATGGATGAACTCGCATACAGCCTCATGGGTGTCAACATACGTTATGGAACACCCGTCAACAGCGCTGCACCTGACCGTGTTCCTGGTGGATCTTCGTCAGGATCTGCGGTCAGCGTAGCGGCAGGGTTAGTTGATATTGGTTTAGGAAGCGACACCGGAGGATCAGTCCGGTTGCCTGCTTCTTTTTGTGGTATTTATGGCTGGCGCCCAACACACGGTCTTCTCTCTGGAGAAAACCTCGTTCCTTTGGCACCTAGTTACGATACGCCAGCTTTCTTCACACGCGATCTGAAGACAATGGCAACAGTGGCGTCGGTTTTTCAGACTGCGCAGGTAAATGAAGAGCCGCTCAACTTCTGGCTGCCATCAGATCTTTGGGCTCTGGCAGAAGATCAGGTTAGTGAAACTCTGCGCGCGGCGCTACCCGTTAGCGACTACCGTTCAGATCCACTTTTGCCAGACGGTAATTTGACGGATTGGCTGAAAGTATTCCAGATACATCAAGGTTATGAGATATGGCACACTTTGGGGCCATGGGTTTTAGAAAACCAACCCAATTTCGGTCCAGGCATTCGAGAACGGTTCCACACCGCAAGCCGGGTTACAAAACAAGCTTTCATAGACGCTGTTAAACAAAGAGAAGTAATTCGAGCACACCTTGAAGACTCTGTTACGCCAAAAACCATTCTTGTTTTCCCAACATCACCCGGTATTGCCCCATTGCGGTCAACGCCTCAAGAAGATCTGGAATTTTTTCGGCAAAGCGCTTTGACGATGCTCTGTGTCGCCGGGCATGCAGGACTTCCGCAACTCAGCATTCCACTCGCAACTCATGCTGGCGCTCCGGTAGGTCTCTCACTCCTGGGTGCACGAGGGATGGATCAGCTTCTTATCAATGTGGCTAAGCGTTTTTCGCCAGGGTCGGACAGTTGCGAAGGACTTGGCGAGTGGAAATAAACCGCGCCGAGACGCATGCTGAGGTGGTTGAGGTTTTTTACCGCTACGAAGCCGCGCTCGTCACGAATGATATCGAAACACTTGATGCTCTATTTTGGTCCAGCGATCTCACGGTTAGGTTGGGCGCGTCAGAGAACCTTTTGGGTCAGGATGAAATTCTCGCCTTTCGTAACGCTAGGCCCAGTGCAGGCCTGGCGCGGAAACTTGAACGAGTCATCATAACCACATTTGGTAACGACTTTGCCACCACGAATGCTGTGTTCAATCGCATCGGCTGGCTGTATTCCAAAAGCGGCAGACAAAGTCAGAGCCTCGTCAAAATTCCGGGGCGGGGATGGCAAATAGTGTCAGCGCATGTATCGATTGTAGATTTGGAAAAATAGTCATTAAACATTAGAGAACAGTCCAGAATAGTACTTAGCTAAGCCTGTTTAGCCTATTTTCACCCGCGACGAGAACTCTCGCGCACAGTATGTTTTGGCAAAGTTGTTTGCTGACAGTTTTTGGACCACCGTTTTATGACGCCAGATTCAGGCCCGCAAATCAGGCAGTGACTCTCCTTCGGGTACAAATTGCAGCGCTACGCCGTTATTGCACCAGCGCTGCCCGGTAGGCTGTGGACCGTCGTCAAAGATGTGACCCTGATGGCCGCTGCAGCGCGCGCAATGGTATTCGGTGCGCGGTATTATCATCTTCCAATCGCGTTTGGTAGCGACATTCGTCTTGATAGCGTCGAAAAAACTGGGCCAGCCGGTGCCGCTGTCGAACTTGGTTACCGACGTAAACATCGGGAGAAAACAGGCGGCACATATATAGGTGCCATCGCGCTTTTCATCATTCAGTGTGCTCGTCCAGGGACGTTCCGTACCTTCCTCGAACAGTACCTTGTATTGCTGCGCGTCGAGCAATTTACGCCACTCATCCTTAGTCTTACTGATGATTGGGAAATCACCGCTTAATGTTGTTGCTTCTGTAGTTGCGAATACCATTCTGGTAGCGGCAAGGCCAGTTGCAGAAAACAAAGCCCCGGCGATAAATAATCGTCTATTCATAAAAAATGTCTCTTCAAAATCAGTACCTGTAAGACAGCGGGCGCGCCCTTTAATTCCATTACCGATCAGTAAGCACTCATCAGGTGCCGACAAGCTAAGCTCCCGGAATCGCTAGAATCGAAGAATGAGTTCTTATAAGCGTCACTGATTCCGGCTGTCTTGCCCTAAACACAACAAGTTTAGCGTTCGCTATCAACTACTCCGACAAGAACTGGATAAAGGGTGCGAGAGAAAGAAACAGCATACTGACAGCCAGCAGACTGTGAAAAATCACATTCAGTGGTGATAACTTGAAACGGTCATTAAAGGTTCAGGTGAGTCTTTAATGTCAACAACGCTCGAAAACTGAGCCACTCCATCAACTGAAAAGTGAGCCACTAAGTATTACTTTCTTGGACTGATTAATCCTGCTTGTTTCTTTTCTCTTAATCGATAGCTGTCTCCTTTAATTTGAATAACATGTGAATGATGTAAGACACGATCCAATAGTGCTGATGTTAATGCGGTGTCATTAGCAAAGGTCTGACCCCATTGCCCAAAAGGTAGATTGCTGGTTAAAATAATAGAGCTTTTTTCATAGCGTTTTGCAATCACATCGAACAACAGTTTGGACTCACTAATGTCAAAAGGTAAGAAACCAATTTCATCTATAATCAGTAGCTTGGGTGCTAAAACACTTCGCTGCATCGCTGTCTTATATTTATCTTGTCGCTGAGCGGTTGATAGCTGCAGGATTAAATCTGATGCGCTGATAAAACGTGTTTTTAGGCCGGCTTGAACTGCCTTGTAACCCAGCGCTGTAGCGATATGTGTTTTACCCACACCTGATGGCCCAAGCAGCACAATATTTTCTGCACGTTCTATAAACGACAGGCTTGCTAGTTGTTGTACCTGACTTTTTGGTACACCGGCTGCGAAGTCAAAATCAAAGTCGTCTAATGTTTTAACCGAAGGGAAGCCGGCCATACGTGTAAACATTTTTTGTTTACGCCCATGACGTTCGGCAACCTCTGTTGTGAGTAGCTTCTCAAAGAATGTCAGGTAGTCCCATTCTTCTCTGGCGGCTTGTTGAGCCAAATCATGCGCATGAAGATTCATGCCTTGTAGCTTTAACGTATCCGTTAAGCTGTCTAAGCGCGCCTGTATCATAATGCCACCAGCTGACAATAATCATTGTAGATGGTGAGATCATGGTGCAATGGCTTGTGATCAAAATTCTGCGGTATAATGGCATCGCTGGATTGCTTAATGCTGATCGCCTTCATCGGTTTAAATGGCAGCGCTTGCAAGGCCGATCTTTCCTCGATTAACCGCACCATAGGCTGTTCTTTGGTCGTATCATGAACTCGAACGTTCGCTATGTCGTTAAGCCATTGCATGCCTTTAAGATTGGCGGTATCGACATCCACTTTTAAACCTGATGATGCCAATTTAGTGGATAAAGGCGCATAAAAATTATCACGAACATAGCGCACCATGCGCTCTACCTTTCCTTTAGTTTGCGGTCGGTAGGGTTTGCACAGTTTAGGGATAAACCCCATTTCTTTCGCAAACTGATAAAAGCCAGTATGAAATCGATGTTGCCCAACACCATAGGCATTACGCTCCAATACCACCGTTTTCATATTGTCATACCAGACATCAGTCGGAATACCTTGAAAGTATTCAAAGGCCAAGCGGTGGCACTGCTCTAGCGTCTCGTACCGCATGTTGTCGGTGTAATGAACAAACAAGGCACGGCTAAAACCTAAAACAGCAACGAAGGCATGAATGGGGGTTTTACCGCCACGCATCTGACCCCAGTCAACCTGCATTTGTTTACCAGGCGCCGTTTCAAAGCGGACTACATCAGGCACGGACTGACTGCCACGCAACTGAACCAGGTACTCACGTAATCGAGTGATACCTCCTTCATAACCATGTTCTTTTATCTCGCGCATAATGACAACAGCACTCAAATGAATCGGCATAGCCGATCCAATGCGTTCATCGACATATTTTTTGAATGGATCCAGTTTATGCGCTATTTCAGGTCTTGAGTGATAGCTTGGCTCAGCAGCATTTTGCGACAGGTGTTTATCGACAGTATTTCGAGATACGCCTAACTGTCTAGCTATCGCGCGTTTTGAGTAGCCTTGTTTATGTAATATTTGAATGGTCATGAGTTCCTCTGTTGAAATCATGATGCTCCTCACTATGGAAAAGCATCAGTGTGAGTTGTGTGGCTCACTTTTCAACCGTTGGGGTGGCTCAGTTTTGCATTGTTGGTAACAATTGCGAACATTCGGACTTCAAGGAAACACTTCGACACTGGTCGGTTTGGTCGGACGACGTTGGACACTGGTCGGCCCAGCGGTAACGATCTCGGATCCCAGCTTGGCCGAACATCGTTTTAGCCAACTCAAGAAGTGGTTGGCTTTATCGTGCTTTGGTCCGGCCCTTGGAATGTTGGTCGGCCTAGTGGTGACAGGCAGGGATTCAGTGTTGGATTCAGCCTCGTCGTCGATACTCTATTTCATTATCGGGCTCATGTCCTACACAGTCTTCCTCGCTGCAGGCTTCCTTTATATGACAATCCAACTCAGGATGAACGCACCTTACAATCTGGAGGCAATTGAGCAGCGTCTCATGCTCGAGACCCGTGGCTCTCTCATGTTTCAATTTCCGTTCATCCGTTTATCTTGCTATGACGATCTTTGGAAGGCCACTGTCGATGGCCTTATCAACTGGACCGACGTTGTATTGATGGATGCACGCGCTTTCACAGCCGAAAAGGCCGGTGTCACCCACGAGCTGCGGGTCATCCTATCGAACTTTCCCTTGCAGCTTACGGTATTCTTGGTCGACGCCACTAGCAACTGGGACTATTTCAAGAATTCCTTGCGTGCAGAATGGGAGTCACTACGGGCTGATACGGCTCTGGGTGACGAAAAATTCGTCACTGTTAATGTTTACCAAGCGGAGGATCAGGGGCGGCATTTTCAACTCGAGATACCCGGATTGATTTCGCTGCTCGTGGAGGCCACAGCGCTCGTTCCATCTCGCAAGCTTGATACCACTTGCGCCACTTCCCGCTGGCTGCGCCGAGGGACGGAGTTTATCTGAATTCTATTCATAGCGGCAGCCTTTCGCATCGATTTCTTCCCGTATAACGCTTTCCTACCCTGGAGTCTGGATCCTCTTGGAGTATTGCTGCTCGGTGCCGGCGCCACGGCCTGGATGATAACTAACCGCATTCGGGTGGCGCTAGGAGTCTACGGAGACATCGGACACTTCTTCGCTAACTTAATCTGGAACGTTAGCTTGGTGACGGTTCTGCTCATCACCCCATACTTGACGTGGTTGATGATGCGAAAAATCTAAGGAGTATGAAAAATTATGGGACCTTGCATTTTGCATCTTCGAGTAAGTTGAGTGATTCTTTTACTGACTTCTATATTTAAAGCCAATTATTTTTAGGAGGTGATACACGCGGAGGTGATATGGCGAAAGATGAAATTTTATTTCTATCGGTTTTAGGCTATTATAGGGCGTATAAATCCGACCCCAAATAATAACAATCAACATCAAAAAGAGGAATTAACATGCAAAATGTAAAATTATCAAAAAACTTTTCTTTGAAGGAATTGACTAAATCTGATACAGCCGCTAGAGCTAGTATCACCAATGAACCAACAGAAGATCGCATTGAGGCACTGAAAAAATTATGTGAAAATGTGTTGCAACCCGTTAGGGATAAGTTCGGTAGAATTAATGTTAATTCAGGTTATAGATGCCCAGAACTATGCACAAAGATAGGTTCAAGCAAAACCAGTAACCATGTTTTTGGTTATGCTGCTGATATCGAGCCCGCCGACTCGGACGATAATCCTGTAACTAATTTTGAGTGTCTTACCTGGATTGCAGAGAACTTGGAGTTCAAAGAACTCATCGCTGAATACTTTAATGTAGACGACAAGGATGCCGGCTGGATACATGTCGCTTACCAGGAAGGAAATAACAAAAAAGTAATTAAACTTAAAGATAAAACCAATAATTACAGAGTTGTAACATTAGGTGAATTAAAAGAATTGTATGCCTAAAATGTAGTAGTACAGCATAAACTTTGGGGCAGAGCGCTTAGTCCGCAGCTTCGATAATAACTAGCCGCGGGC
>OOGD01000251.1_pt1 | contig 11503 bp, 8 predicted proteins | sample 1670381 | NCBI WGS metagenome assembly OOGD01 (sample SAMEA98146918, study PRJEB22522) | marine metagenome | biome: marine biome; feature: marine water body; material: sea ice | place: Arctic Ocean | collected 14-Sep-2015 | depth 1.3 m | reverse complement strand
CTGTATTGCAGTGGCCTTATGAAGAGGGTTTACGAATCGATGAAGCGATGAATCCTTTGACGCTTTTGGCTGTTGGTATGTATGGCAAAACAATGCCGAATCAAAACGGTGCCCCCGTGCGTTTGGTTGTGCCATGGAAGTATGGTTTTAAGAGCATCAAGTCAATTGTCAGTATCGAATTCACCGAGGAGCAGCCGCAAACCAGTTGGAATATCTCAGGACCGAATGAATATGGCTTTTACTCCAATGTGAACCCTAAGGTCAATCATCCGCGTTGGTCGCAGAAAAAAGAACGCAGAATAGGTGAGATTTTTAAACAGAAAACCCTGATGTTTAATGGTTATGAGGCAGAAGTTGCGCACTTATATAAAGATATGGATTTAAAAAAGCATTACTAATATAAAAATTCAATATAAAAATTTAATATAAAAATCTAATACGAAAGCCTAACAATGCTATTTCCAAACCGAATTCTTAATGCAATTCTCTGATCTACTGAAGTCCACAGCCGCGAAGCCTCTGGTTTTTATGCTTTGCCTAGTGCCTGTTTTTAGTCTGGTATGGAATGCTTTTTACGGTGATTTAGGCGCTAATCCTGTCGAAACGATCACTCACCAGACTGGCGATTGGGCGCTTAGATTTTTGCTCATTACGTTGGCTATTTCACCATTAAGGCAATGGTTTGGATTGGTGGCATTAATGCGCTTCCGACGTATGCTGGGTTTGACCGTTTTCTTTTACGTCAGCTGTCATTTTATGATTTGGCTGGTGGCCGATCATTCGTTCAATTTTAGCGATATGTTTGAAGACATTATCGACAGACCTTATATTACGTTGGGCTTTAGCGCGCTTTTATTGCTTATTCCCCTTGCCGTGACCTCTAATCAGGCGATGGTAAGGCGGTTAGGTAAAGGCTGGAAAAAGCTACACAAGCTAACATATCTGATTGCCATACTGGCAATGTTGCATTTTATCTGGCAGGTAAAAGCAGATTATCTTGAGGCTGGTATTTATGCCGTCATCACTATTGTTTTATTGCTTCAACGCATTAAAATAAAAAAATGGCTTTTTACGAAAGCCGTTAGCTAGCGGATCTATCGGGCCTATGAGCCTGTTGGTCTTAGGGTTGATATACTCGACAATAGTGCCTGCTTTACTTTCAGGGCGCCTAACTGTTGCCTCCATTTAGTTGGGCGGAAAAGCCATTTTGGTCAGGTTTTCAGATTCAATTCGTTAAATAGAACAACTATACTCTTCATTCGATCAATAAATGGGATCAAAATCAATTTCCCTTGCTACGATTACCTAAGTCCGGCAAGCACCTAGCCTTAACTTTCTTGTTTAGATTGGCAGGTAATACAATTGGCCGCATGCGGTTGGGCCTGAAGACGGGGCAGGGCAATCGGTTCGTCACACACCAAACACAGGCCATAACTGTCTGACTTGATTCGTTTTAAGGCAGCATCTACCTGTTTTAATAACGCTATGGTGTGATCCTTATTAGCACTGGCCATTTGTTGCTGCTGTATAGCGTCAATACGAGAAACTCGGCCTACCGATTGCTGATCTAAAGTGACGGGTTTTGTGCTGTCATCAGACTGTTGCAATTGTATCTGTAAATTTTGTTGCTGAGATTCTAATTGCTGTTTGAAATTTGTAATTCCTAACTCGGTGAGTGATTCGCTAGTCATTTGGTTACCTCTCAGTTCATAAAGGCAATAATATCATAGCCTCATTTGTTATGAGTCGAGAACAGAATTAGAGTAGACTTGTATATTGACTTAATGATTAAAATTGTCTTGCCAAATTAATAAACCGAATAAATAAGGCTAATAGACATGTTTAATTAGCGCAGCTGTACCATAATAATAAATAAGTCTGCTATCAAGCATGAGGACATACCATTAACAATAAGAAGCAACAGGCATTATTGTCGATTAAAAATTTGGCGGTAAATTTTAATCTACACGGCCATCCAGTGCCTGCGGTTCGAGATGTGTCTTTCTCGATTAACGCTGGCGAAACAGTGGCACTAGTTGGCGAATCTGGTTCAGGTAAGTCGGTTACTTCCCAGGCTATTATGGGTATTTTGCCGCAATCGGCGAGCATTAGCAGTGGTGAAATCTTGTTTGCTGACCCTAATAATAACGGACAGATTACTGATATTGCAGCACTCGATCCTAACAGTAAGGCTATTCGCCAAATTCGCGGTGGCCGTATTTCGATTATCTTTCAGGAGCCAATGACATCGTTATCGCCAGTACACACGATTGGTGATCAAATCAGTGAAGCGTTATTTTTACATCGAGATTTCAGCCAGGCTGAAGGCATGGAACTGACCCAGACGATGCTGTCACAAGTGGGGTTTCCTGACCCAAAACGCGCCCTTAAAATGTACCCGTTTGAGTTATCTGGCGGATTAAGGCAAAGGGCGATGATTGCGATGGCAATGATATGTCATCCCACCCTAATGATTGCCGATGAGCCAACAACGGCGTTAGATGTCACGATTCAGGCCCGAATTCTTAAACTCATTAAAGAGTTGCAGGCCGAGTTAGGCATGGCCTTGTTATTGATCACGCATGATTTAGGTGTTGTTGCCAATATGGCTGACAAAGTTGTGGTGATGTATCACGGTAAAATTGTAGAGAGTGGTTCTTTAAAATCACTGTTTGATAATCCGCAACACCCGTATTTAAAGGCACTGATGAAGGCGGTGCCAAGATTTGATATGGAACCGAACGAACGCCTTACACCTTTGCGTGAAATTGAACTCCAGACCGGTTCCATCGGCAAAAATAAAGTACCCTGGACCGAACAAGCCTGTAGCGTGCCACACTTAAAAATCGAACAAATAAGTAAAACTTACACCTTGCGCAACAGCAGTTTCTTTGGCGGCTCGTCGGATTTGTTACAGGCAGTCAACAACGTTTCTTTCGAGGTACAACAAGGCGAGTGTTTTGGGCTGGTTGGCGAGAGCGGTTGCGGCAAAACGACATTAAGCAAAATCATCATGCGCGCGCTAACACCGAGTACCGGAAAAATTGAATACAACGATCGTGGTAAGTTGATTGACGTTCGCGGTCTGAAAGGAAATGAATTAATGGCGTTTCGGCGCAAAATGCAGTTTATCTTCCAAGACCCCTTTAGTGCGCTTAGCCCTCGTATGACTATATTTGATATTTTACGCGAACCTATGATAGTGCATGGCATTGGTGATGATGAGTCACAGCGTGCGTCGACCACTGAACTTATGAGAATGGTTGGGCTTGATCCTAGATTCCTGAATCGTTATCCACATAGCTTTTCGGGTGGGCAAAGACAGCGAATTGGCATTGCCAGAGCGTTAGCGCTCGAACCAGACCTGTTGATATGTGACGAGCCCGTGTCAGCACTCGATGTTTCGATTCAGGCACAGGTTTTAAACCTGTTAAAGGACTTGCAGCAGGAGTTGGGATTAACCTATATCTTTATCTCACACAACTTGGCGGTAATTAATTATATCGCTGACCGTATCGCTGTCATGTGTAAAGGACAGCTAGTAGAGCTGGCCCCCCGAGAAGTTTTATTTGCAAACCCAGTTCATCCCTATACTCGTGCTTTATTGTCTGCCGTACCTCATCTTGAATTAAGCCAATCATTAGATTTTGATGCGATTACTGACGGTGCAGCCTCCAATCCTCGCTCATGGCCGGCACCTTTTACCAACGATGGCAAAACTCCAATGGCATTCTTATCATTGGGTAATGGCCACTTTGTTCGTGCCTCGGCGAACTGTAATCTGTCAGAGATAGCGGCATGATCGCCTCATTAGCCGTTGGGGCTACAACAATTTTATTAATTTTCAGTTTGTTACAAACAGCTTCTGCGAATACGTTGTTAGAAACTCCCTATTTAGCCGACAAGGTAGCCAGTGGGGAACTCCCCGCTATTTTTGATCGGCTACCGAAGCAGCCACAAATTGTCGTTTTAGATGGAAAGAAAGTGCCGGGTCAGCATGGTGGGCAATTGCGTCTGTTGATGGGTAAGCAAAAAGATATACGACAAATGACTATTTATGGTTATGCAAGGCTTGTCGGTTATAGCCCTGATCTTGAATTAGCCGCTGATATTCTAGAAAGTGTTGATGTTGAAGCAGGACGAATTTTCACCTTTCATATTCGTAAAGGGCATAAGTGGTCAGACGGTCATCCATTTACCAGTGATGATTTCCGTTATTACTGGGAAGATATTGCTAACAATAAAGAACTATCGAAAGGCGGGCTAAATAAGGCATTGCTTATCGAGGGTGAGCCGCCTGTGGTCGACTTTATCGATGAACTCACCGTGCGCTACAGTTGGTCGAATCCGAACCCATTCTTCTTACCTGCACTGGCGGGTCCCAGCCCTCTGTATATTTATAAGCCGGCACACTATCTTCGAAAGTTTCATCGACGATATCAATCCGAAGAGACAATTGAGTCGTTGGTTGAGTTTTATCAATCTCGAAACTGGATGGGAGTGCACGTCAATCGTGATCGACCCTATAAAGCGACTAATCCTGATTTACCCAGCTTACAGCCGTGGGTGAATACTACCTTTCCACCGTCTGAACGCTTTATTTTTAAACGCAATCCTTACTATCACAGGCTTGATAGCAATGGGCGGCAGCTTCCTTATATCGACACTGTTGCTGTTAATATTGCGTCAGGTAAGCTCATACCAGCAAAGACAGGATCGAACGAGTCGGACTTGCAGGCGCGTTATTTAAGAATGAATAACTACACTTTTTTGAAACAGGCTGAAAAACGTAATGACTACGAGGTTCGGCTCTGGAGCACTGCTAAAGGTGCCAACTATGCACTTTTTCCGAATTTGAACGCCAAAGATTTGGTCATGCGTCCGCTACTTCGAGATTCCAACTTTCGTAAGGCGTTATCACTGTCAATCCATCGCCGCGAAATAAATCAAGTGATTTATTTCGGTATGGCTTTAGAAGGCAATAATACGGTCTTGCCACAGTCACCCTTGTACAAACCTGAATATCAAAACAGTTTTGCTGGCTTTGACTTAAAGCAGGCAAATTTATTGCTTGATGATCTTGGTCTAACGAAACGTGATGATCGTGGTGTGCGATTAATGGCTGACGGTAGACCGCTAGAAATTATGATTCAGACAGCAGGTGAAAGCACAGAAGAAACCGATATTTTGGAGCTTATCCGCGATAACTGGCTTAAAGCTGGTATTAAGCTCTACAGTATTCCGTCAACTCGAGAGGTCTTTCAAAACCGTATTTTTTCGGGTGACGCGTTAATGTCGATCTGGAGTGGAATGCCAAACGGGTTGCCTAATGCTGATTCGGATCCTGCGATATTAGCGGCTACTTCGCGTTATCAATATCAGTGGCCTAAATGGGGTCAGTATTATGAATCCAGTCACAAAAGTGGAGAAGAACCTGATAACCCAGACGTTTTAAAACTAATGAAACTTAACAATGACTGGCGAATATCTGACAATAAAGCTGAGCGAGAACAAATATGGCATGACATGTTACGAATACATCAGCAGCAAATGTTTAGCATCGGTATTATTTCTGGCGTGAAACACCCCGTCGTTGTGAGTAAATCCCTACGTAATGTACCCATTAGCGGGTTTTATGATTTTGTGCCAGGTGCTTATTTTGGTATCTATAAACCGGACACTTTTTGGTTTACGGAAGATCGACGCTAATGGGCAATTATATCATTCGTCGCGTATTGACCATGATTCCAACTTTGCTAGTGATCAGTATGTTGGTCTTCATTATTATACAACTCCCACCGGGGGACTATCTCACCAGCTATATTGCCGAATTGCGTAGCCAGGGTGAGTCAGTTGATGAACAAAAAATAGCCTTTCTGCGAGAACAGTATGGCCTCGACAGACCTGTTTACGAACAGTATTTAGTTTGGCTTGGCGGTATGTTTCAGGGTGATTTTGGATATTCATTTGAATACAGCTTGCCTGTCACAGAAGTCGTTGGAGATCGATTGTTTCTGACCGTGTTGATCTCCGTTGTCACCATCTTGTTTACCTGGATTGTCGCTTTTCCGATTGGCATATATTCGGCGACGCATCAGTATAGTTGGGGTGACTATGGATTGTCCTTTCTCGGTTTTCTTGGGTTAGCGACGCCAAATTTCCTGCTCGCTCTAATTATGTTGTATTTTGCCAACGTTTATTTCGGTACCTCAATTGGCGGATTAATGGCCCCAGAGTACATCAATGCTGAGTGGAGTGTTGATAAGCTATTGTCAGTACTAGAACACTTATGGATACCGGTTGTCGTGATTGGTAGCTCGGGTACGGCTGGCATGATCCGACGATTAAGAGCCAACCTGCTGGATGAATTGCAAAAGCAATATGTGGTTACCGGCAGGGCGAAAGGACTACCACCGGGCAAATTACTGGTCAAGTATCCATTACGAGCTTCACTCAACTTTTTTATCGCAGATATTGGTAACCTGTTACCCACCGTGATTTCAGGGGCTGAAATTGTTGCAGTTGTCATGTCATTGCCAACCACAGGCCCTCTCTTGTTATCCGCATTACAAAGTCAGGACATGTATTTGGCTGGTTCATTTTTGATGTTTTTAGCGACGCTAACCGTTATTGGTGCGTTGATATCAGATCTATTACTGGCTGTACTTGATCCGCGTATCCGTCTGCAGGGTGGACCAGATAAATGAGCCGCCAACACGAGATAGAACATTTTGTTTCTACAGAACCTTTCGATGCGCATTCAATCGAGGCCCTAACGCCAGAGCAGGAAAAGTATTATCTGGCGTCTCAATGGAAACTGATGTGGTGGAAGTTAAAGCGACATCGCCTCGCATTAATTTTTGGTATTATTTTAGCGTTAAACTATGGTTCAATCTTAATTAGTGAAATTATTGCACCGTATAATCTACACACGCGTAATATTGATTATATTTATTCCCCGCCTCAATCATTACATTTATTCCATGAGGGGAAATTTATTGGGCCCTTCGTCTATGGTCGTGATTATAAACTAGACATGGACGTACTTTTGAGAACTTATCCCGAACGTGCAAACGACGTGCAACCGTTACGTTTTTTTTGCAGTGGCGATTCTTATAAATTCTGGGGTCTGTTTGACGCCGATTTCCATTTTGTCTGTCCACCTGATAATGGTACTTTCTTTTTACTGGGCACTGATCGGCTGGGTAGGGATGTATTTTCACGGATTACCTATGGCGCACGTATTTCGCTAACGATAGGCCTGGTTGGAATCGCCATTAGCTTTAGCTTTGGCATATTAATTGGAGGCTTGGCTGGATACTATGGCGGTTGGGTCGACTCTAGTGTGCAGCGTGTTATCGAGGTGATCCGTTCGTTTCCTGAATTACCTTTGTGGATGGCACTGTCAGCGGTTTTGCCGGTTAACTGGAGTCCGATACTGATATTTTTTGGCATCACGGTCATTCTTGCACTGCTCGACTGGACTGGATTAGCACGAGCCGTTCGGTCGAAATTAATTGCTTTACGCGAAGAAGATTTTTGTACTGCAGCAGAATTGATGGGTGCGAAGCCCAGTCGAATTATTAGTCGTCATTTGCTCCCAGGTTTCATGAGTCACTTAATCGCTTCTGCGACCTTGTCTATACCGGCGATGATTTTGGGCGAAACGGCCCTCAGCTTCCTCGGCCTTGGACTACGCCCACCCATTACGAGCTGGGGCGTGTTACTGAATGAAGCGCAGAACATCAGTGTGGTCGCTTTGTACCCTTGGCTAATGTATCCAGTGGTTCCGGTGATTTTGGTCATTCTCGCCTTTAATTTCTTTGGTGATGGGCTGCGTGATGCGGCTGATCCTTATAAATGATTCGAACCTTCTTTTAATTGAAACAACGCATTAGGGCAGGGATCACGTAAGTACACTTCCATGGATGTAATCAGTAGAGTCGAGTCGGTAATGGATACCAATAATAGCGCAGGTGCCGTTTTTGCGGAGCCGCTAGTTGTCGGGGTAATTGTTGAGCGATTCAGCTGTTTAATTACTCATCAGACAACAGCTTTTGAAGCGCTGAGTTAGTCTTCTCTAACTCGCTGTATTTTCCGTTACCCACTATCTTTCCACGTTCCATAACAAGTACGTTGTCGAAACTCTCGGCCAATGGTGTTCGAGCAAAAACCCAAAATAAGCATTTTGTATTCATTTCTTCGCGAATTCTAGTGATCAGCCTTTTTTCTGAGGCGGTATCGAGTACAGCGGTAGCCTCATTAATGACGAGTATGTCTGGCGACTTAATAATACTTCGTGCAAGTCCTATCCTTTGACGCTGAGTGGCGGATAGTCGAGCGCCAGCAACGCCTACCTCATAGTTTAGCCCCGCATCGATTATGTCATCGCGTAATTCGAGTTCCTTGACCACATCGGCAATCAGTAGATTGATCTTTTCCTGCACGTTTGCTTGACCATAAGCCAATTTACCAAACAAAATATTATCCTGGATCGAGATCCGAGGATTGAATTTAGTTTGATCAAAGAATTCTATACCTAAATTATTATCCGACGCTTGATCACGAATCAATTGTCTGGCTTTCAAAATACGTTGTTGAATAGATTCGTCAATCAGTCCCAGGCGATGCCGTGCGACGATTAACTTGAATGGCATCGACAACAACAGTATTTTGTCTTCCTTGCCTAGGTTAGCGATAGACTTATCATTAACTCTTATTTTTAATTGATGAAATTCAGCCAAGTCGTCAGCCTTGATAAAGCTGAATTGCTCGAATAGTTCACTATCGGGTTCGACATCAGAAAATAGTTCGAGCATGACTTCGACAATTTTTTCCCCTGCTGCTAGAAAATCTTTGGTCAACTTAGACTCATCTAATACTTTTCGAATATATGGATTTTCGGCAAGACGCTCAGGATCAATTGAATCGTCATAAATGGTTCCAAACAATAAGTTTTCTGCAACGGTCAAATTGGTATTAAATTTATCCAGATCGAACGGTTCGGTGAAACGAATGTGACTTTGCTGGCTGAGCCGTTCGCGTAATTGTTCTCTGGCTTGCATGATACGTTGAGCCAGATCAAGACTTTTTGACTGGTCTACCTGTGACGATAGTCCTAGTCGATAGATCTCGTCACCTAGGTCGACCGTTTTGATGATTTGACGAATTCGATCATCGAGCGTTTTATCATCCACAATGCCAATTGCGGTGTGATCGACCCATTGGTCACTTATTTGATGGGTAGAATTACCGGCACTAGTAGCGAGTTCCGACTCTATCGATCGTTGATTCGAATCTGCATTCGGATCTTTTGTTACTGGACGATGCTTGAGTGGATAGAGTAGGTTATCTCGTATGGTACCCGTAAAGAGATAGGTGTTCTTGTCGACATAACCAAATCGATGACCGGTGATTGCTTCTGGCAAGCTAGACAATTTAGTGGTTCCTTTCGTCATGGAACCAGACGTTGGGTTGATTAAACGTGACATTAAACCTGCAAGTTCGTCTTTACCGCTATTGCTTAAACCGACGGCTGCGACATGCTGATCTGGTTTTAGGGTAAAGCTGACAGCGTTCACATTGAAGTAGACTTGATCTTCACTATAGCTAACATTGTTGGCTTTCCAGTCTCCATCAGGGAGTTGAATTGAGTCTAGTTCTCCATTTATTTGAGCTGGGTCAGTCATTCCCATCGGGCTGAATTGATTGATAACCTGAGCATATTTAACTTTGATATCTTCTTTCTTCTGGTAATAACGTAGTAGTTCTTTCCAGGGTTCTGCTAAATCTTTGTAGGCTACCAGTACCGCTACCATTGATCCGATGGTGAGATCACCTCGCAACACATAATAACCCCCGATTGAATAGAAGAAAAAAGGCGTCAATTGTGCAATGAAATTATTCAGGAATTTAATGAAAAACTTTCGTCGATAAATGGCGTATCGAATACCGTATATAATGCCTAGATGGTGGCTGATGTGGGCGCGTTCGAAGTGGCTGGTATCGTTGGTGTGAATCTCATTGATACCGGACACCGTTTCTCCGATACGACCTGACAAACTTCGAACGGTGTTCACTCTCTTTTTAGCGAGCTGGTTGACTTTATATTGTAATTTTGGAATGACGTATAACTGAAATGGGTAGAGTGCAATCGAGGCTAACCCTAAATAGGGATCTTGTTGGAAAATAAAGATGATGTAGGTGATTAACATGCCACCTTGAAATAGGGGTAAGGTATAAGATTCGCCGATGAACTCCGCTAATGCTTCGGTTTCGGCCGTAATCATCGGAATCAGCTCGCCTTGCGACACCCGCCTGAAATGGAGCGATGGAAATAGCAATATTCGTTCATATAGTTCATACCTGAAGCGGCGCAGCAAACGCTCGCCCAAGACACCTCGGTAAACATTGATTGTATATTTGAGACCGCCACTGGCAAGCACGACAACTAGAAAAGATAGGCTTAAAAACGCAAGGTAACTGAGCTGATCCACAGGGTAACCCAAGACAGCCTCAGGGATCCCGACGCCTTGTAGCATATTAATGATTTTTTTCGGTAATTCGAGGAGGATATAAACCAGTGGAAACGATAGCAATGACAGTAGCGCAAGCAGGATTTGACCATTACGACTGTGAGTCAATATATATCGGTAAAGCGAGGGTTCCATATATTCCATTTTAGGATTGAAAGCAGCGATAACATAGCATGAAATAGTGCCAATAGCACAGAATTGGATGGCAGTGTAAAATTACCTGATGATCGACTCTGCCACCTTATTTTGACTTTCCACAGGCCACTAAAATCATGACACCAACCGTTGCTATTATACTCAAGGGCTATCCTCGATTATCTGAAACATTTATTGCTCAGGAAATTAGAGCGCTTGAATTAAGAGGGTTTAAACTCTGTCTGTTCTCGTTGCGTAAGCCAACAGACTCGACTATTCACCCGATACACGAAGAGATTGAAGCGCCTGTTTATTATCTTCCAGAATATGTTTGGGATGATAAAAAACGGGTGTTTAAAGCCTGGTTGTCGGTTCGCAAAAAATTAGGCTATAAACAAGCCTGGCGTGTGTTTGTTGGTGATTTTAAACGTGATTTCAGTCTCAATCGAATGCGTCGTTTCGCTCAGGCTTTGGTGTTGGCAAAAGAGATGCCGGATTCAATTGAGCATTACTATGCGCACTTTATGCATACACCGGCTTCAGTGACTTATTATGCGAGTCTAATTAATCAGAAGCCCTGGAGCATTTCCGCGCATGCAAAAGACATTTGGACAATTGAAGATTGGGAGAAAAAAGAGAAAATGGCTAGCGCAGCGTGGCTCGTTACTTGTACCTCGTCTAATGTTGAGCATTTAAAGCAGCTGGCGGATGACCCAGAACGTGCCTCATTGCTGTATCACGGTCTCGATTTTGAGCGTTTTCCGGATATCGAACGCGAATTGACTCATCGTGATGGCAGCGATAAAAACGACCCTGTTCGTATAGTGTCAGTT
>OOGD01000250.1_pt1 | contig 11503 bp, 10 predicted proteins | sample 1670381 | NCBI WGS metagenome assembly OOGD01 (sample SAMEA98146918, study PRJEB22522) | marine metagenome | biome: marine biome; feature: marine water body; material: sea ice | place: Arctic Ocean | collected 14-Sep-2015 | depth 1.3 m | reverse complement strand
ACTTAGCATGTTGAGGAATACTTGTTTTAACTGGTCGGAGACAACAGTTATTTGTGGTAGATTGTCAATGTACTTTTTAGTTATTGAAACTTTCCTTGTTGCAAATTCTTTCTTGCTGAGCATAAGAATATTATCAAGGGTGGCATGAATATCCACGGATGCTTTTATACTTGTTGTCTGACGGTTAAAGACCTGTAGGCTTTTTACAAGATCTCTCATTCGATGACATTCCTTTAATGCCAAGTCCATTAATTCTGAATCATCAATATCCAAATCGGCTCTTTTTTTGACGCCTTGAATAATATTTGTGACACCTTGTAAAGGGTTATTGAATTCATGCGCAATGGATGCTGATAATCTACCGATAGAACTCATTTTTTCAGCATGAAGCAGTTGTTCATGAGTTTTCTGCAAATTAAGGGTACGTTCTTTGACCCTTTCTTCCAATTTCAGCAATATTTGTTTTAATTCATCAGCACGTTTTTCTTTTTCTTCGTTGGCAAGAGTTAACTCGTAAGCTCGCTTATCTTTTTCTTTGTTTTGAAAGGCAAGTTCTATGTTTGCAAGAACTAACTCATTTGCTCGCTTATCTTTCTCTTTATTTTGAAAGGCAAGTTCTTTGTTCGCAATAACTAATTCAGCTGCTCGCTTACTTTTTTCTTCTTTGGCAATGACTAATTCAGCTGCTCGCTTATCCTTTTCTTTATTTTGAAAAGCCAGTTCTATATTGGCAAGTTTTAGATCTTTCTCGCTAGTCTTCATTCGTTCGATACTCAAAGTTAATCTACATTAATTTATTACAGTTCTAAAATAATCAGGATTTTAAAGATCAACATGGAGTAAGTTTTTCGTTTCACTCCATGTTGGTGATCATCTCATGCGATGAGATAACATTGTCATCGAAAAAAATTTAGGGGTACGTTAGTCTAATCTAAGTTTATTTAATTTAATAAATTGGTAAATAGGTATAAATACTGATTTTTTATGATAATCGTATTTAACAAATTGCAGAACACTTTCAAACAAGTTTGAATAAGCTTAGTTTCAAAGCACAGAACCCAGTATTGTATTGATGTGAGCTTCGCAGGTTCACCGGCTCAAGTGATGCTTCATTAAAGTTAAACCTCAAGCTGCTGTAGGCCTTATTAAGGTCTGTCCCACACTTATTTCAATACAGCTCAATTTCAGTATGGAATAGTTGCTAACGCAGAATGCCTGATTGAGTTATTTTAATGTACCTTGATTATTTGCTTAGCTGCATAAGTCGGTCATTAATGAACTGGGATAACGATCGTTTGCCCTTCGTCTCCTTTAATGACGACGCGCTGTTGTATTAATCTGACTGTAATTAAATAGCTGGTTGTAGTAGTTAATTAACAAAATAGATGTAACGGGAAGGATAGGATTTATTCTCTTTGAATGCCTGTTAGCAGGCAAAACCGAATGATTAAATTGAGAATTTCGTTATTGATGCTGCCTAGTAGCTCTTTAACATATTCTAGATTTAAAAAATTAAAAAGAAAGGTGCTTGTTTTTACAGGACAACAAAAAGGTCTTAACACCACCACTTTTCTCGATATGCGCTGAAAATTCATTGGGCTTTTTGACTCTTATTATTTCTTATTAACTCTTAACACAGAGGTAACTAATCTGCTCAATTGTTGTAATCCACATACTTGTAAAATTGTATAACTTTTTTTAGATATTGATTAGCAGTTGATGTTCTCAAGCCTAACTCTTGGGTAAAACAATACGGTAAATAGCAAGTGGTAATTTTTTATCGGTTAGATACGCATCATACCTAGCTAATTAATTTGGTTCGTAATAAATAGGAAACCGTATAGCTGCACAGCACAAGTTCATTACCTTTTTTTACTCTTGACAATACATCGCTTGATTGTGTAATAAATTTAAAAATCTCTATTAAGATATTCCCATTAGCCAAAACTTGTCTTTAAGTTTCGAACTCTTTTATGGTTTTTATTAATTGCATTAATACAGGTATGGACGCTGTGTAAGACATCAGTGTATGTGGTATGAAATATTATCCAATAAACAATCTTGCCCTGACTGAGTGAGAAAGCATATTGTTTTACTCATCCGTTATTATTGAGTGGCTAATCGTTAATGCAGCTTCAAATGCTGATTCAATAGAAGCACCGAAACTCCAATCGCCTCCGACATATAACCCACGTTTTTGCTGACTCAGTATGCCTAGTGACTTTTGATCATCACCAGGTTTTGCAAAGCCCCAATAATGTGCATAGATATTCGAAACTGATTTTTCTGGTATATTAAACAACTCACAAATCCCTTCAGTGGCAACAGATACTGCCTTTTCTTTGCCCTGCTTGCCTAATTCATCTGACAGTTTGTTATCAAGTTGTGCCACCCATATTTCACTATGACCTGTGGACTCAAGAGGTAAAGGTCGCAATGGTTTGGCTGAGTCTCGTATTAACATCTGTATGGATTGAGCTTTTAGATACACTAAATCTATGTCAGGTATATCTAATTTTTCTGGGTGTTCTAATTTTATGCCAATTGACCAACAACTTGTCCAAGATTGCGATGACTCTGGCAAAATCATTTGCAATTCAGATTGTTCGATTATTACTTGAGTTTGTGGCCAAGGCGCAGTTAATACTACTTTATCAAACCATTCTGCATGCCAAACTTCATTCGATTTTAGTTGCCATCCCTTATCATCTACATAACGAATTTGGCTAATTAAATTGTTGGTATACAATTTGGTATTTTTTATCCAATGACGGCATACAGCATTCATTTTGCTGTTAAAAACATAATGCACTTTTTCACTGATAAAATTTTCTAACGTTTGATTAGTAAGCGTATTATGCTGCGAGACAAATATATTTTTTGGCCATTTACTGGCAAGTTTTTGATCACACAGACCTTGCATAAAGTCGATGAAATCTGCTTTTTGAGCATGCACAATAGATGCGCCTAAATCACATTGTCCCCAGTCAGTTTGTTTTGTACTCGCTCGACCACCACAGCCACGTGATTTTTCAAAAATGCTGACTTCTATGTCAGGTGAATCAAGAAAATTGGCCAACAAACAGCCGGTAAATCCTGCGCCTATGACTGCGATTTTCATGAGTAATCACCGTTATCTGCAAATACTATAAGATGCTCTAAATCAAAACGAATACCAATAAGTTCATTTAGTTGATGGTCATGATGACTCAGTGCCAAGCACAATACCTTAGCGCGACCAACGTGTTGTACTTCCAATTGATATAAAATATGAGATCCTTGAAACGCTCTGTTCAACACCTTAGCTAAAGTTTTACTCTCATCATCATGGATGATGTCGTCTGGGCGAACTAAAAAAACGACTTTTTCACCTGACTTAAACCCGCTCGCAGAGTTGATGGAAAACACACCTAAAGCGCTGTTCAACTTATTGTCGTTATCAACCGTTGCAGACAAAAACACACCATCGCCAATAAATTTTGCCACAAAACGATTAATCGGCCGATGATAAAGAGTGTAGGCATCTGTCCATTGTAATAAACGCCCTTTATTAATCACGCCAATCACATCCGCCATAGCAAACGCTTCATTCTGATCGTGAGTGACCATAAGTGCAGTGGTTTTTTCGTGTTTCAAAATTGAGCGCAGCTCTTTTGCAAGCTCATCTCTTAATTCCGTATCTAAACTTGAAAAGGGTTCATCTAATAAGAGTAAATCAGGTTTAGCGGCTAAAGCCCTTGCCAACGCCACACGTTGTTGCTGACCTCCAGATAAGGCATGAGGATATCTTCTGTTGTAACCTGGTAATCCTACAAGTATCAGTAATTCTGTTACACGCTCAAGCTTTTGTGAATTGGTTTGCGTGTGTAAACCAAAAGCAATGTTTTGCGCAACCGTTAAATGAGGAAATAATGCGTAGTCTTGAAACACCACGGCTATTCGACGTTTTTCAGGTTCTACGAGACTATTTTTAGCACTAACCAACTTATCACGTAAGTAAATTTGTCCGGCAGATAGCATTTCAAAACCAGCGATAGCTCTTAAAACAGAGGTTTTACCGCATCCTGATGGCCCTAATAAACAACCAATTTGCCCCACACCTAATTCAAAAGAAACGTCTTGAACAGCTTCAATTTTTTGGTAAGCAACAGATACATTATTGAGAGTTAACATAAGTTCCTTAATTGGATTGTTTACTATTTTCACTGGGCTTATCCATCAACATAGTCAACAAAATAACAGGTAATATACCCACACTGACAATGGCTAAAGCAGGTAGCGCTGCATCCATTAAACGTTCGTCTGATGCAAGTTCAAATGCTTTTACTGCCAAGGTATTAAAGTTAAATGGACGGAGGATTAAAGTAGCGGGTAGTTCTTTTAACACATCTACAAATACTAACAACAAAGCACTCAGTACACTGGTTTTCATCAAAGGCACATGTATCGTTCTCAGAATTTGCAAAGGTTTATGGCCCAAAGAACGAGCAGCATCATCCATACTGGGCTTCACTCTAGCAAGGCCTGTATCTATGTTATGCATAGCAACAGCAAGAAAACGACTACTATAAACCAAAACTAATGCAAACAATGAGCCTGATAAGACTAAACCAACACTGACGTCAAACCATCCCTCAGTGAGCATATTTATTTTTATATCGATCCAGCTTAGCGAAATCATTGCTCCAATAGCAATCACTGTTCCGGGTACTGCATACCCCAAACTCACCACACCAACAAGAAATCGAATGGTTTTACTAGGATTTAGACGTTTACCGTAGGCAAACAGAAGTGCCAATGTCACAGCAGTGATGGCAGCAATAGCAGCTAAGTAAAAACTATTCCACAGCAACAGCCAAAATTCGCTGTTTAGCTGCTTAGAATAAGTTTTTGACGCCCAGTTGAATAATTGTATGACAGGTAATATAAAACCAAAAAGCACAGGTATCACACATATAAACGGCACCCAAAACGCACTACTACCTGTTAATTTTTGCCTGTTAATTTGTTGCGGTTTTTGTCCTTGAAAATAATAGCGAATTTTACGTCTAGACAAATATTCAATAACAAGCAACAGCACTACAAAACTGGTTAGCATGGCGGCTAATTGTGCCGCAGCAATTCCGTTCCCTAATCCAAACCACGTTCTAAAAATACCTGTGGTAAAAGTACTCAAGCCAAAATATTGTACCGTGCCATAGTCTGCAAAGGCCTCCATCATTGCCAACGCGGCCCCCATCAAAATAGCAGGGCGAGCTAACGGTAACACTACTTTAAACAAATGTTTACTGGCTGACACGCCTAAGCTTCGTGATGCTTCTTCAAGGCTAGCGGGTTGTTCACTGAAAGCAGTCTTAGCCAACATATATACATAAGGGTACAATACCAAAGACAACATAATAATAGCGCCTGATAACGTACGAATATCAGGGAAATAATAATCACCATATTGCCAACCAAATGTTTCCCTTAATAAGGTCTGTACTGGACCTGCAAAGTCCAAAAAACCTGTATAAGTATAGGCAATGATGTATGCAGGCATCGCCATTGGTAATAAGATTAACCATTGTAATTGTTTGCGACCTGTAAATTCATATCTAGCGATACACCATGCTAAAGCAGTACCAATTATAATGACTAAAACACCTACACCAAAAGCTAACGCTAATGAATTAACAATATGATCAATTATAATAGCTGTGTATATTTGATGCCAAATACCAATTAGTGGAAAACAAACACTGACAAAAACTAAGCCAATTGGAGCAGCCAGAATAAAGCAGCCTACAACAATACCGACATACCAAAAATTGAACCAGCTAGTAAACCAGTTTGAAAACTTCATAAATTAAGTTACTTGAAAAAAATTAAAGTGTATCTGTGTAGACTTATTTCCACCCAGCACGGTCCATCATTTGAACGGCTTCCGCATTTAATTCGCCGAGTCGGCTCAGGGGAACGTCTTCAGTTTTGAATCTACCAAATGACTGCAGTAATTCACTCCAAGCGATATCAGCCAGAACTGGGTATTCATGGTTGGCCGTGGAATACCACAACTGCGACTCCTTACTCAGTAAAAAGTCAATTAACTTGATTGCAGCATCCTTGTTTGGAGCATTTTTAGTCAAAGCGACGCCAGAAATATTGATGTGCACACCACGGTCGGCTTGATTCGGCCAAATAACTTTTATTTTTTTTGCTTGCTCTTGAGTTGTTGTATCTTCAGAACTCAACATACCTGCAAGATAATAAGTATTGGCTATAGCTACATCACACATGCCTGAAGCAACGGCTTTAATTTGGTCTCTGTCTCCGCCTTGCGGAGAGCGTGCAAAATTATTAACTAAGCCGTTCACCCACTCTTGTGCATCTGACTCACCTAACTGAGCAATCAATGCTGCCACCATGGATTGGTTATAAATATTACTCGAACTACGAATGCACACTCGTCCTTTCCACTCTGAGCTAACTAAGTCTTCTAGGTTGGTAAGTGTTTTAAAATCGACTCTATCGACAGACACCATCAAAGGCCTAGCACGTAATGATAAACCCAGCCAATGCCCTTGCTCATCGCGAAGATTATTTGGCAATAATGAAATGGCTTCTGATGTGGCAATCTCTTGGGTTAAGTCTTGCTGTTTAGCACGGTATAAACGTCCCACATCTGTTGTTAACAATAAATCTGCAGGACTATACTTACCTTCACTCTTTAGACGTGTGATCAGGTTATCAGCGTTGCCAGTCACTAGATTGACCGAAATACCCGTTTCTTGGGTAAATTTATCTAACAAAGGTTTGATCAACGCTTCCTTCCGAGCTGAATATAAATTAACTTGCTCAGCCATAACAATTGGAGACACCATTGTCACCACAACAAATACAAAACAAATGAAATTTTTCAAGGGAAAAGTCCTACTATTTACAGGTAGATTTGAAGACAAGAGAATTATGTTAATCTAATTGAGAATTATTCTCAATAACAATTTATTCTTCATACATAAGGTAATGGCTTTGCTCCATGCCCAACGACTCATACGTTTTCTGAGCAATAAGGTTTTCTTTTTCTACGTACAACCTAAAGCCACATACATTTTGTTGTTGCTCAGCTAAAATCTTTACTTCAGCATACAACTGGGCATAGACCCCTTGTCTCCTGAAATCAGGTGAGATATAAACGCTTTGCACCCACCAAAAGACACCATTACGCCAATCACTCCACTCTGTAGTTACCATCAAGCTGCCGACCACGTTATTGTCTTGTTCTGCAACTAAATAAAAACCTTTATTGTGGTCCACAATTAACGCAGCCACACCTTTACATAATACACTTTCATCTAATTTTTTTTGTTCAGTTTCCCATGCCATCAACTGATTAAATTTAACCAATGATGCCAAATCACATTTTTCCGCCACTCTGATTTTGATTTTCTGCAAAATAATTTGTACCTTTATTTGATTATTAAATCATTAAATTTTAAACACTACATCGACCGTATTGCCATTATTGCCGTACGTAACAGAATCACTCAGTTCCTTGACAAGTGAAATGCCTCGGCCATAACTTTTTTCAACATTATCGAGATTTAACATATGTTTATGTTTAAAGCCTGTTCCTGAGTCTATTATACGGATTGCCAATGTTTTTTCATCAGGGTGATAATGTGCAGAAATAATAATCCGTGCACTGGTCAAAACTGAAAGTTTTTCTTCACGAAGGGCATAGTACGCAAAAAAACCATCTTCTGATTGTTTTAAGGCTGAATCTAGTTCTAAGACACCATGTTCTAGTGCGTTATTGTATAGCTCACTTAATACCGTAAACAGATCAGAATGAATACTATGTAAGCCTAATTGGTTGGTCATAACATTAACCAAATCCACAACAGGATCTGCTAATTTGATATGTTCAGCATCCAATTCAATAATAATTTTAATTGGAATTTTAGATGCCATATATTTATGAACCATAGGTTCGAATGGCTGACTGGTGAATATCACAATAGTAATATCGTCTTTACGCTTTATTGAGCCTAAATATTCTGTGGCTTTGCCAATTATTTCTTGGACACTGATATCAGGCTGACCGCTTAGCCAATTTTCAATGCCATCATCTCCTAGCATGTCTTTATTTTGATTTTCAAGTTCAACTATACCATCACTAAAAGCCACTAATCTGTCACCAAATTTCATTTCATAGCGTTCAGTATCAGACTCAAATTCATTAGCCTCCAATATTCCAAGAGACATATGCCGAGATACAAGCCGTTTCATTATTTTACCACTAGCGTCTTGTAATAATAGGTTAGGCATCCCACCATTCCAAACATCTATCTGTTTTCCAGTATTATTAATTTCAACAATTGCCGCAGCAAAAAACATATCATCTGGAAGTAACATCAATAAGGTTTGGTTAATGGTTTCAGCCATCTCCATTAAAGAAAGACCTTTTCTCGACATCGTTTGAAAAGCCTGTGAGACAGGTAATGCGCCGATGGCAGAGGCTAAACCATGACCTGTAAAGTCACCGATTAAAAAATACATGCCCCCTGTTGGACTTGCGCTGGCTAAAAACAAATCACCATTAAAATTACTGGCAGGATTTAAGCAATAATCCAGATATTGAGTAAATGATTTATCCACAGACAGTGCATTGGCAAAAATATGTTCAACTATCTTATGCTCGCGTTCTGTAGAGTTTTGATAAAAATAAAGCTGTTTATTTTGTTCAGCAGCTTTTTTACTTAATAATCGAGTACGGGCATGGACACGGATTTTTGCAGTCAAAATAACTTTATTAACGGGTTTTGAAACAAAATCATCGCCTCCTGCCTCCAAACATCTTGCTAGTGACTCTTCATCGTCAACTGCTGTGATAAAAATAATAGGTAAATAAATATCGCCAGTTAACTTTTTGAGTATTGTAGCAACTTGGTGACCGTCCATTTTTGGCATCACAACATCAAGCAATACAAGATCAGGTTTTAAGCGCTGTGCTAGTTCTACTGCAACTAATCCGTCTTCGGCTTCAAAGGTATCCAAATACCCCTGTTGCTCAAGCATATTTATGAGTAAAAAACGATTTATTGCGTCGTCGTCAACGACTAAAATACGCATGATAAGTTAAGGCAAACTATTCGATTACGAATTTTTTGTCAAAACGAGCAATTTTGAGAATTTTTATCACTTGCGACTGACAATGACTTATTTTGAATGTGGTCACTGTAGAACTTAAACTTTTTTGCATATTTAACAACATGCCTAAAGCAGAGCTGTCCATGTACTCTGTTTTTTGTAAGTTTATAATAATACTATTTACTTCTTCAATACCCTCTGAATAAGCAAGGCGAAAATCTCGCACTTTTTCAAAATCAAATTTTTGTCCTAGATGTATGGTTAATTCTTTACCATCAGCAGAAAATTTTCTATCTAAACTCATGTATTACCCCTGTTTGACAAGCAAAATTTTAGCGATTACTTTTATAAGTCAGTTTTCTAAGTTAATGTTATTAAATAATATTTTTATAGCTTTGCCTACAAAGAATCACTTTTTTTTATTAGAATGTATTTTTATCCATTAAGCATCAATAGGGTACAAGATATATATGAGTGAAAATAGATTGGTATACAGTACTCAAACTGGCCGCATTCAAAATAAAGAACCGACTAGAACATCGACAAAAACAGATGGTATTGTTCGTTTACGTCTTGAAACCAAGGGCCGTAAAGGTAAAGGTATGACAACAGTAACGGGGGTAGACTTTCCCGAAAAAGAGTTAAAAGAATTATGTAGTCAACTGAAAAAAATGTGTGGTACAGGTGGTGCGTTGAAAAACGGTATTATTGAAATTCAAGGTGACAACCGCAATAAAATCAAAGCAACCCTTGAGCAACTAGGCCATAATGTGAAACTAGCCGGGGGTTAATAACCATCCGCAATCAAAATTAGGAGTATTGATGCATCGTCTCGCCTTATCAGAAGTTGGTATTATATTAGCCGAACCATCTGATACACAAAGAAAAATTATCATAAAACAGTTAGCCGCTGCGAATATCCATCAAGTAGAACCTGTCAGCAGTGTTGAACAAGCAATACAAGCAATAAATAAGCACGGTGCAGATTTGGTTGTTAGCGCCATGTATTTTGAAGATGGAACGGGACTCGACATCATAAAACAAATTAAGAATGATGACTTCCTTGCCTCTACACCATTTATGTTAGTCTCTAGTGAAAATCGTTTAGAGAAACTGGAAGAGTTTAAACAAGCTGGTGTGGCTGCTATTTTACCCAAACCTTTTACACCAGAAAACTTAGCAAAAGCTTTAAAAGCCTCACTTGATTTGATTAATTCGGATGAATTAGATTTAGAGCTATTTGACGTTCATGATGTAAGAGTTTTATTGGTTGATGATAGTAAACTTTCGCGAAATCATATTCGCAGGGTATTAAATAGTTTGGGGCTACAAAAAATTATAGAGTCCGAAAACGGTGCACAAGCACTCACTATTTTAAAAGATAACTTATTTGATCTAGTCGTCACTGATTATAATATGCCTGAAATGGACGGTAGGGAGCTATCTGAATTTATTCGTTTTAATTCTGAAACAGCACATATACCCATTATCATGGTAACCAGTGAATCAAGCTCTAGTCTGCATATGGCAAATATCCACCAAACAGGCGTTAATGCTCTGTGTGATAAACCCTTTGAAGTTAATGAAGTTCGCGCAATGTTAGCCTCGTTACTCGGAAAATAATCCTAGAACCTAACGTTATTCATTATTTATAAAAACTAGAAAATTATGTTTAATTAAATCATTGACATATAAGTAGTGTCTTTATAAATTCTAAAACATCTTAACCTTTATCATTATTCGATTTAATATAAGATCTACCCATAATATAATTCTAAAATCTCCCCGATGGGAGTTTTTTCGGAACAACAAGTGGACATCATGTCATCATTAGAATTAGAAGAACTTAGAGTCAAAATCACTGAGCTTGACACGCACCTGTTGTCTTTTTTAGCCAAAAGACAACAATTTACTAATCAAGTCGCTGAAACAAAAATCAAAAACCAAATTCCTGTGCGAGATCAAAAACGCGAGGAGCAATTACTTCTTAGATTGATAAAAGAAGGTAAAAAACACGGACTCGACGCACATTACGTCACACAATTGTTTCATGTAATTATTGAAGATTCAGTGCTGAATCAACAAGCATTATTAGCTGCAAGAGCTAATCCTGGCAGTAGCTTGCCACTCAATCGTGTCGCTTTTTTAGGTGATAAAGGTTCCTATAGTTATTTAGCCACACAAACATATTTTTCTAGGCGTCCTGGTGAATTACTTGAAATAGGCTGTCAAAGTTTTTTAGAGATCATTAGAAAGGTAGAAACCAACGAAGCCGATTATGCTGTATTACCGATTGAAACCACATCGGCAGGCAGTAACGATGACGCATATGACCAACTGCACCATACTCAGACTGCTATCATTTACGCAA
>OOGD01000249.1_pt1 | contig 11521 bp, 8 predicted proteins | sample 1670381 | NCBI WGS metagenome assembly OOGD01 (sample SAMEA98146918, study PRJEB22522) | marine metagenome | biome: marine biome; feature: marine water body; material: sea ice | place: Arctic Ocean | collected 14-Sep-2015 | depth 1.3 m | reverse complement strand
CTACATAAGGAATATTTAAATTGAACGCTATCGGTTGCTGAAGCTCTTGCTGAAATCGAAGGGAAGTTTGCTGGAATAATTGCTGATTGAGCGATTGTTCGGTCGATCTAATTGCGTCACGAAACTGTGTCAGTAATAGTTCGTTGTTATTTAAAGCGGGCTTTTTCAGTTGTTGCACTTCCATATTTATTTGATCTTGATTGGCGTTTAAAAGCAATTTAATTAACTGATTAAGACCTTGTTCGGATTGGGGTAGCTGACGCAATATAGAAAGAACACTTGAGTTTGACGTGCCTTTCTCTGGTTTAGCACCCAAAGTGTTTTGGGTTGCAAGTTCAATCATTTTTTGAATGGCACGCTGATTTAAAGCAGTAACCGTTGGTAACGACCGTATTAATAATTCAAGTCCGGATGCCAATGTGGACATCGTATTGCTTGGTAACGGATGGCTTTGATTAGTGTTACCGATGCTAGAAAAATTCTGACTATTGTTTGTTAAAGTAGCGGCGGAAGGGTTTCCAATATCGATCCTCAGAATCGATTGAACCAACTGCAATAGTGGTTGTAATTGATTACTGGTTGAAGTCTGTTGTCGAGCTGATATTAGCTGAGAGAGAGCTGATTTCAGTACTTGTTGATGATCAACTTGCTTAATCTCAATTGTTGCAGACGCCTGACGGTGAACTATGTTGAGTAATTGCCCTATCTTTAGTTGAGATTGCAACGGGATTAAGATTTTATTTGATCCCAACTTTAGCAGTGTATTATTGCTTTGTTGACTGACTACAGTGGCAGCTATTGGACGATTTTCTGGCAGTAGTGCCAATAGTTTCAAAAATTTATTAGCTGCCAACAACGTCACTTGATCCTGTGAAGGTGTCACTTTTAAAACAGGGTTTTGATTGTCACCATCCAATCTGATCTGAACAGTATCACCAGCCTTTAGCTTAAGTGCGTTACTACCTGTAATTTCACCGAAGCGAGTTAAAAGTAATGCTTGCCCATTAACGATGCTCACAACACGTGCTTGAATCGAATCGATTTGCTGCAAGCGACTGAGAACATCAGGTGATGCATCCACAGCTTTACCATTTGAGGGTTTTGTGAATAGTAAGTTTGAAATTTCCATGATGGCAATATTTATCCACTGTGGGTAAAGGTTTGCCGCACTTAGTTCGGATAATCGAAAAGAAAGACGTGCTTTGTTTTTCCGGCGAAGAAAATACGTTAAGGGTTGTATCTATAATTACATATCGGCCATTTCAACTGTATCTATAGTTTATTTCTTGTAAAAGTGACGCGATAGTTTTTAAAAGTGACAATAAACTGTCGAAGGCTAAAGTTTTAGATCAACATAATTTTTATATTGCTGATTTTAATAGATATTAATTATTGGCACGTAATTCGCATTAGATAGTAACAGATGCGTATTTAGGGCAATTTATAATGGCACAACCTACAACTCTATATAGTGTGGGAAAAAACAAGACTCAAGTCGTAGCGTTAGATCCAAGACAATCAGAGAAAGTAATGAGTAGCAGGCGGCACATCCGAGTGTTGGAATTGTCCAGCCTGCTGTCCCAAAATATTGAACTTGAAAAAATCATCAACATTTTTTCAAACGAAATTACTAAGGAATTCCCCCACGTTGGTTATCACTATGATCATAGTGAAATAGGTATCGTTTTTTCTCAAGGCGAACTAGCAGAATATAGCGCTAATTATCGATTAAGTTTGGAAAATGAATCGATTGGAGAATTAACTTTCTTTCGTCATGATCGCTTTTCAAGCGAAGAAATTTGTGAATTAGAAGATTTGTTATGTTCCTTAATCTATCCAGTAAAGCACGCTGCGCTTTATCAAGTGGCGCTTAAATCAGCTTATTGCGATCATTTAACAGGACTAAAAAATCGAGCCTCGTTGGACAATTTCCTTCCACGAGAAATTGATCTAGCAAAACGTCATCAACAATCGATGGCAATTTTAGTCATGGATTTAGATGGGTTTAAGCAAGTTAATGATAGTTATGGACATGATATTGGTGACCAGGTACTGCGCGAAGTCGGCACAGTAATTATGAAAGCAGTTCGAAATACAGACTTAATTTATCGTTATGGTGGTGATGAATTTGTTGGTGGTCTTGTTCAAACAGATTTAGAGGGTGCACTGGATGTTAGCGAACGCATACGTTCAGGTGTAGAAAAATTATCTATGGCGGCCAATTTACCCATTGATAAAATTAGTATTAGTATCGGGCTCACCTTGGTGCGGTTTACTGACAATTTCACACAGGCTTTTAAGCGTGCAGATAAGGCACTTTATTCAGCCAAGCTAACCGGTAAAAACCGTATCATCATTCTTTAGAACTACAAGCCGTCGTAGCCCGAACTTGTAATGCAACTGGGCAGTCTCGTCTAATACTCTGTTCAACTGAAAGCGATTATTCACTAAAAAACCGAAACATATTTTAAAAAAGAACTAACTAATCTTTGCCTGTATAGTCAATTTTGCAATAATACTTGTGTTAGCTTATTAAAATTATTGCTGTTTCGATCAGCGCTTCTTTTCCTCCATCTGAAAAAGCTACTGTCAAATAATATACTGCACAGGCAGGGGCGGTTAGACTCCAATTAAGATGAGATAACAAATCCATGCGGTAATATGTTCACGTACGTAAATCCCCAACATAGTTTCCGTTGGCTTAGGGTAGGCCATGCAAAGATGACATGTTATTTGGCAGCAGCAATCTACTTCGATCGCCTCTTTTGAGAAGGCTGAGATGAGATCTGCCGACTTATATTGGCATTATTTTCACTTTAAATTTAACCCTTTGAGCAGTTTGAAGATGCTTGAAAATAAAAAATGAATTTTATTCATACTTAATTATTCAAACATCCGCTATGTATAATTAACTTTAATTGTGCGTTGGTTAATTTTATTAAAATTGACGGTTCTTGTTGCACTAATGCTACCAGCAACCTCTGTACCAAGTTCCAATATTGAGATTTCTTCTTCGCCTTTGCCCAATGTGCATGTAAAGCATCGGGCTCGGTAAGCCGAACACACTGCGCAGTGTTATCATATTCTGAAAAGGCTGTAAGAGGAAAGAATGACCTGAATGACAAAAAAATAAAAACCGGATACTGTTAATATTGGTTCGTTAAATTAAGGACATATAACGATCTTCAAGATTTAATTAATCCAGTATTTAGATTTTTATTGTCTTATATTTATAATGTTTCTAAAGAATGACATTGTTTGAAATGCAGGTCCAATTTTCAACTCGGTTTAAAATTTCTTATTTCAATAGGCTACTTTCGACTTGTTGAGTAAGTTACTGACTAGGTCCATTATCGATCGACGCATTTACAAAGCCTTTTTATTCAGGTGTTGAAGGCGACAGGCACAGGATGCCTCGATTGGTACGTCAGCACGTGCTTTGGCTAGATTAAGCCGAACTCGCATATACTTGGCCTGTACTAGATCGCCTTCCAATTCAAGACATTCAACCAGGCCATGTAGGCTCCAAAGGTTATCGGTATGATGAGAAATGCTGACTAGTGTGCTGGATAAACCAAGGTCATCGAGATAAACCTGCTTAGCCTTTTTAACATGTCCCTGTTCTAGCAGCAGCGCCCCAAGCGCGTGGCGAGCGGGTTGCATCCATCCCCAAGGTTCATCATATTTAAGATTGTCATCAAGCTCTACTGCTTGGCTAAGGTGGTCATAGGCTACTTCGTAGTTTTGTCTGCGATATTCAATTTCACCCAGCATCATTTGCTCTGCGATTTTTAAAATATCAAGGCAACTATTGTTAAAAAGATATCGACTTTCGGGCACCTGAGATACAGCCTGATAAAATAATAGACTTTGTTCAACTGCGGCGGAAACATTTCCAAGAGCCGCATGAGCGATTGTTTTTGCATAGTGCCAGACTGCGGTGGTCATCCGATACAAATCAGGATCACCAGGCAGTGCTTCATTGATGATTTCCTGCCATTTTCCAAAGCGTATGAAAATATGTGCTTTCATACCAAAGTAGGCTTCCATCCAGTCGGCCATAGCCGGACTTTCGATGCGCAGTAATGCTTCTGGTGTGGTTGCAGTCAACTCTTCTGCCGCTTCCATTGCAGAGTTGTATTGACCCAGAAAAAGAGACGCATAGATCTTCAGATGGAAATTATGAATACGTGACAAGGTATGAAAATTCATTGCCCCTTCATTTGCAAGATAAACTCTGTCGGCTTGAATTGCTCGGTCGTTAGAAACGACTGCCTCGTAGTAATGACCACAACGTACGTCGATATGGGATGGCATATGGCAGAGATGACCAGAACTAGGGACCAGTCGTCTCAACTTATCGCAGGCACGCAAAGCTCTTTCAGGAAAGGGGGACATTTCCATAACGTGAATATACATGTGCAATACGCCAGGATGTGGCTCACTACCGACTGATTCAGCTCGTTTCATGGCTGTTTCGAGTACTTCAATTGCTTCCAGAGTCGATGCATTTGGAGCGGGTTCACCACTGCGTAAGTTCCACAAGGCCCAGGGTGTGCGGGTCATTAACGCTTCTGCAAACAAGGCACAAACATCGTCGTCGTTGGGAAAGGCAGCGTAAACCAATCGCATTTCTGCCGCATAATCATCGTCCCATTGATGATACTCAGCCTGTTTGACTGGCGTCGGGGACTGATAACGTGCCTGTAAAGCCTTGACTAGCAAGGTTTCAACGGGACTTATGTTATTTGTCTTTTCAGCCGCTCTACGAGAACTTTGATAAGTGAGCTGAAGCTTCTGTTCCAACTCATCTTTTTGCATTCGATGCCAAGGTTTGTTGTAGTAAACACCATTAGCGTAGGTTATTCCCCACCAAGCCATAGCACAATTATCATCTTGTTTAATGGCTTCACGAAAACAGTTCCCCGCCATTTCTAGATCGAAGGCATAAATCCAGATTAATCCCTCGTTAAAAGACTCTAATGCGGCCTGGCTATTGTTAGTAACAAAACGGTTGTATGAACCTAAATTGTATTTTTTAGTAGATTCAATTTGATGGTGATTTGGATTTGTTGACATATTGGGTTCGGCAACCTTAGATGTTGCTATTAGATTCTTACGTTATTTTAATGACCTAAAAGTTGACTGAGAAATAATTTTGATCGGTCGGTTGAAGGATTGTTGAAAAAAGTCTCAGGTGCAGCCACTTCGACGATTTCACCTTCGTCCATAAATACGATACGGTCGGCCACCTTGCGCGCAAAACCCATCTCGTGGGTAACACAGATCATGGTCATGCCTTCCTCCGCGAGCTCGATCATAATATCAAGCACACCCGCAATCATTTCGGGGTCGAGTGCCGAAGTGGGTTCATCAAAAAGCATCATCTTTGGTTTCAGACAGAGTGCTCTTGCAATGGCTACTCGTTGCTGTTGTCCGCCCGATAGCTGCGGCGGGTACTTGTCGGCTTGTTCGGCAATGTGGACGCGCTCTAGAAAGTGCATTGCAATTTTGGTTGCTTCCGCTTTTGAGAGGCCTTTGTTGCGCATCGGCCCGATGGTTAGATTATCCACTACTGATAGATGTGGAAACAAGTTAAAACTTTGGAAAACCATACCAACGTCGCGTCGTATTTCTTCAATGTTTTTCATGCCGGGTGTCACTTCACGACCATTAACAATAATAGTCCCGACCTGATGTTCTTCGAGTTGATTAATACAGCGAATCATGGTCGATTTACCGGAACCCGAGGGGCCACAAACGACTACCTTTTCACCCGGTGCAATTTTAAGGTTAATGTCATATAAGGCGCTAAAGTCTCCATACCATTTAGACAACCCAGTAATTTCTACGAGTGGAGTGGCAGTTTTATTTTCAGACATAGGTTGTTCTCGGTTATCGTTGACTACGTTTTGCGCGTCTTTCCAAGTGCGCAAACAACAGGGCGAAACTGTAACAAAGTAGAAAATACATAAATCCGACCAGAATCCAGGTTTCAAATACACGTGTGGTTGTGGCGGCCACTTCGGTAGCAACAAACGTTAGTTCTTGAATTGAGATTAACGAAATGATGGCTGAATCTTTAATTAAAGTTATAAATTGGCCCGCTAGCGGAGGAAGAATTTTTCGAACTGCCTGTGGAATAACAATATCCCTTAGCACATTAAATGGTGATAGTCCTATAGCACGAGCCGCTTCCCATTGTCCTTTTTCAGTCGATTGAATACCGGCTCGAACGATTTCAGTAATGTAGGCGCCTTCGAATAGTGCCAGACAAATCATACCGGCAAGAAAATTTGAAAATAATTGTGGATCGCCGAACATAAAATGAAACATGGCGCTTGATGCAAATGCACCATTAGTATCAATATCTTCAATTCCAAGGGCGGGGAAAATTTGACTTGAAACAAAAAAGTAAAATATGAAAATGAATACAACCGGCGGCATATTTCGAATTAACTCGACATAAGTGCGGCTGATTATACGCAGGGTTAAATTCTTACAGGTGCGCCAATAACCCATTATAATACCGAAAGCAGTCGCAAGGACAGTCGCCCAAAGCGCTAGCCTTAATGTTGTCCACAAACCTTGTAACAATAGATTTGAAGCCCAAGACTGTGTTTCTTCGTCAAATTTAACCAGAAAACCTAGTACTTTCGACCAGTTCCAGTGGTAAACCAATACGTCATTGACTCGGTAGACGGCATAAAGAATAAATAGCAATACGGCACCGTAGAGCAGAATGTCAACAAGCGTCAGGTGTTTTTTTGTTTTTGATGGTGGTGGGGTATTTTTATTCATTAGTTTTCTAGACAGTCATTCATTCAGAATTAAGGGCTGGTTACAGGTTAATTGTACCCAACCCTTATTATACTAATTCACTGTCAAAATTTAGTTTGGCGCAACCATGTCTTTCCATGCAGATTGATCCTGGAACCAATAAGCGTGAGTCTCGTCAAGCCAGCCGTTACTGGTGTTAATGGTAATCCAGTTACTGAAAAAGTTGAGTGCGTCATGATCACCTTTACGTAATGCAAATGCTTCGTCACCACGGGTTAGGTTTTCGCTACCAAAAGGCAGAAATACTTTATCTGGATGTGCTTCGGACCAAAACCGTGGTTTTGGAGCACTTGAAATCATGCCGTGAGCGTTACCGTTAACCACTTCTTGAAATGCCTGAGCATCATCATCAAAACGAAGCACGGTTGCTTTTGGGAAGAGTTTTTGCGCTGCTTTACAAGGTGTGGCACCTCGACGACAAGCAATAGTGACGCTAGATTGATTAAAGTCATCTATCGAGTCAAAACCTTTTGACAATTGCGTGCTGGCGGCCATTTGTTGACCTGAATGAGCGTATGGCTCTGTGAAGTTCACCGTCAGGTTGCGTTGTGGTGTGATTGACATACCGCCAATGATTAGGTCGAATTTCTTTGCAAGAAGTGCAGGGATAATGCCACTCCATGCTGTCGGTACAAATTGAACTTCAACGCCTAAGTCTTCAGCAAGTTTGGTAGCAACATCAATTTCAAAGCCTATCAATTCACCATCTTTATCTCGCATTGCCCAGGGCACAAAAGTTGCCATACCGACTTTCATAACACCGCTTTTTTGGATATCAGTGAGCAAGTCTGCAGCAGCATTGCCTGACAGAGTCAGCAGTGTGGCCAAGGTTAAAGTTTTAAAAATTTTACTAATGGTCATGAGCGTTGTCCTCCGGGGGATCTATTACTCGAATTTGCAACATTAAGCTTCTTCTCTAGCTGACCGACGCCAATTGATAGCGAAATAGTCAGGGTTAGATAGATGCCAGCAATAATGAACCATACCTCAAAAGCCATAAAGGTATCAGAGATCAGGTTCAATCCAGTTGTCGTCAGCTCGGAAACAGCAATAACGCTGACGATAGCAGAATGTTTAATTAGGGAAATTAATAGCCCGGTCAATGGAGGTAGAATTAATGGCAAAGATTGTGGCATTATTATGTAACGGTATTTGTTATAGGTCGTTAGCCCTGCAGCATCACTGGCTTCAAACTGCCCGCGATCAACGCCTTGAATGCCACCTCGAATGATTTCAGCTGCGAAGGAGCCTTCAAAAAAAGCAAGGCAAAGAACACCCGCCCAGAAACGATCAATGCCAAAAATGGGTGCCAGCACAAAATAAAATAAAAATAATTGTACTATTAACGGCGTATTTCGAATTGCTTCAAGATAAAAAGTAGCAATTTTGCTTCCAGCACGAGAAGTTGACATGCGGGCGAAAGCGGTCATCAAACCAATTATAATAGCCATGATGCCAGCAACGAAAGACAACTTTAGGGTTTCTATTAATCCCCAGTAGAGAGGACCAAAAATAAATTCATCGTCAACAATACGGTAAAAGAAAGGGCTGACGCGATACCATTGCCATTTATATTCCATAGCAAGGGCACCTTGCCAAATCAACCACGCAATTGCTGTGAAGACTAGTAAGGCAAGGCCAATTTCACGCGCAGTACGAAGATTAGCCGCTACATTTAATGTTTTGGGCGGACGTTTTCGTGAGTTAACGTTGATTTTACTGGTACTCGTGTCTACAGACACGCTCCCTCCTGATTTTCATTGTTGAGCTACAATTTTAATTTTTACTTAGTTTTTATTATATGAGGCATTTACGCAATTGCCATTTTATTTTTTTTCAGCGCCAATTAAGGATTAGATCGTGAACCTTTTAAGCACTTGTGCCCATTTTGTGTGATTTTTTTGCCTTGTTTAATTGCCTATGTTTGATTCATACATAGGTTCCTAAATCTACGCTGTATTCAAACTTATTAATTTAGTTTGAATTCAATATATGTCTTTGTCAATATAATCATGTGCGTGAGTTTAGAAAATATTATATATTGATGTTTAAGAAATAGCTTAATCAACAATTTGATGCTGTAAAGTAGATGGGCTCAAAATTTAAGCTGATAAACCCAGATTGATTTTGGGTGCACATTAAAACAAACTCCCAGATGAGAGGGATAATGTCAAAACCTGAATTACAGTTTATAGATCAGAAATCAGAGTTTCTAGAGAATGCCTGGTATGTGGTTTCTCAAAGTAGCCAGATTGGTCATCAATTAAAGTCGATCAAACTCCTAGGCGACAATTTGTTGTTTTATCGGAATAGCGAAAACGAAGTCGTTGCCCTTGAGGATGCGTGCCCCCATCGAAAACTGCCTTTATCTATGGGTAAGTTAGTTGGGGATGCCGTACAGTGTGGCTATCACGGATTAACTTTCAATGCCGATGGACACTGTATTAACGCACCCACACAGGACAAAGTACCGAGTAATGCTGTTGTGCGTAGTTATCCAACTTTTGAAAAATATAAATTGATTTGGATCTGGACGGGTGATCCTGCACAGGCTGATCCATCTAAAATTCTTGAGCTAGACAATTATGATGACCCAAACTGGGGTTTAACTGATGGTGGTATGCTTGAATGCCAATGCCATTATTTATATTTGCTCGACAATCTACTCGATCCATCGCATGTTGCCTGGGTTCATAAAAGTTCATTTGCATCAGTGGGTACTGAAGACGTGCCGTTAATTATTGAAGACACCCCGTCTGGCGTATTAGTGTCGCGCTGGATTAAAGACATTGAACCACCGCCTTACTATGCTGATATGTTGCCTTTCAACGGTAAGGTAGATCGGTTACAACATTACGAAGCTTCTATGCCATCCATCGCGATCAATATGGGCACCTATGTTCCGGCTGGATTAGGGGGTGATAATGCCAACCTACCGAAAGATGCGTATCGTATGCGGTCCTATCACTTTATTACGCCAATTGATGCGCATTCAAGCCGTTATCACTGGTTCCAACACTATAATACTAACATCCATGACGAGGTAGTCCGGCAAAAATTGAATGAAGGCGCGCTAAATGCATTTGAAGAAGATCGTATTGTTCTTGAGGCAGTTGACCTTGGCATGAATCAGAAAAAAAGTCCTAACCTCGATTTGCAGCTTGATATCGGTTCGAAAAAATTTAGAAAGAAACTGAATGCATTAATCAAAACCGAAAGGGCAGATGCTTCATGCTGATGTTTATAGAAACTGCATCAAAGCTAAAGTCACAATTTTTGTTAATACGATTGGCCTACTTTTAATTAATTGAGAGCTGAAATAATGAAAATAACATTTCGACAAGTTGATGCTTTTAAAACTGTCGTTCAAACGGGAACGGTAACCGAATCGGCGAGGATTCTTGGTGTTTCGCAGCCTGCGGTGAGTCGCTTAATTTCAGATTTAGAGAGTGAAGTTGAGTTTAAATTATTTACACGAACCGGCAGAAACCTGAAAGCAACGCCTGAAGCCTTGTTACTGGTTGAAGAAGTACGTCGTGCATTAATTGGACTCGAACAAATTAAATTGACTGCTGTAGCTATTAAGCAATTTAAACATGCACAGCTCAGACTGATTTCTACACCGGCCTTTTCAACCTTGATTGCCCCACAGTTAATACAGAAGTTTGCCAAGCGCCAACCAAATGCCATGGTGTCGCTTGAAATTCAATCAACTGATGTGGCTGTTGAATGGATGATTTCCCAAAACTTTGATTTTGGAATTGCATCAGCCACAATGGCTAACCATACGACTTTAAGTCACCCTCTATCTAAGACCCGTTCCGTTTGTGTGTTTCCCAAGGGACATCGACTGGCGCAAACAGAAATTATTACGCTGAAAGACTTGGAAAATGAATCTTTCATATCTTACCTGCCAGATTCGAAGTTTCGTTTCGAGGTAGATGATGTTTTCAAAAACAGTGGCATTACTCGAGTTTTGCAATATGAAGCACGAACTACTGATGCTGTCTGTAGGCTCGTCGCGCAAGGACTAGGCGTTTCTATTATCGTAACCATGGGAACATTGCCTGGCGCAGGAGACGATTTTTTACAGACGCCATTTGAAATAGATTTTCCATTCAACGGCGCACTGATCTGGTCGCGGCAAAAAAATATGTCGGCCGTAGCTAAAGACTTCCTTGAAATGGTTGAAACAGAATTCAGCTCGATTGAAGTGCCCGTCTGAATTTTTCACGCACCAGTGCGCTGTGAATAGTGTCATAATCCCGCGGATAAGGTTCGCCTGCTTCAATTTTCATGACTGCCATCGCTGGGCCCGGTTGCTTTAAAAACTCAACCACTTCAGATTCAAAGGTTTCAATATCAGCAAAGACTGTTACAAATCGATAACCAGCAGCTTTCGCCATAGTGCCAAAATCAACTTTTTTATGCCCAGGAATAGGGTGCGCACCATTGACTTCATAAACGCCATTTTCGAATATAAAATGATGAAAGTTTTTTGGCTCTGCATTGGCAATGGTTACCAGTGAACCCAAATTCATCAAGATACTGCCATCACCATCAAACACCAACACCTCTTTTTTTGGATTAGCCAAAGCAAGACCTAGTCCATGTGATGATGCCTGCCCCATAGCGCCGGTAGCAACATAGTTTAAATCTCGGGGGTTGATCGCCATCCAGT
>OOGD01000247.1_pt1 | contig 11574 bp, 9 predicted proteins | sample 1670381 | NCBI WGS metagenome assembly OOGD01 (sample SAMEA98146918, study PRJEB22522) | marine metagenome | biome: marine biome; feature: marine water body; material: sea ice | place: Arctic Ocean | collected 14-Sep-2015 | depth 1.3 m | reverse complement strand
GTCCATAAAGAGGCGCTATGCCTAATCGTAATAGCATAAATTATACCGTCTACTTGTGGTAATTTATGCTCAAAACCATAGTTCATAACATTTATTGATATTTGTGTATCGAGCGAAATGACTTCTTCTTGGATCATGTGAGCCATTATTTCCAAGAAATGTTGTTTTCTTCACGGATAAAAGACATGCTTGAATATTTAAGTAACAGTAAAAATGAGTAAAGGGAATGTATAAATTGGTTTGAAAAAAAAAGAAACCTTATTGTATTTAGCAAAGTTAAAAAAGCCAAGCAGGAAAATCGACAACATTCCGTGTCATTCTCCCTCTCATTTAATGTCAATGCTTATTCCTTTGCTGCAGCCTTGGGTTACATTAGCAAAGCTGGTATCACCACCGTCTGCGGCAATACTATTGGGAAGTGCCTTTAGGGTTGATTAATGATATTCCGTCACAGATAAGAACAGTTTTTTGTCGGATGGATTGCCTTCTTCTATCGACGGGTGAGTAATAAAACCATTCATTTTCACTGCTTAAGTTGATCTTATGCCTATATTGTATGCCGCGAAATCCTTTAACAATAATGTCAGTGTGCAGCTCGAAAAGGTTGATGCGTGTTCCCAATGAATGAACCTACTGCTTCCAGTTAACCTGACGCTCAATCTGATGGATGATTTTCAGATACAACAATTTTATTTCGACCTGATTTTTTAGCTTCTAATAGCGCCGCATCAGACCGGTTAAATAAACTATCAAAACTGTCTCGCTTCTCTTTATTAATCGAAGCGACACCAATACTTATCGTAATATTCACCCCTTCCATGCTAGTGTTTTCAATCGACATGCGAATATTTTCTGCAATTCTAGCCGCATCAATATTATTTGCGTTTAACAAGAGCAAAACAAACTCTTCCCCACCGAACCGAGCCACAACATCCTCATTACGACGCCCAGCACTAATAATTGTACTGACATGCTGCAGAACTTTATCACCAGTAGCGTGACCAAAAACATCATTCACCCTCTTAAAATGATCCACATCTATTACAAGCATCGCTAATTCCAGATTAAGTCTATGAGTCTGAAGCAACATTCTATGAGCTTGGTTATTCAGTTCTCTTCTATTAAGTAAGCCAGTAAGAGGGTCTGTCGTAGCAAGTTCTAACAGTGCCTTGCTTTGCTCTTCTAAACGTTCTCGTGCCTGAATTAACTCCTCGAACAGTTTATTGCGTTTAACACAAATAAATAGGGACCAAAAAGTCTCCATATCTTGAGAAATCTGAATATTGGCTACCACTGGGAAACGCTCACCTGACAAAGTTAGTATTGTAAGCTGGATTTCTTCGACATAAGTTTGATCCATGAGCAACGGATAAACATAACTATCAATAAATATATTGGAGGCTTTAGTAAATAAGCGGTCTAAATTTATTTTTGTATTGTTGGCTAGGTTCCAACCCAATCGCTGTTCGATATAGTCATTAGAATAAAGGACATCTCGTTTTTCACTCACTACGAGGTGTCCAGATGGAAAAATATCGAGGGGAATAGTCAATGCGTCATTTAATTTTTGGGTTGATTTGAATTTATAAAGTCAATAATTCCGGGAGTGATAACGTCAGGCTTCGTCATATGCAAACAATGCCCCTCTGCCTCAATAATGCTGAGCTGACTGTCCGGTATTCTATCAGCCATGTATTCTCCTACTTTAATCGGTGCTAGCGAATCATCAGTGCTTTGTATGATCAGTACTGGATTTTGAATTTTTTCCAATAAATTTCTGTGATCAGAAAAAAAGGTCGCCTTGGCAAAGGTTTTTGCGAAGGTAGGATCAGTACTGCAAAAGCTTCCTGATAATTCACCAATTAACTCTGGAGAGTGATTAGCACCCATTACCAATGGTGCAAGATAACTTGCCCACCCAATATAATTTTTATCCATTAAGTTAATTAATTCTTCTAAATCCTGTTTTTCGAAACCACCAACATAATCTGGCAGATCATTCATAAAACAGGGCGAAGGGCAAATCATAGTAATGTCCGATATTCTATTCTCTGTACTGGTTGATGCAATCCCAGCAATCATTGAGCTCACCGAGTGACCTACTACCGAAACATTTCTTAAATCTAAGGTAATTAATATGTCTTCAATATCTTTTGCATATCCTTCCAAAGTTGAATACCTGGCCTTTGAAAAAGCGCTTAAATCAGAGCCACCACACCCTACATAGTCAAATAATATTACTTTGAACTGTGACTGCAGTTCGGGCAGCATAAAACGCCACATGGTTTGATCACAGCCAAAACCATGGGCTAAAAGAAGTGTCTTATCACCGCTCCCAATAATATTAATATTGTTTCGAGCAAATATTCCTGATTTATTCATAAGCATTCCCCATTAAATCGGCAGATACAAACTTGAAGTGCATAAACCATTTTGCAACTAGTAAAGATAGTTATCTTAAATGCGAAATATGTAATGAATATGAGGGATTTGTGCAATTTTGTGCAAAGTTAACAGAAAAATAAGAAACTATTCATGGTGAAGTCCATACTTTTTGGTCGCTCTTTACGACAACAGCTATGGAGAAAGAGACCGATATCGTCTGCTCGTGCCAACAATCTGGCAACTACTTTTGCGCATGACATCAGATAGATAGCGATTCTAAATTGACCTAGCCGTGTTGGATGACGACTTGCGCAGCATTTACCGCCTCGCCATTGCTATTGCTATTGCTATTGCTATTGCTATTGCTATTTTTTAGCTTGAATTGTGGTTAGTGAGTGCTCTATCGCACTTAATTCAGTTTATAAACTTATTCCTTTAACGCACAGGCAGAAAATTAGCCCGAAATCCCCAAATCTTATACCGCACATCCTGACTACGAATCGACCTCTACATCAACCCTTGGCCTTCCGCTGCGAGTCTCGCGATAGATCACAAATATCGCAGCCGATATGACTATCAACGCGCCGATCCAAGTAGCCGCGCCGGGGAAATGTCCGAATACCAGATAGCCTAATAAGGTGGCCCACAATAGCCGGCCATAATCAAGCGACGCTAATAGTGAAGCCTCTCCATACTTGAAGGCGAAGATATTGCAGCGCTGACCAAAGTAAGAAGCGACCGCCAATACTGCAAACAAACCCCATTCAAAGGTAGCGAGTGGTTGCCAATAATAAATGCCCGGTATTGCCATGACCATACCAACGCCAAGTGCTGACCAGGTCATGATGGTGTCAGCACTGTCTTTTTGTGACAGCATGCGCAGGATAATCATAATGGCACCCGCACCCGCAGCCCCGACCAATGCCGCGATACTGTAAATTGAAAAATCGGCTGTGCCCGGTTGCAACATAACCATGATTCCAACAAAGCCTATGGCTACAGCACTCCAACGGAAAATACCGACCACTTCTTTTAGAAATAGCACTGCAAATATAGTGATGAAAAAACTTTTGGCAAAAGAGATCGCGGTCGCATCGGCTAACGGCAGGTAAATCACGGCGCTGAAAGTACAGAGCATGGTGATGATAGCGAGCCCTAAACGTAAAATTTGTAAGCCTGGCAGTTTAGATCGAAGTGACCCTGGAAAATTGCTCATAATCGCAGGCAAAACCATGACTATCATGCCCAGTTGTCGTATCAATAGAATTTGGGTAATGTGTAAATCTTGGCCGAGCAGTTTGATTAACAAAGCCATCACGGTGAAGAATATCGACGCCTGCATTAGGAACAATGACCCTTTGAGGTTGTCGGGTAATCGGTGAAACCAGTTCAAATAATGTGTCCAGATAGAGGCTTCGAGCCATTCTTGCTAAGCCATTTTGCATCATTGATTTTGTGAAGGGTGTCGCTAAAAATTGTGTTTTTTTCGTTATCTGTTTTTGTTCCTGCAAAAAAATAAATGGACCGACTAAAACAATCGCTGCACAAACCCCGCACGGACAACTGCATGGAGCAATGGTCGGGACACAAAGTGTACTTGAGTAAATCAGGGTTCTAACAAAGAGCGTCAAAAAGCAGGTTTCTTGAGACGGCTAGAAAGACACAAAAAATATATTCTGTAAAAAACTAAAATTACTTTATCGCATAGATTGAGACTTAACCAGCGTTCATTGCTAAGATAGATTACTATATTTTGCCACACCGATCTGCTATGTCATCCATAAATTGTCACCCATCTATGCAGCTTTTACCACATCGAACTTGGCAGTCCGAATTGTCACAGATAATCAGAAGTGTTGACGAATTGCTGGAATTTACGGGCAACAAGCCGGGTAGTCTCGATGAGCTCGATACGATTGATTCTGATTTTCCGCTTAGGGTGCCACGACCTTATGCCTCGCGTATTCAACGTGGCGACCCATACGATCCACTATTACGTCAAGTGTTGCCAATAGCGCTCGAAAATCTATCGGTCCCTGGCTATGTCAGCGATCCGCTAGATGAAGCGAATAGCAATACCATGCCTGGGGTTATTCACAAATATCATGGCCGAGTATTGCTCACACTGGCGGGTAGTTGTGCAATTAACTGTCGCTATTGTTTTCGTCGCAGCTTTCCTTATCAAGCCAATCAAAACAGTTCGGCCGAATGGGATTTGGCTCTGGATTATATTCGTCAACACAACGACATAAGCGAAGTGATTCTTAGTGGTGGTGAGCCATTAATTCATAGTGATGATCGATTGCGTCAACTGGTCAGCAGCATTGCTGATATTGCACACGTCAAGCGACTCCGAGTCCACACTAGGCTGCCCATCGTTATTCCCCAGCGAGTCACTCCTGGCATGCTGGACTGGTTAACCTGTTCTCGGCTGCAAACCATCGTGGTACTTCACACGAATCATGCGGCAGAAATTGATGACGAGGTTTTTGCGGCACTGCATAGAATAAAGTCATGCGGCGTTACATTGTTGAATCAAAGCGTATTGTTGAAAGGCGTCAACGATGATCTTGAGACTCTAAAACAGTTAAGCGAGCGTTTGTTCGAAGCTGGGGCAATGCCCTATTACCTACACCTGTTGGATAAAATTGAGGGCGCTGCCCACTTCGATGTAGCAACGCCACGCGCACAGCAATTAGTCGGCCAATTATGTGCCACCCTACCCGGATACCTAGTGCCCAAGCTAGTACGAGAGTGTGCGGGTGAGCCGGCCAAAACGCCCATTTTAGCCTTACCCGACAATTATTTTCACTCGACTAAAAAACGCCTCTAAACAAAAGACTTTTGTATTTCAGACCTGGCTTGATGGTTTTGTTAGTTGCTTTTTAATTTTCAAATGATTGGATAACCGACTGAACTCGCTCAAACGTATAAAATTTAGGTGATTCGCTGTTGGCATCGTTTACATACCTCAATCCAAATTCACAACACCTTGGTTAACGGTTTTCACTATCGAGCGTCTGAGCCATCGGGCTAATCACCCAAAGTTTAAACCTCAGCCATTACCCTGGTTTAGCCAACAGCGTAAATTCGGCCAATTCACTACACCAAGTTTGTTGGCCATAACAGAAGGGGGTGTCGGTCGAATCAAATATGGTTAACTCCATTTCTAGCCCAAAAGGTGCGGTATCGGCATCAAGTAGCGCTCTATCCTCGTCAGAGATTTCGGCGCAACGTACCGTAATGCGCCCACTGCTTCCAATCACGCCATAACGGCTTTCGTGCAATAACGTTGAGGGTTGGCTTAGGTCTTGCTCTAGCAGATCAGGAAATAATTCGGCGACCGCCCATTCTTGTTCGACCAACACTGTGTTGCCACTCACTCTAAACAAGCGTTTGTAGGTATGCACCTGCGCACCGATTTCTAACCCTAGTTTTTGCGCAATATGAGGACTAGCCTTTTCAGTCAATTTAGAGATGACTTCTATCGTCAAGTTGACTGAATTTTGTAGTGCACGCGATGCAAAGCTTAAAGTATTGCCGATGTCATAGCTCAGTCGTTTGTCGGCTACAAACCGGCCTTTGCGCGGTTGCCTATAGGCGTAGCCCACCTTCTCTAGTTCTGCCAGCGCCTGGCGTGCCGTCATCCGGCTGATACTCAGCTGTTCGGCCAGCACTCGCTCGGACGGCAAGGCATCATTGGGTTTCAATTGCCCCGCGTCTATTTGTTCGATGAGTTTATCTCGGGTACGAATATAAATAGGCGCGGTGGCGTGTGTATTTTTGTTGACAGTCATATTCAGCTACTTGTATATACCAGATTGATTTGAACCTGTTTGCCTTTTAGGGCTAACTTTAAATTGGACTAACTATGAATACACCCTTGCCTCAACACACACAAACTATCGTCATTGGTGGTGGTATTGTCGGATGCTCGGTGGCCTATCATCTGGCTAAGGCTAATCATGATGTCATATTACTCGAACGTAAACAGCTTACTTCGGGTACGACCTGGCACGCTGCCGGTTTGGTGAGCCAATTTCATGGTTTCCCTTGTATCACTCGTTTAGCCTGTTATGGCATTGAACTCATGCAACAACTAGAAGCCGAAACAGGCCAAGCCACTGGCTTCAAGCGTGTTGGTGCGACAGCGGTTGCGATGAACGAGGCGCGCTGTGAAGAATTACGCCGCCGCAAGGATGTCGCCTTGGGTCAGGGTATTCGTGTCCAATCATTGTCGATTGATGAGCTTCAGGCTCAGTGGCCATTATTAAATCCTGACGGTATTCTTGAGGCGATACACTTTCCTGACGATGGCCAAACCAACTCTATCGATACCACCATGGCGATCGCTAAAGGTGCTCGCATGGCGGGTGCGAAAATATTTGAAAACACCGAAGTAATTCGGGTCATCATAGAAAATGAAACAGCCGTTGGCGTTGAAACGGAGCAAGGCATTATTCGCGCCGATAATGTGGTTAACTGCACCGGTATTTGGGGTCAATCTTTTGCCGCGGCCAGCAACACACAATTACCCATTCAACATAACCAGCATTTCTATATTGTCAGCGATCCGATTCCTGAACTGACTCAAAAGCTGACCGACCCAACGCCTGTTTTACGCATATACGACGAACAAGCCTACTACAAAGAAGACGCGGGTAAGTTGATGATCGGTTTTGCAGAATTGAACGGCATGCCTTGGGATCCAAAGGGTGGCATACCCAGTGACTTTGAATTTACCGAATTGCCCTACCCAGAAGATCATCTAGATGCGGTGTTGGAAAAGTGTATCGAGCGCGTGCCAGCACTGTCCGATGTCGGTATTCGGACTTTTTTTAATGGCCCCGAAGGTTATACCCCTGATGGGCGTTATTATCTCGGTGAAGATCGCAATATCAATAAGCTATTTGTTGCCGCTGGATTTAATTCTTCTGGCATTCAAAATGGCCCTGGCGCTGGTATGGCACTCGCTGAATGGATACTCAAAGGCCATGCGCCACGTGATCTGGTTGATGTCGACGTGAGGCGCGTGCAGCCTTTTCAGGCGAATCGTGATTACCTACTCAAGCGCGGTCCAGAAACCTTAAGCGAAACCTACGCCATGCACTGGCCTTACAAACAACGAGAGACCATGCGTGGTTTGCGTCGGTCGCCGGTTCACGAGCAGCTCAAACAGGCGGGTGCAGTATTTGGTGAGTCAGTCGGTTGGGAACGCCCAATGTGGTTCGCACCCGATGGGGTTAAAGCCGAATACGATTATGGTTACAATAAAACGCCGTGGTTTGAACACTGGGAAAATGAGCACAACGCGATACGAAATGATGTTGGACTAGTCGACTTGAGTCCGTTTTTCAAAATTATGGTTGAAGGACGCGATGCCGAGGCAACTTTACAGCGAATATGCACCAACAATGTTGCGGTTAAAACGGGCCGGGTGGTGTACACCCAATGGCTTAACGAACGCGCCGGAATCGAAGCGGATGTCACGGTCGTTCGCCTCGAAGACACCCGTTATATGGTGATGACATCTGCCGCAACCGGATTAGCTGAACTGGCATGGTTACGCAAAAACACGCCGAAGGACACTGATGTTCATATCATTGATGTCAGTAGCTCACAGGCGGTATTGGGTATCAGCGGCCCTCGCTCGCGTGAATTGCTGACGGCCTATACCCATAGTGATTTGTCGCATCAAGCCTTCCCGTTTAGCACCAGCCAGAATATCGATATAGGGCCAGTAGCAGTACGCGCACAACGCATTAGTTACAACGGTGAGTTAGGCTGGGAAATATTTGTCGATGTGTCTTTCGCACCTTATTTATTTGAGTTATTCATGTCGGGTGAAAAAGCCGAACCGCCCAAACTAGTGGGCTTCCATGCGGCGGAATCACTCCGCACCGAAAAGGCGTACCGACATTGGGGCCATGATATGGGTTACACCGACACACCGCTTGAGTCAGGGTTGGACTTCACCTGCAAATTCGATAAGCCGAATGGTTTTATCGGTAGTGATGCTGTCAGCGCACAGAAAACGGTCGATAGGCAAATCGTGCAAATATTGCTCAAGGGTTGCGAGCATTTTATTTATCATAATGAACCCATCCTGCTTGACGGAAACATCGTCGGTAGCATCACCACCGGAACCTACGGTCACACACTGGGCGGCCCCGTCGGACTTGGTTGGATTAGCGGTAGTGGTTGGAATCAGGAAACGCTCAACAATAGTCGTTGTGAAGTACTCGTATCGGGGCATAAAATTCAAGCGCAGATTAGTCTGACAACCCTATATGATCCAAAAAATGAACGCCTTCTTCAATAGCGTAGCTATAACTAGGGCTTTTTAACTGTTTTGTAGTTAGGAGCCTGTCGAATAGGTTAGGTTGCTCCGCTATTTTGATCATAGAGATGACTTTAACCATGTACTGTTCCATACGTTGTATCGCAGCGCCAACTCGTGGCTCTTTATTCTCTAGGATGCCAAAGGGTAAAATGTTGATGTAAAACTATTAGTGAGCCACCATTCACTGGCGCGTTAAAGTGGGCTAATGACTATGGCGCGCTTTATTTTAAACGCCTCAAATAAAGGTATATTATCAATGCTTGGCTCCTTATTCTTTTTAAGAATGCCTATCCTTTGTTGTTTTCACCTATGACCATTATGGCTTCTGCTATTGACTGAAATGATAGCTTTGATGCGCAGCATGCGCCTAGCTGGGATTCATGCGCTTTTATCAGTTCAAGCATACTTTCTAACTCAATTTTGCGCTCACTTTGCTCAAGAGTAATATCGTGGCTGTTGCGATTGCTAAGAGCGAATATCGAACCTTCGGAATCGATGAGGATATCCTCTGAATCATAACCAAAAAAATGTAAGTCAGTGTCAGAATTCCACACACTTTGATCCAGGACAAAAGTAAGTTCATGATCGCCTCTATATTTCAGTACCGCTGGCCAAACTACCATTTCCTACTCCCTAAAACATAATGCCTTGCTAAGCAGTTCGAAATAACCGGCTAAAATGTGCACGACACAAGCGCAAGCCAACGGTTGCGAGTCCACTTAAGCAGCTTATTATTTAATTTAAAATATCGAAATCATATTTCGTTTTATAACTCTTTTTCTACATTTAATCATTCTATCTTAACCAATTCATCACCACACCGTAGCTTCTAATACATTTATTTAAGCACCATTTTTAAACTCATTAGTTTTAACGTAAATAGCGCAATCATTTTCAGAGTAGTCGGTGTTAAGGGAAACAGCTGACTTGTCTAGGTCGAATTATTCGCTTGAACCAATTACCTCAGCAAGCTCTTGATTTACGCAAAAAAATTAAACATTTACATTTTGAAAAACTATTCTGGCTCTGAACCCTTAAATCAACGAAGAAAAGTTAGACTAAATATAGTTGTTATGAATTTCAACCAATTTGACTTTTTCTAGTGATGCTTATTCTATTAGAATAGCTAAGGAGTCGAGTATTAATATAGTGCTTTAACAAGCCATCACTCACTGGCCTTTTAAACTAGGCTAATGATTATAGGTAGCTCTATTTCTAACGCCTTAATTAAAGGTATATTATTAATGATGGCCCCTTATCCTCGCTGAATAATAGCGCTAATACTAAAAAGGCAGCCTAGACTGCCTTTGATTATTTAAAAAATAATATTTATTTTACATATTGCTTAAACGCTTCATCAACCGGCGTATTTGCCAAGTGGTTGGTGTAGTTGCTCATTACTTTTTGAGACAAGCCAACAATAATTTCTAAAAGTTGCTGTTTAGCATAACCTGCCGCAAAGAATGTTTCGATTTGCTCATCGCTTATCACACCGCGTTCGCGCGTCATGGCCAGTGTTGTTTCACGTAAAGCTTCAAGCTTAGGGTTAACAAGTGGCGTTTTGTTAACTAATGCATCAACAATGTCGTGATCTACTTTCATTGCCGCTGCAATGCCACTATGAGCTGGTATACAGTAGTGGCAGTTATGCTCAACATTAATTGATTGCCATACAACAGTTAGCTCTTCTGCATTAAATGATGTTTTTTGAAACAGCCCATGCAGTACCTGGTAACCTTTCAGTAATGTCGGTGCTTCAGCCATTACTGCATGTAGGTTAGGTACCATACCAAATGCTGCGACTGAATCGGCTAGTAAAGGTGTAGCATCTTCGGGTGCGGTATCTGCTGTGTATAAAGTAAAGTCGGTCATATTTAGCTCCAATAAGAATATAAGTTCGCGTAATTTCAATGACTATACTATTTGATTTTGAGCGGTTGCTCAAGTTAAAATTGAGCAAGTGTTCACCTTGACTGGAAAAAAAATGGTAAACAAGGTTAAATTTGAGCGAGAGAATGTAATTCGGGTCGCAAGCCAACTGTTTTGGGATAAGGGTTTCCATGCTACTTCTACACGCAATCTACAAGACGCAATTAACATGCGTCCTGGCAGTATATATTCAGCATTTGGCTCAAAAGAAGGGCTTTATAGTGAATCGCTAAAAAACTACACGTCACAAATGAAAAGCCAAATAGAAGGGTTTTTATCTACTTCCGATTCTATATTAGGTGGATTGCGCGCATTTGTAGAAAACATTGTGATTGAAACTAAAGAATCCAGCCCTAGTGCGATTTGCATGCTAGTAAAAGCAAATAGTGAATTTGCCGATAAAAACAGCCGATTATATGGACTGAGTCTAGAATTAGCGGCTGATTTTGAAGGCTATCTTACCGCTCTTTTTGAGCAAGCCATTGAGCATGACGAACTAAACGATAAGCTGTCGGCAATAGAATATGCACGTTTTTTTCAGGTTCAATTTGCCGGGTTACGCTGCTACATTAACCGACCTGGCGTTGAGCCATTAGCTCAACCGATGATCAATCAAATGTTTGAACTGATGAAAAAACTATAAATTTACTCGGCTTCTTTTCTTTTTCGCATTAAGCCTCATGTTTTGACACTATTGAGCAGCATCTACATTTATTAAAGGGTGACCCATGTCGCTCCAGTACCTTGAGATATCGGGATTCATCATAGGCAAAACTAGTTTATTACCAATAATTTATTGCGCAAGGCTCCTCTACATCTGAAGCCATGTTTATATCCCAGATGCTTGAAAGCAATCGCCTTACGGTTGGAGCCACGTTCGTTGAGGAAATCGAGCTACAAACAGGAATCAGGCTAGA
>OOGD01000245.1_pt1 | contig 11574 bp, 3 predicted proteins | sample 1670381 | NCBI WGS metagenome assembly OOGD01 (sample SAMEA98146918, study PRJEB22522) | marine metagenome | biome: marine biome; feature: marine water body; material: sea ice | place: Arctic Ocean | collected 14-Sep-2015 | depth 1.3 m | reverse complement strand
AGTAAGTATTGATGGCTACCTAGCTCCACAATTTTACCTTGGTTAAGTACTAAAATTTGATCGGAGTGACGAATAGCACTCAGGCGGTGAGGAATCGCGATAACGGTTTTTCCTCAAACAAACGCCCAATGGCTTTTTGGATTAAACTTTCGGTAATGGAGTCCACTAAACTGGTAGCCTCATCCTACATCATTACCTGCCCGCCTTGAGCTACTGAACGGGCAAAGGAAATAAGCTGAGTTTGGCCCGCTGATAAGATGACTATGACTCTGCGATGGTGGCTGCAGATATGAATTACGAGTCGGTAAAACGGTCAAGCGAATTAATCACGTCTATATTTATATTGAATTTGAACATTCGAACACTAGACCAATACTGAAGTTAAGTTTTAAAGTGTGAAGAGCAGCGCATAGAACCTTATATCTCTATTGATCTAACATTTGTGCAAACACTAAAAGTCAACGTTTAGGCTGAAATTGTTATATCTAATAGTAACCAAAGTGAGCAGCTATTGTCCTTAGTGTGACAGGAAAGTCCAAGCTTCAGTTCCAAAAAGCATACATGTATTTGATATTCCTGTTTCTTAGCCATTAATAACAGAGCTTAAGAGGATCGCCACTACCTGTGACATGCTGAGACAACTCACTGCACTGTCATTCGACGAGGAGGTTTATTAAATTATAAGTATAAAGTCACTTTAATATTTACATAATATCGGTTTACTGTTCTCAGCAATAATTTTTATAGAAATCTAAATACTGGCAAAACAGACAATAGATATAAGGAAAATATTGCCTTCTCAAGCTTTAATGGACCACCTGTTGTTAATGCGTCGTATTTTAAATATTAAAACTGACTGCAACCAAAGTGATGTCGCATTCATTTATTGCATTCAAAATTATTAATTAAAAGCCGTCATATTTTTCAATTGAAATAAAAATATATAAAAATCAACACTATACGTATTGGCATTTAACTTGCTTTCTCTGATGTGATATCGGGCAATATCTAATTTGTTATGAGTTTGTTGTCCGTCCTATGGCAAATAATTTTAGATGGGGATGTAATTTGAAACTGACATTTAGCAAGAAAATACTAGTGTTGTTTGCAGGGTTAGTTAGTTTTAGTGTCTTATTCAATGCTGATTCAGATTCCGTTTCCGTTTCCGGGGTAAGTGATATTGTAAAAACTAACAATATCCATAGTACCACAGAGTCTTTAGAGGCTTCAAAACAGGAACCAGTTTTGAGTCATATGTTGGAAAGGCACCACGAAGTCTTGCTGCAAGGCGATGAAATTAGCATATTGCGAGAGCGAGTAATAAAGTTGGGGGGGATTGTCACCCATGAACTGCCCCTCATTAATGGAATAGGAGTGCGAGTTAACGACACGCAATTAGAGTTACTGAAAACGCTATCAAAGTTAAATTCGGTCACTGAAAACCAAGCTGTTTTCACCTCTGGCTCTCTTCAAAACTGCCTAGTATATGGCAGCCATGTTGCCGAGTTAACCGATGATAGCATTCGTTGGAATTTGTATAACGCCCGGGATATACAAGCTGTAGTTGATAATATGTCATTCAAATGGCCCAAAGAGTTAGGGTCTTCTTTTGCCATTACAGTGGACGGTATTCCCTACTATTCCGGAGTCATAAACGCTGATTCAGAACATTTATCTGTTGACATAACGGATTCTGCAAAATTAGAACCTTATGAAAGTATTACGGTTAAAGTCTCGTTTGAAGACAGTGATATTGAAAATTATCAACAAAGCGATTTTTCCATAGACGTACATTTTAAACAAACCTGTAACATCAGTTTAGTCAAAGGTTACAACACTCAAGCGAATGAAGGTGATAGTAACAGCTATTACGTCAACAAAATTGGTGCCAACGAGCTCCATGAAAAAGGTATTACCGGAAGAAATGTGACAATCGCCGTTGTCGACAGTGGCCTTTGGGCGGCTCATAGCGCGCTCAGTCAAGACACCGTTAACAATACCAGGATAGTGTCCGCCTTCGATGCGATTGACAATATTGAGCTTGCTGCGCTAAGTGTCACCGATGAAAACAGTCATGGCACACATATCACTGGTATTATTGCTAACAGCGCCCCTGTTGTTGTTGATGGACAAACGCGCAGTTATTATCAGGGAGTCGCCCCTGATGCCAATTTAGTGATCGTTAAAGCGTTTTACGAAGACGGGCACAGTACCTATTTGAATGTGCTGCGCGGCTTACAATACATAGCTGATAATCACGAAGCCATGAACATACGTGTCGTGAATTTATCATTTGGTGGCCCGCCGCGTTCGCATTATTGGGAAGATCCTATTAACCAAGCGGTTATGGCGTTATGGGAAAAGGATATCGTGGTCGTGACCTCTGCGGGCAATACCGGCCCGAAAGCCATGACCATTGGGGTTCCTGCCAATATACCTTACGTGATTAGTGTGGGTGCCATCAGCGACAACTATACCCCAGATAACGAAAATGATGACTCCTTACTATCGTTTTCATCACAAGGCCCCACACACGAAGCCTTTATTAAGCCTGATCTGGTGGCACCAGGTGGCCATATGTTTAGTTTGGCCAGTGAAGATATGTACGTACCGCGTAATTTCCCCCAGTATATGGTGGGGGAAGATCGCTTTATTATGTCCGGTACCTCACAAGCCTCGGGTGTCGTAAGCGGAATTGTCGCCCTGATGTTGCAAAACGACCCAGGCCTCAGTGCCAACGATGTGAAATGTCGCCTACTGGGTAGTACTAAGATGGCTCAGGTTGATGGGAAATTAGCATATAGCCCTTTCCAGCAGGGAGCGGGTAGTATCAATGCTATTCGAGCTGTGGAATCTAAAGAGTCGGGTTGTGCAAATAATGGTATGGACATTGCTGCCGACTTAAGTGGCCAGCAACATTATATGGGCGCGGCGCGAAAAGATGAAAACGGTAACTATTACATTATAGGATTCGAGTTTGAAGTCTGGGACGAAGCCTTCATGTGGGACGAAGCCTTCATGTGGGAATATGCTTTCATGTGGGAATATGCTTTCATGTGGGAATATGCCTTCATGTGGGAATATGCCTTCATGTGGGAATATGGACATATGAACCAAGAAAATTTCATGTGGGAAAATGCTTTCATGTGGGAATATGCACATATGGACCAAGAAAACTCGATGTGGGAGGATGCTTTCATGTGGGAATATGCACATATGAACCATGAAACTTTTATGTTGCAAGAATAAATCATCTAAGCCCCGTTATAACCAATAAAAACAGCATTTTCTTGGTTATAACGGAGTCTATGTAAAGCCTTAAACAAGAGCACAACGCGCCACCTATCCTCACTATTTATACACCATTTGCAATCGTTGATATTAGTATTTGTATTGTGACTACTTACAGTCGTTATTCTTCCAATATTTTTTGGTGAACTCACTGGTTTTGCTGCTGAATTTATTGTATGAATCTATCTGTAATTATATACTTTATTTTAATCGCACTATTTTCGCACTGTTTTATCACTATTTTATCACCTCTATTGCACTATTTTGTTATAGTTTTGTACTATTTCGTGGTAGTTTGTACTGAGCATCATATTAAGCACCTATAAAAATAATAAAATTAGGCTCTCATGTTTAAAAACGCAATTTTCTGGTTAATATCCCCCCTGGTTTTTAGTCTGAGCCTCTATGCTGAGGAGAGGCCCAATTTTAGTTTTTCACCAGCGGAACTGAATAAGCGGCTATCACAGAAGACCATCAAACAAATTTATCAGGATAGTACTGGCTATATTTGGGTGGTCACGCAAGAGGGCCTGAGTCGATATGATGGTTATCAACTACTGAGCTTTACTCATAACCCGCGTGAATCTGATTCGCTCAGTTCTGATAACGTTAGTGCTGTGCTAGAAGATCGCAAAAAACGCCTGTGGGTAGCCACTGATGGTGGAGGTTTAAATTTATTTAATTCTGCCAATCAGACTTTTACAGTCTGGCAGGAAGCAGACAATTCGTCTGCTAGGCCCAGTTCAAATAGGCAGGAGTCACTCTATGTAGATTCTCAGAATTTTATCTGGCTCGGTTATCGGGATGGTAATTTTAGCCGTTTCAATCCGGAGAATATGGTTTTTGAGCATTTTAACACCCGTGAACTTTTACCTGAATTGGATAAAGATGCGGCTGTTACTTCAATTGTAGAAGATAACAATTCAATTTGGCTGGCCACAGACGGTAACGGTCTGTTGAAACTGAATAAAACGGATATGCAACTGACGCGTTTATACCGTGGCTCTGAGACTCCACTTTTTAGCGATCGCTTAACTCAGGTATTTATCGATTTTCAACAACGCTTATGGCTGACCAGTAAAGATGCAGGTATCAGTGTCGGCGACCCCCAGCGGGTAAACTTTACCACCTGGCAGCATAATCAAAACCAATCTGATAGTTTGGCTTCTAATCTTGTTATCAGTATCTATCAAGACCAGAAACAACGTATTTGGTTGGGTACTGAAGAGGGGGCAAGTTTGTGGAATGGCCGAGACAAATTTACCACCTATAATAAAGATAGTGGATTGAGTGATAATCAGGTTTTGTCAATTTTTCAAGATCCTTCGGGGTTATTATGGTTTGGCACCTACAACGGCATTACCAAAAGTATCGAAGTACCCTTTGAGCATATAGATTCAGGTTTGGCGAGTCATGTCATCTTAGGTTTTGCCGAAACCATGTCATCAGATGGGGAATCAGCAATTTGGGTGGCTAGTTACGGAGGACTAACCCAGCTAAATCTTAAAGGCGAAGTGCAAGGCATTATCAACAAAGACAATGAGCCAGCCTTGCTTGATGAAAGAGTGATGACAGTAGCTGGAGACAACAATATTTTGTGGTTTGGCACACGTGGGGGTGGGTTAGGGCGCCTCAATGTAGATAATAACAAGATAGATTTCTTTACCCATGAACCAGATAATCCAACAAGCTTAAGTTTTAACGGGGTGACCAATGTTTTTCCTGATATGGCTGGTAATATTTGGGTCAGTACCTTCGGAGGGGGGGTGAACTACTTGGCTGCGGGAAGTGATGAATTTATCCACTATCGCTTTGATGAAAATAATCCTCGCAGCTTAAATAGCGATCGCGTACTGGCGGTGTATCAACTAATTGACGGTACGATAGTGGTGGGCACGGTGTCAGGCATTAATCTGCTAAATCCTGTGTCGATGGACTTTGAACGGATCGAGCATCATTCTGAAAATTTGGATAGTTTATCCGCATCTTTTGCGTGGGCATTTTATCAGGATCCCATGGGGCAATTGTGGATAGGCACCCAAGGTGGGGGCTTAAATAAATGGCTACCAGAGGATATCAGCAGTCTAAATAATAGTTTCAGTCATTATGACAGTTTTAATGGTTTGCCCAGCAGCCACATTTATTCGATTATGGATGATGATAAAGGGCATTTGTGGCTCAGCAGCACTGCAGGTCTAACACGGTTAAATACACAAACCGGTGAAACACGCTATTTCGGTCATTCTCACGGTCTGAAGAATAGTGAATTTAACTTTGGAGCGGGTTTCAAGGATAGCCAAGGTGTGATGTATTTTGGTGGTAATTCTGGTTTTTACCGCTTTCAACCCGATGGTATTAAAGATAGCCAATTTATACCGCCTGTGGTGTTGGTGCGTATTAAGAAACTCAATGAAAAAGTTTGGTTCGATATGCCCTATGAAGAATTGCAAGAGTTGGAGTTGAATTACACCGACTATTTTATTTCCTTTGAATTTGCCGCCCTTGATTTTAACGCCCCAGAGCAAAACGAATATCGTTACAAGCTCGAAGGCTTAGATCCTAATTGGATAGAGTTAGAACATCGTCGTTTAGCGACTTTTACCAATTTACCCTCAGGGAGCTATGTACTTAAAGTGCAAGCAAGTAATAACGAGGGGCTGTGGAATACCCAAGGCATAAACCTGCCCATACGCATGTTGCCCCCTTATTGGAGAACATTGTGGGCATATAGCCTCTACACCCTTGTGGTTATGTTGCTAGTATTGAATATCATTTGGCGATACCGCCAAAGACGTTTGTTAGCAATTGATCGCTTGATAGAGCTAGAAGACAAGGTTAAAGAGCGCACCACCGAATTACGTCAGGCAAATGAACAACTCGGGCTTAGTATGCAAGATACCCAAAAAGCCCGCGAACTTGCTGAGCAAGCGAGTAAAGAAAAGAGCGACTTCTTAGCCATTATGAGCCATGAAATTCGTACCCCAATGAACGGTGTGCTCGGGATGACCGAAGTGTTATTAAGCTCAGATCTTCAACCTAAGCAACAACGCATTGCTCAGATTGTTTACCGCTCTGGGCGATTATTACTCGATTTGTTAAACAATATTTTAGATTTTTCAAAGTTAGAGGCGGGCAAAGCTACACTAGAGTCGGTACCTGTCGATTTAGAAGCATTGCTTGAAGATGTGTGCGATTTGTTTGGTGAGGCGGCTTATAACAAAGGCCTGCATATAAACCCTATTCTCTCACCGGAGACATTACCTTTAGCTTACGGCGATCCTGCCAAGTTGCGTCAGATAATTGCCAACCTGACCAGTAATGCCATCAAGTTTACTGAGCAAGGCGAAGTTAATGTCAGTATAAAACGCGTGCCTTGTTATAATTTTCAGGTTAATAATACCTACACTGCCTATCAATACAGTGGTTTTGTATTTTGTGTGCAAGACAGCGGAATAGGTATGGCAACGGATCGTCAACAAAAGGTATTCGAAATGTTTACCCAAGCAGATGCATCCACCACCCGAAAGTACGGAGGCACAGGACTAGGCTTAGCTATCTGTAAACAGTTAACCGCATTAATGGGAGGAAGGTTAGTCGTGCAATCCGAAGTTGGCCAAGGCAGTCGTTTTAGCCTCGAATTAGACTTGGCCTTGTCCGCATCTCTCCTCGTTCCGCTAACAACCATTGATGATTGCCCGATAGTACATTTGGTCAATTTAAACGGGGGGTTGGGGCACTCGATTGCCACCATGCTGGATAAGTTGAAGATAAAATGGTTACATGTTCAGCGGATTAATTCTGAACCGAAAAGGGCTAAACAGGGTATTTGGATCAGCTTGTCAGAGTATGAATCATCGGTGCAAGAAGCCGGTATCCATCAAGTAAATTGGATCTGTTTACAGGCGACATCTCAGTGGCAAGAACACGATAATCGAAATATTTTAACTTTTCCTGTACATTTTAGTGGTCTGCAAAAGAGTCTCAATATTGCCTTAGGTATTAAAAACGAACAGCAACCTTATGTGGGAGCATATTATCGTAATTTGCAGAAATTCAATGCCAATATTTTAGTCGCTGAAGACAGTCTGACCAACCAGGAAGTAGCCCAAAGCATGTTAGAACTGCTCGGCTGTGAGGTTTGGTTCGCTGACAATGGTGCTGAAGCCGTCGATCACGTTAATGTTCACAAACCTGATTTGGTATTAATGGATTGCCAGATGCCGATCATGGATGGTTACGCCGCGACCAAAGCCATTCGTGAAAATTGGCCTGACATTCCTATTGTGGCCCTCACTGCAGGCATGGGAGATGACTTGCGCCAACAGTGCCTGGATTCAGGTATGAATGAGGTGATGTCTAAACCCTTCTCTTTACAAGACTTAGAACGTACCTTACAACGCTTTTTATCCTTAGCTCATCCCGGACCTAAAGCACAGCTCATCACTGTTGAAAGTACACAGCAAAGCGCAGAAAATGGATACTCATTCTCAGATAGTCAGTCTGAGATTGTGTTACTAGACATGGCCACAGTGAATACCTTATTACGGCTCACCCGCGATACGGGCAATCCTGTCTTTTGCCGTGTTTTAGATGCATTCACCCAAGAAGCCGAAAAGTTGATTGCTCAGATTAACGAACAGGTCAGTCAGGAAATTTTGGATTTTAGCGTCATTGCGAATATCGCCCATGCACTTAAATCCATGGCTGGCAACGTCGGTGCCAAAGCGCTATTCGAATTGTGCGACGGTTTAGAAGACAAATTAAACAATAATCAACGGAGTGAGATTACCGCATTAAGCCAAAATATTAGTGTTATCTATGAAATGAGTTGCGAGAAATTGGATACATTTAGAAATGTCATTTAAAATTAAAATTTTGGTATGCGATGATGATCTCACCGCGCGGATTTTAATGAAGGAAACACTCACTAGCGACTCTATTGAAGTGCTTGAAGCTGAAAATGGTCAGCGCGCAGTAGAGATCTTTGAAAAATATCACCCAGCTCTGGTATTACTTGATGTATCTATGCCAAAAATGAATGGTTTTGACGTCTGTGAACATATTAGGGGCCATGAAAATGGCAAACATATTCCGATCATCATGGTAACTGGTTCTGACGACTTGGATTCTATTCACAAGTCTTATGCCGTTGGGGCAACAGACTTTATCGCTAAGCCCATAAAGTGGGAGATCTTGGGGCAGCGCGTTAAATATATACTGCGCGCCAGCCAAGCCTTTGAGGATTTGGTTACCCAAAAGCAAGCGCTTCATCAATTAGCTTTTTACGATTCCCATACTGGTCTGGCTAACCGTCAGTATTTGATGCAAGACTTGCCACATTTTTTATCAAGGGCAAAGCGTAACAACCATCAAGCGGCTATGTTGTTTATCGACCTCGACAGGTTCAAAAGAATCAACGACACTATGGGTCATAGCTACGGCGACAAATTGCTGGGTAAGGTTGCAGCTCGCTTACAGGCCAATCTGCGTGTCGGTGAATTGTGTGCTCCGTGCAAAGAAACGTCAAACACCAATAATGCTGAATTATCAAGTTTTGGAGGAGATAAGTTCACCATATTTTTGCCTTATTTAAACGACTTTAACGATGCCATGCTGGTAGCAAAAAAGGTTATAAGCAGTTTCAACTTACCATTTCAATTGGAAAAGTTCGAAGTGGTTATCACCCCAAGTATCGGCATTTCAGTATTTCCTCATGACGGTGATAATGCTGAAATATTGTTAAAAAATTCCGAAACCGCCATGTATTTCGCTAAACATTCAGGCCGTTGTTGTTACAAATTTTATCAAGACTCAATGAATTCCAAAGCCGCTGCACGTCTGCTGCTGGAACAAGATCTACGTCAAGCACTTAAACATGGGGAAGTCATACCCTTTTACCAACCCCAAATTTGCGCCAAAAGTGGACGAATTGTTGGGGCTGAAGCACTGGCGCGGTGGTTACCATCCCAAGGTGGTATGATCCCTCCAGACGACTTTATTCCTATCGCTGAGGAAACAGGCTTAATTAATGAACTGGGACGCCAAATGTTAGATTCAGGTTGCTATCAGGCTAAAAAGTGGATGGATATGGGTACCCCGATACGCATCGCTATAAACGTGTCTGCCCATCAATTTAGACAACCAAATTTCACTGATATTGTGGCAGATGCACTGAGAAAAAGTGGGTTACCACCTTCCTTGCTCGAATTGGAGTTGACCGAAACGGTGATAATGAGTGATGCCGAAGTCAATATTGCCCGCTTGGTCGAGTTGAAAAATTTAGGTGTGTCTCTTGCAGTTGATGATTTTGGCACCGGCTATTCTTCACTTAGCTATCTGAAACGCTTTCCCATCGACATTCTCAAAATTGATAGCTCGTTTATGTGTGATGAGCATTCGTCAGCAGACGATCTTGCTATTGTTGACGCCATTCTAGCTCTGGCTGAAAGCTTAAAACTTGGCGTCATTGCCGAAGGAGTTGAATCGTCAGGTCAGATTTCACCCCTTAAAAATACCCAACATTTATTACTTCAAGGTTATTTATTTTCTCGCCCTGTTGCAGCTGAAGATATAGCCGCTTTGTTAACTCAGAACTTTACTCACATGATTTCAGCATCATGAATGAAACCTTCCTAGCGGACACTACCGAACGTATTTTACTCTACGTTGACGATGAGCATAGCTCGTTTGTTGCCAAGTTGCAGGCTACGTTAACAGGGGGGGCTTTTCATTTTGAGATCAGAGCACTGGATATCAATCCTCCATGCAATCATGAGTTGCAACCTTTGTTACTGATTGCTTGCAGAAGTGTTTCCCACGCCATTTCTCTTTCTGATAAATATGGCTTAGTTAATCGGCAAGTGTATTGGTTACTTGAAAAAACAAAATATTTGCATTCTAAATTAACCTTGTACGGCCATTGGTTTATCGATTGGCGGTCACCTGAGCCGTTACAGGCTATTTTATCTTTGTTAAAACAACACAGTAATGCACTACAGGCCAAGCCGAGACTCGATCATAAAGACGCCTTGTTATCCAATAGCTTAGGCGAATTATCATTAACCTTAAGTGCACAGGGCAAGATCATAAAACTTAATCCTGAGTTGTTAACTTTGATGGGAGTGTCTGTGCAATCCATTGAAGGGCAAGATTGGCTCTCTTGTCTGCATATTCCTTCAAGTACGGCAAAACGCCGAATGCAGCAGATTTTGGCAGACGTCAATCGCACACAGTCGATGACTAAGTTTCCGCCTTTCCCCATCCAGTTAGACAACAAGGCGATGATGGTTGATGGTTTTATTGGGCCACTGCATAATGAAGAAAATTTACTTATTTTACGACAAATAAATAGCGTGCCTAGTCAACAATGGTCTGAACAACAAAATGAGCAAGGCATGCCGGTAACATTGTTGCTGGTTAACCCTGATGATTTTTCTGAAGTGATTTCTCAGCATGGTCGAGAGTTGGGTGATATTATACTCAATGAAATCATGCAAAATATGTGCAATATGTTGCGTATGGATGATTTTTCCAGTCGTTATAGCGGTGATGTTTTTGCCGCACATTTAGCCAATACAAACCAACAACAAGGGCAGGTTTTGGCTGCACGGATGCTGAAAATGCTTCATGAACAGACATTCTCACAGAAGAAAATCAAGTTGGAATTCAGTTCTGGTTTGGCCACGCTCGATACCGAAACACAATGGGGTGAACAATCACCTGTGGAATTATTTCATCGAGCGAATAACTCGCTCCAGTCAGCTCGAGGTATTGATGGTGGAGATCTACTGAGTTGGGAACCTCGGTTTTATGCTAATCTACCAACTGACGTTGATCGCATGAGCGGCAAATTTTCTGATGCACCAGAGAATGACTTCAGATTAATAACCCTGCAGTGGGATATTATACGTTTAATTGGCAGCACCCACTCAATAGCAATGTTTTCCACACAAGTTTGCCAACTACTTACGCTCGGTTTACAAAGCGCATTTTCTGGACTGTATTTAAAACAAAGTGTCGGTTTAACGCGTTTATCCGCCAGTGCCGCTAATGACGAGGTAGATGTTCAAAGGATCTATCACTGGGCTCAGGAAAATATTAGATTGGATAGCCACGGTGAGCATATTATCTCTCCCCTTCGTCAGCTGACGTCCTTTCACTATAAAGTTATTCCGCTTACTACACGAGGACAATGTTTGGGGGTACTGTTACTTTGTTGGCATCCCCACGATCAGCAGGTTGCAAAGCAGTGTTTGCAGCAGTTAGAGCAAGTGATCCCCAATC
>OOGD01000244.1_pt1 | contig 11632 bp, 8 predicted proteins | sample 1670381 | NCBI WGS metagenome assembly OOGD01 (sample SAMEA98146918, study PRJEB22522) | marine metagenome | biome: marine biome; feature: marine water body; material: sea ice | place: Arctic Ocean | collected 14-Sep-2015 | depth 1.3 m | reverse complement strand
GATATTCATCACCGTTTAATTGAGTATAAACGTATTGCTTCAGCCGTTAGCCCTCAGGCGCTGAAAGAATTACAAATAGAATTTATTGATCGTTTTGGTCTACTGCCAGATCCACTTAAACATTTATTTAGAGTCACCCAAATCAAGCTGCAAACTCTAGCACTGGGCATAGAAAAAATCGACATCGGCGAGCAAAGTGGAAAGATCATATTTACTAAAAATCCGAATATAGACCCAATGGCTATTATTAAACTAATTCAGTCAAAACCAGCAGAATACCGTTTTGATGGGAAACAAACCTTGCGCATCACCTGTCAAAGTGATGAACTCGAACCACGATTTAAACAAACTGAAGCATTACTCCAGAAACTAACGTCATAGCCATTTATGGAATTACAACACCTGATACTCTTAACCGTCGTTGCGACATCCTTCGCAGGGTCATTCTTGGTGGGTAAGGTCCAAGCTCAAGATAGCGATCCGACTCTTCATTATGAAATTGAGATCGTTTTGTATAAAAATACCAAAGTGCCTAAATCAAAGGAATATATCTTACCGGTAGGTTCTCCGGCAAAAGACGATAGAACCATCGATTTCTCGCAGCCATCCAGTATCGAGGCAGCCAAAGAACAACAGTATGAAGTCGTCCCCAAAACAGAATTGCGATTGGCTAATACCGCAAAAAAAATATCCAGATCATCCCGTTATGAAGTGTTAACGCACTTTGCCTGGCGCCAACCTGGGCTCGAAAAATCACAAGTATTACCGGTTTGGATTAAGGCAGGTCGTCGCTACGGAAATGAATTCACCTCCATTGATGACCAGATCAAATTATTGAAAGCAAATCAAGCTGTTGAAAACGTTGATGACCTAAATTCGGTGGATGTTGAGCAAAATAATTTAAATGAACCGGATATTACTGAAACAACTACGCCACTCACTAAAGCTAATACCAGCGGGTTATATGAAGTCGAAGGTGAAATCAAAGTGGCACTTTCTCGATACCTTCATGTTTACACCGATCTGGTGCTTCGTAAACCCCGAAGCTCGATAGACTTTCAACCAGAGGTTACTGGCTCAGATCCAATGTTCTATGAGAATCTGGCTAATGCCAGAATTTTGGATAATCATCGGTTAAAAGAGCATCGACGTATGCGAAGTGAAACGCTACATTATCTTGATAGTCCAGAGCTCTCAATGTTGATATTAATAACACCTTACGAAATTCCAGTTATATCGCAAAGCTCAGTGTCAAAAACGGAAAGTTTAACCACAAAAATAATCGTCAGTGATTAGCTTTCACAATCAGTAGTACTTTATTATAGACAGATATCCGAATTGAAAGGTGTGCCTCGAACACCATGTAGGTTGATCAAGGACAGTTCTGAGTGGATATGATTTATCGAGACCAACAGATTGAATGGCTATTACTGACAGTAGTTGAGATGTGAACCATTAGAAAAATAATCCCATTGATTGCTACATTTGCAGATTTATTAGCGTTGTCAGTTATATCAGTTAGTGACAAATTTTGTGGAAGTTGTAACCTGTAAGGCTAACGTAAATGAAACTATAGCAATGAACAAAACTAATTGTTTCGCTCTTCTCCTATTCTTTTGCTCTTTCACCGCCTGGCAGCTTAGTAGTGCCGCTACAAAATATATAACTGACGAATTTGAAGTCACTATGCGCAGTGGCACAAGTACCTCTAATAATATTATTAGAATGCTCAAGAGCGGTCAGACCGTCAAGATTCTGGAGCAAGATTTAATATCACAGTATTCATTGGTAGAGACCGAGGAGGGTAAAACAGGCTATGTGCTTAGTCGTTTTCTGCTAGAGGGTAGTTCGGCCCGAAATCAACTAGAAAAACTAAAAGCAAAAGATACAGAGCAAATAGATCAAATTATTATTCTCAAGTCCGAATTAAAAGACTTAGAACAGGCACTCAGTAACGAAAGAACTGATAACTCACAATTACAAGAAACATTGCAGATATCAGAAGACGAGCTAGATTATGTCAAAGAAGTGACCAAAAATACGCGGTCTATTCTTGATGATAACAACCGGCTCAAGAGCATTGAGAAAATCTTACGAACAGAAAAACGCCAACTCAGTGAAGAAAACGCGAATTTGAACGATTCGACGGAAATTGATTGGTTTGTTCGTGGTGCAGCGGTCTCCCTTATTGCATTTTTATTGGGTATAGCCATCACGCGTATAAGTTGGAAAAAGAAAGATTCATGGGGATCATACTAAGCTTTAGATATAAAAGTCAGTTGGACTTTAAAAATTATAGAAGAGGAACGACACTTAGATCTGGAAAATGATAGTTAAATATAAGATGGCATTTTGGGCACATTTAACCATTAGAGCTTGCCTACTGAATCTTGTTGTCACCTAGCTCTTTTGAAATTAACCAACTCAAACTCGAAATTACACCACAAGAGTTTTGTTCCAACATCAGCCATTGTGTCGATAAATTAACCTAACCCATGCTCGCCGTTGATGATTAATTCGTGCATTTGCTTTCCGCTAAGATGACAAATTCTTTTAAATAATCTGTGACACTTCAGAATTAATGCCGATTTGATAAATGCCTGATTGATTTCTTGACCACTAACGAGCATTCATCTCTTGCTATACAACTATTAAGACACAATGCCCAGACACGGTTCTTTGATGTTCGATTTAAACAGCGTAAATCTGCGGCACATAAAACACCAGTAGAGAATAAATAAGCCAGCTTTTCGACATCGACTTCAATTTGCACCGAATTAGATAAAGATAATTTAGCATTCGAATTCATTTCACTACCTGACTTATGTCATTAATGGCACTCGATGGCTGCTTATTGGGGCAGTCAGGACAATTATTACTGCAACGTTTAACTTTTCCTGTATCTACTGTTATGTCCCATCGAATCTTAGGACTTTGGCCATTCAGCGATTTCGTATTCTTGCAATTCATTTCATTCAGTCTCTATAATTAAACAAGACCTCAATCTACATGATAATCATTCGCATTAAAACAATTATTTAAATCCCTCGTAAAAGAACCCGCTATATAAAAGTCGCGAATGACTATTAAAGTGGCGGCTACACAACATCCACCTATTTGTAAGACAAATAAATAAACGCTAGTATATCGCCTTAAATATTACCTCCTTTTGTCCAGTCAGAACCATGCTAACAAGCCGTTTAAGAATACTGGCATACCAACCTTTACCCTAGTGAGGCCTGACCTTGGCAAACAGATTTCTGTGCATTTCTCGTCGTACACGTTCCACCGTGTTTTCCGAACGAGTAGAAGCAACTAACGTTCAATCGTACACCGTATACAACCACATGTTGCTACCCACAGAATTCGAATCATTCGAAGCTGACTATTGGCATTTGTGTGAACATGTTCAGGTGTGGGATGTGGCTGCGGAAGTTCAAGTCGTAATAACAGGTCCCGATGCCACGCGGCTAGTACAATTAATGACCCCCCGAGACATCAGTCGAGCTGTCATAGGTCAAGGCCTTTATGCTCCTTTGTGCGATGAAGACGGTGGTATTATTAATGACCCGGTAGCGATTAAGCACTCAGATGAATGCTGGTGGCTTTCGATTGCCGATAGCGATGTTAAACTTTGGGCAAAAGGTCTTGCCATGGGGTACGGATTAGATGTAAAAGTAACAGAGCCAAGTATTTCACCCTTAGCCGTGCAGGGCCCAAAAGCTGAGGAACTAGTGGCTCGCGTATTTGGCGAATCAGTTCGTGATATTCGTTTCTTCCACGGAAAAATTCTTAATTTTAAGGGAACAGATATGTACGTAGCTCGCTCTGGATGGAGCAAGCAAGGCGGATTTGAAATCTATTTGAACAACCCTGATCTCGCACTCCCTCTGTGGGACGAATTATTTGAAAAAGGTGAGGATTTAAACGTTAGAGCAGGTTGCCCCAATGCGATCGAACGTCTCGAAAGTAGTCTATTGTCTTACGGCAATGATATCGATTCTTCGAATAATCCTTTCGAATGTGGGTTGGATCAATTCATTAATCTTGATGCTGATATCGAATCTTTAAGTCTTCCAGCCTTACGCAAACTCGCTGGTAACGTGAAGCAAAAGCTGGTCGGCCTTATGTTCGATCAACCAATGATTTTTACAGATAGAAAAGTAAGGCATAATGACCAAATCGTTGGAGAAGTAACCGCTCATATCTGGTCGCCGCGTTTCGAAAAACACCTCGCTTTCGCAATGATTCAATGTGACTACTTAAACAATCAATCGACAGTAGAAATCGGCGGCTGGGAAGGGGCCATCACCTACCTCCCCTTTATTAATAACCAACCGATAGTCAAGGTAGACGATGAGACCGGTAACATCAAAGAAATACCTTTTGATACTGAAATGCCTGAAACGTTAGAAGTAATGGCTGAAGAATAATTTATAACTAGAGATACTTTGCATGAGCCGATCCTCCTACCTTAAGCCAGACACCATCGCTTTACACAGTGGTTATACGCCCGAAAGTGACCATGGATCTCGTGCTGTTCCTATTTATCAAACAACTTCCTATGTGTTCGAAAGTGTCAGTGATGCCTCCTCTTTGTTTAACGTCGAACAAGGGGGGCATATTTATAGTCGAATCACTAATCCGACGGTTGCCGTGCTCGAACAACGGATCGCTGCATTAGAAGGTGGCGTGGGTGCTATCTGCACTGCATCGGGCATGAGCGCTTTGTTTACTACTTTTATTACACTCTGCTCTGCGGGTGATCATATTGTTTCTTCAGCTCAAATATATGGATCAACCGCCACCCTGCTTCGGCACACATTAAAGCGTTTGAATATCGATTGTAGTTTCATCCCAATCAATGATGAGCATGCTTTGCGTGAGGCGATACAATCCAACACCAAATTAGTATTTTGTGAGTCAATTGGTAACCCTGGACTTGAAGTTGCTGATTTACCCCAGATCAGTCGAGTCGCTAACGAAATGGGCTTGCCCGTGGTTGTCGATGCAACTTTCGCCACGCCTAGCTTATGTCGTCCTATCGACCATGGTGCCAATGTTGTCGTCCATTCAGTGACCAAATGGATGGGAGGTCATGGTGTAGCCGTCGGTGGTGTCATTGTTGATGGTGGTCAATTCGATTGGGCAGCCAGTGGCCGATTCCCCGAATTAACTGAACCTTATGCGCCCTTTCATGGCATTCGTTTCTGGGAAGAATATGGACCCTCTGCTCTAGCAATGAAAATTCGAGCTGAATCGATGCGTGATATCGGAGCGGCATTAAGCCCACACAGTGCTTTTTTAATTTTGCAAGGCATCGAAACTCTCAGCTTACGGATGAAACAACATGTCAGTAATGCAAAGCAAGTAACCGAATGGCTACAAACTCAGGAAGATGCGCTTTGGGTTAATCACCCTGATATGGAGTCTAATCCAAGTCATCAAATCGCAGCAAAGCTGTTCCCTAATGGAGCTGGCTCAATGGTGTGTTTTGGCGTTGTCGGCGGTAGAGCTGGTGGCGCGGCATTTATTGATGCTCTGCAACTAGCCTCAAACCTCGCGAACGTTGGAGATTCACGCACGGTTGTATTGCATCCAGGTAGCACCACGCATTCTCGTTTAACACCTAAAGACATGATAGCCGGGGGCATAAGCGAAGATTTGATTCGAGTATCCGTTGGCATAGAAGACATCTCAGATATAAAAGCTGACTTCACACGTGGATTACGGGCAGCAAAACGCGCAGCGGAGTCGCAAATTAAGGAGGCACAATAATGGAATGCACAATAAGGGGTGCCAAAACGTACGCAGCCACAGGTGGAAAGGATTTTAACAGTCAACTTGATACTGTTGTTTTTCTTCATGGAACAGGATTAGATCATCGTTGCTGGGCACTACAAACTAGGTGGTTTGCCTACAATGGATACTCTGTATTAGCACCCGACTTTCCTGGACACAGCCTGTCCGAAGGTAACCCTTTAACCACTATCGAAGACATGGGAAATTGGTTAATCGACTTATTAAGTACGATGGGTGTTAAAAGGGCTCATATTGTCGGGCATTCACAGGGTTTCCTGTCCGCTTTGGAACTCGCTCGTCAAGCCCCAGAGCTAGTTGCCTCCCTCATTGGAATCGGCACTGCTGCTGCTATTCCTGTTAATCCCGCTCTCATAGAAGCAGCCCAACGATCTTCGGCAGAGGCTGCGAACATGCTGCTTCAGTGGGGTTTTGGACAAAAAACACACATGGGTATTAGTGCAGTCCCCGGCATGCAGCCCTTAGCAATCGGACGCCAAATTATGTCTGGCAACCCTATAGAAGCTGATCTTAGAGCCTGTGCTGCTTATACTGACGGTGAGCAAGCAGCATCTGAAATTAACGTTCCAACTCATTTGATTCTGGCAGGTCAAGATAAATTAACGCCATTAAAAGCAGGGTTAGCCGTCGCCAGACAACTGAATGCTGATCACAGTATTATTGAAGGTTACGGCCACATGTTGCCTATCGAAGCACCCAAGCAGTGTTTACAGCAGTTACGCAATATTATTACCAAGACCCAATCACCAGGTTAAGAAGAGAAAACTAATATGTTCAAGAAAGTGGCAGTAATCGGGGCCGGCACCATGGGTGCTGGGATAGCAGGACAAGTTGCCAACGCTGGTATCGAAGTCTGGTTGCTGGATTTACCCAGTGACGAAAACCCCAATGCGCTGGCTGAACGAGGTCTTGAACGCCTTCGTGATCCTGACCAACCTGGACTCATCAGTAATGAAGCAGAGTCATTTATTCATCTAGGTAATACACGGGATGACTTCGATCAACTGGCTGATTGTGACTGGATAGCAGAGGCCATAGTCGAACGCCTCGATATTAAAAAGTCACTCTACAAACGCCTTGACGAAACTTGCCATGACAAGGCTATTATCTCTTCAAACACATCGACCATTCCGATTAGTCTGTTAGTCGAAGACATGCCTGAGTCTTTCCGTCAGCGCTTTGCAATCACGCATTTTTTCAATCCAGTTCGATTCATGCGATTACTGGAATTGGTACAGGGCGAAAGTACTGATCCTGCAATCATGGCAACTCTGGCAAGCTTTTGCGAACAACAACTCGGCAAAGGTGTCGTTCAATGTCTCGACACTCCAGGTTTTCTCGGTAATCGGGTCGGTGTTTTTGCGATTCAATGCGCATTACATGCAGCATTCGACCTTGGTTTAAAGCCTTTAGAAGCCGATGCTTTATTTGGCCGTCCAATGGGTATTCCGAAAACAGGCGTATTTGGACTCTACGATTTAATTGGCATCGATTTAATGTCTGATGTGGTTCAGAGCCTGGTTAATATTCTACCCAGTGAAGATGCCTTTCATCAAGAAGCAGCTCGTATTTCGATGATGAGTCAAATGATAGAAAACGGACAGACTGGTAATAAAAAAGGCCTTGGTTTTTACCGAAATTCTGACGATGGGCGTGAAGTACTCGACCTCATAGACCTAAGCTACGGCCCTGCCCCTCGATTGAATTTAACCTTAGCTGAAAAGGCCGAACAACAAGGCGTAAAGCACCTACTTGAAGATAACGGTGTGTACGGTCAATTTGCTTGGCGCGTTTTATCGCGCTCACTGTGTTATGCAGCGTCGCTTATCCCTGAGGTTGGCGACAGTCCTGTTGGCATTGATGATGCTATGAAACTCGGCTACAACTGGATTAAGGGCCCATTCGAACTACTCGATGATATTGGTGTTGATTTCTTCATCAATCGGCTTGAAGCAGAGAACAGTGCTGTGCCCACCTTTCTATTAGAAGCGCGCGGTTCTAGTTTTTATCGAGTTCACCATAATGATCACGGAAACGAACTGCAATGCAGGCTCATTGGTGGGCAATGGCAGGCTATTCAGCGGGACGAAGGTATCGTACGATTCACCGAAAAACGACAAACCATTCGACCGATCAATACTTGTGCGGTCGCAAGCTGGTACGACCTTGATAACATCGCCGTGGTCGAATTTCATAGCAAGGCAAATGCGCTTGATGCCGAATCTATGGCGATTTTGGCTGATGCAATCGATCATGTTGAATCACATGATATGCGTGGCCTTGTTGTTCACAACGATGCTCAACATTTTTCTTGTGGTGTTAATCTACAGGCAGTTCGTGGTTTCTTCCGCAAGGAAGATATGGATGGACTGGATCAATTTCTTGCTCAATTTCAAAAAACGGTTCACCGCATGGCACACATGCAAGCGCCTGTCGTAGCCGCGCCAGCCGGTCTCTCAATTGGTGGTGGTTTCGAAGTGGTTTTGCATGCTAAGCAAGTGATCTGCCACGCCAATTCAACCATGGGATTGGTAGAGTCTCTAGTTGGCGTTGTACCTGGTGGCGGTGGCTGTAAGGAAACCCTATACCGATGGATTGAGCTATTACAATGTGGAGAAGACATTACTAAAGCAAGTTGGAAAGCATTTATGAATCTTGGTTATGGTAAAACCTCGACTTCGCCAATCATTGCCAAGAAAAATGCAATGCTGCGTCCAAATGACCAATTTCTAATTAATCGAGATCGACTATTACCAGCAGCCATTAGCGCCATCAGTGACACATCAGAACAAGTGTCGTTTATCCGTCCCGACCTCGCCATGCCTGGCGCCCAAGTGTTTAAAGAAATGACCGAGTGGCTGGTTAAAAATCGAGACAAAGGTTTCTTCACGGCGCATGATGTTGTAGTAGGCACCGAAATGGCGCGCATCGTTACTGGTGGAGAAGTCGAGCCAGGTACACTATGGAGTGAGCAAGATTTATACGATGCTGAACGTAGTTCATTTCTCAGACTGGTGTCTGGTGAAGCAACCCGACTGCGTATTGAAACAATGCTAGAAAATGGCTCACCGATCAGAAATTAGTGACTGATTGAAATAAAACATAATAAATATAAAAACAATACCCAGAGGGAGACCAACATGACCATCGAATATGATCAATTGCCAACAAATGCTGCCAATTTTGTTGCTCTCACGCCGATCTCTTTTTTGCAACGGACCGCTGACATATACCCTCAGCGTGAATCGCTAATTTATAATAATCGTCGATATACCTGGTCTCAAACAAGAGCGAGATGTACTCGTATAGCATCGAGCATTGCTGCTCGCGGGCTTGGCAAAAATGACACCATCTCTATCTTCGCATTCAATACGCCTGAAATGTTTGAAGCACATTTTGCAATTCCCATGTCGGGCGCCGTTTTAAACACCATTAACACCCGTCTTGATGCGGCCACCGTGGCTTATATCATTGATCATGGTGAAGCAAAACTGTTCATTGTTGATCGTCAGCTGTGGCCAATCCTCCAAGCTGCATTAGAAACATCAACATTACAGCCCGAAATCATTATTATCGATGATGTTGACGCAACTGATAAACCCCCATTACCCACTGAACATCAATTCAGTTATTACGAAGATCTGGTAGAGCACGGCGACGACACCTTCGTCTGGCGTCAACCCGAAGATGAGTGGCAGGCACTGTCGCTTAATTACACCTCGGGTACAACAGGACATCCTAAGGGTGTGGTTTATCATCATCGTGGTTCTTATTTGATGAGCATGGGAACCGTAGTTTCCTGGGCCTTGCCACAACATCCAACCTATTTGTATACCGTTCCTATGTTCCACTGTAATGGCTGGGGCCATGCCTGGACCATGACTGCAGTGGCTGGCACCATTGTTTGCATGCGTGCCTTTAATCCAAAGTTGTTATTTGATCTGGTCGACGCGCATAAAGTGACTCATTTTGGTGGCGCACCCATCATTCTTAACATGCTCGCGAATGCACCGAAGAGCGATCAAAAAACCTTTGGCAGAACCATTCAAGTAATGACCGCTGGCGCTCCACCACCTGCAAAAGTGCTAGAAAGCATGAACCAATTTGGCTTTAACATCATGCATGTTTATGGCTTAACCGAGAGCTATGGTCATATTTTACAATCGGCTAGTCAGGAAAGTTGGAAAAAAGAAACGATTGAAACTCAGGCAGAATTAAAATCTCGACAAGGCGTTCGTTTCGCGATGACAGAAGCAGTTGAAGTGATAAACCCCGACACCGGAAAGTCGGTCCCTGCCGACGCTGAAACCATCGGCGAAATCATGATTCAGGGTAACACCATCATGAAGGGGTATTTAAAAGACAGTGAAGCGAACACAAAAGCATTTAAAAATGGCTGGTTTGTTAGTGGTGATCTCGCTGTAATTCATCCTGATGGCTATATACAAATCAAAGATCGTGCAAAGGACATTATTATTTCCGGTGGTGAAAACATATCGTCGGTTGAAATTGAAGCCGTACTATACAAGCATCCTGCTGTTGGGGAAGCTGCTGTGGTTGCGCTAGCAGATGACAAATGGGGGGAAGTTCCCTGTGCATTTGTAGAATTAAAAACAGCTTGTGAATCGACTGAGACAGAGTTGATCGAATTCTGTACAGAGCACATGGCGCGCTTTAAACGTCCAAAGAAAGTTGTTTTCGGTGAATTGCCAAAAACGGCTACTGGAAAAATCCAGAAAAATATTCTGCGCGAAACGGCTAAGTCCTTTCCCGAAAACTAGCTTAAAACAGCACAATACCAATCTTTCTTGACACACTGGATATGACTATAAAAAGACGACTAGTAGTTGAGACTTAGCCAACCCTACCTGTTCTGGTTTAATGACACCGGATACTTTAACAAGAAATAATGTTTATCAACAACTAGGGGGGTAAAAATGGAGTAGGAAAAACGAACAACCAATGTGCAAAAGAATGTAAAGAAGAAGCGGTTGTCATGGAGAGAGACCAAGGTAATTCAGTCTCTGGAGCAGCAATATCATTGGGTATATCCAGCAATATAATTAATCAATGGAAAGGTGAAATGGTATCGACGCCGAAGACAAATTATTGTTAACTGATGAATGAGAAGAACTTAGCTGCCTGCGTAAAAAAGTGAAGAATTTACATAAGAAGAAAGAGATTTAAAAAAGGCCAGTGCCTCCTTCGCGAAAAAATGTAGTAAAGTATAACTTCATCAAAGAAATTCAATGCTGTATCCGGTGATCGTATTCTGTCGAATAATGTGAGTGGTTTCATCGGCATGTTATGCATGGAAGAAGCGCCCAAAACCGTTGATTAGTGCAGATGTACTGCATCTTAATCGACGAATCAAAATGCTATTTAAGCGCAGTCAAGTTGGCTTAGGTAATCGGAGAATGGAGTGTCCTGTAAGAGCTAGCAGGGGCCCTAGGCAACGGGCATGCTTTTTGTTCGGTTTAACTAAAAATGAGACTCGATATTACATTTTGCAATGTATGTCAATAATTTCTGGCTAACTCCATTGTGCATTTGGTGCCTAGTCTAATTTCAGGTTACTCGTCATTTAATTATGGGATTACTGTAATAGTGACACCTTTGAATCGAGTTGAATTCAAATATCTTTCAACGGGTCAATGACCTGATTTTATTAATCAATAATGCCACGTCGAATGGTTTGGTGATGTAGGCTGCTGGATGAAGAGCAGCAGTTGCTAGCCTGTCTCTACGATCATCTAACCCAGTTAAAAAAACAAATGGAATATCTTCTTTGTCGGGATAGTTATTACGGATC
>OOGD01000242.1_pt1 | contig 11736 bp, 10 predicted proteins | sample 1670381 | NCBI WGS metagenome assembly OOGD01 (sample SAMEA98146918, study PRJEB22522) | marine metagenome | biome: marine biome; feature: marine water body; material: sea ice | place: Arctic Ocean | collected 14-Sep-2015 | depth 1.3 m | reverse complement strand
TCGCAAACGCGTCGCCCCCAATACCCTCGACTTGCACCTTACAAGACCACTCAGCTTGTGGCCACCAGGCTCGAATTGGCTCCAAAATCGATGGCGTACACACTACGATGCTACTAACAAACAACTACTACGACGAATACCACCCTATGCTTTCCAAGCGCATCCCAGAACACTCGGGCCCTCCATCAAAGGCAAACCCACCTGCATCGCATTCCACAAAACCCACGACTCTCACCTAGCAACGCTACCCGCCACGGCGGTACCAGTGGACTGTGACGAGCAGCCACGCTACTACAGTATCCCACTTACTATATGTACAGACCAAGATCCACCGCCCCCGAGTACACTGCCATCCACTTGGGCAGAATACACCCGCACACTTGAACCATGGGAGCAAGAACTACTACTCCACTTCACGATCATCGAGCATGCGGCGCTTCTACGAAAGCTCGGCTCTAAATCCCAATTGTTTTTTGCCTCAGACGGCGGAGCTAGGGAACCATTCGGATCCTTTGGCTGTCTTATTGCAACCCGCAAAACCACACTTGTCGAAGGCGGCGGTCAAGCATGTGGTGCCAATCCACGATCCTTCCGAGCGGAAGGCTATGGTATGCTAACCATACTCCGACTTGCGTTCCACCTGGTACAGTACCATCAACTAGCACCCATCACGTGCCCCGTTCGATTCATCAGTGACAGCGACAGTCTACTCAAACGCATCGAAGCAGCTCGTAAACTTATCATCGTTCGACCACGACGGGCCCTCTACTCAGAAGCCGACATCGAAATGGGAATCCTGGCAACGCTCAAAGCCCTGAATCTTAATATCAAATTCGTTCACGTACACAGCCACCAAGACGGCCCCAAATCCCACGACGCCATTCTCAATGATCGATGCGATGTTCTGGCAACAGAGCATCTCCAACAGTGCACCAAGATACGAGCCCAAGTACCATTCATTCCGGCTAGCCGTGTTCAACTCTCAATCCAAGACACGACGATCACACACCATATCCCCACACACTTTCGAAGCCTTGGCAACGAGTCTGCAAGCCGCACATACCTTTGCCACAGGCATCAATGGAGCCACACCACGTTTGCTACGATTGATTGGGAACTGTTCCGTACTACCTTGATTTCGCTAGACTTTAAACACCGTCTCTTTGTCACGAAATGGACCAACCATCTCCTCCCACTTGGATACCACCAAAACCGTATCAACCCACACCATCCACCGGACTGCCCTTCCTGTGACGAACCAGTCGAGGACGACCATCACATCCTACACTGCACACACCAGAAGAGAAGTATACTTCTCAAACAGCAACTGGCACAACTCCCCAAGCTATACGAACGTTGGCACATAGATCCGTCGCTACGCAAACTGATACGACACGCCTTTCTCGTACACACAGATCCATACCATGATCATGAACCCCCCGACTATCTGCCGCCACTGCATCTCAAACTATATCACCAGCAACAACGCATTGGCCGGGATCACATATTCCACGGCCATCTCCATACCAACTGGCAGAAGCTGCAGCACGCATACTTGCAACAGATGGGGCACCCCCATGACAAACACCAGGCAGCCAGCAGCCTGAAACACCTGATTTCCGAACTTTGGGCAACCGTTCACTCTATTTGGTTCCAACGGAACGAGCATCTCCATGGCACAGCCACACTACAACTCCACTCCTACAAGCGCACACACCTACTTTCCGAGATCGCGAGCCTTTACGAACAAGCTTCCCTGATGTTGCAATCAGACCGTAGTATCTTCGACTATCCACTCGAGGATCGATCCAAGAATTCCACAGCCTCCCTCCGAAACTATCTCCAGTTCGCTAAGCCCATCATCGCCCGCAGCATAGCGGACGCCAATTCTCTCGGCACCAACTTTGTCCCTATCAACGGCTACTTTGGCCCGCGATATCCCTGCCCCCCTGAACTATTCGACGTTATCCATCCCCTGGTGGATCCTGATGCTCCAGTCCCTGGCTTCAAATCCAATGTGGAGGAGTTAGTCCCGCTCCTCTACCCCTCTCTCCAACTTTTTAGTTACTCTAGTAGCGCCGGTGTGGGCGTCCGTTATCATGTCCAAGCTTTTGGTCGTTGGTAACGGAGTCTCCTGCACTTTAAATATAAGGTTTTATTGTTTTTTTTTTGTTGGAGAGGAGGCGTAGAATGATGAAGCACGGAAAACTATTTTTGATCGCATAATGGTTGGTCAAAGTAGTCAAGTTTCTAGATTGCTGACCGTCATGGCTGCCTAAGTAAATGCAGGTATTCTTGGCCACGCATAAAACCAAAGCCGACTGTACCCTGAGATACCCCGTATTATGGACCCTGCGAGCGAGGTGATACACCAGGTGATTGTGACAGGTGATGGGACAAATTTTCTCTCTAAGTAATATTTTGGGTCATTTCTCCTTACTTAGTGTCACGACACGGAGTAAGGTTATTTGGGAAATAATAACGGAGCATCCGATTTTCTACCCAATCAGCGTCAGGTGATGGTGATTTTACTTACAATCCAAAAAAATTTAGGACAAGCTAAAAAAATTTAGGGAATTCAGCCATCACCTGAATTGGACGAGCTTACGACAGGGTACGACAGACATTTGTCCCAAGACAATGTTCCTTTTGGCACAATTTTTTCTACTAGTCCCTACCACAAATCTCGGCCACCCCCCCTTATGCCTCCGTCACCCGTTGATATATATATTTTTTAAATTGACTGTCGCTATTCCCAGTATCTTATCTATCTATCTAGTTGGTGGCTTGTACGGGTACTGTGGTACCAACCTTGGTACCACGACGTAGCTTGCTCTTACTACAGAAGGTACCAAACTGGTACCAAATTACAGTTCTCTTATTCGAATCACTAGTTTTCCTATTGATTCGATAGTAAAAAAATGCAACTAAATAAAAAATTAAAGATCTACATCTTTTGTGTTCTTTGCCTCTCCGCTCGCCCCAGGCTCGCCCAAAATCCGAAATGACGATGATGAGCTTCCGGCCGTCAGAAAGCAACCACAAGACAAATCAAATTATCAAACAACAACTCCAAACACCCCACACTTCGTGTACACATACAAGTGGGGACTAACGAGACACAAGAATGGCTGCAAATGCCATTATTAACAAAAAGTCACAAGGGGAACATATTGTGACGCAATGATCAAGCCACAACGCCAACAAGGCCAATCCGTCAAAAAAAAAGCCTCCGAAACGTACCAACATTCACTCCACAATTAACCACATCTATCTGAGCATGACTGTGAAGCTATAAGGATGAATGGGAATAGAAGAAGAGCAATAGAGTAGCCGTAAAGTAGGAGATACTAATTATTACTACTGTGCAGAGGCTGTAGAATAACAAATTATTGGTCTCTGGGCCCAAAACCAAGACACCACCATACATTCTTGATTGTGTTCTTTCTATTGGTAAACCCTGTTTTGACACGGATTGACTGTGCAAGATTATAATGCTATGTGAAAGAGACGCGTAAACAGTAATTGGTACCAAATTGGTACCAAATTAGGACTAATTTGGTACCCGTACAAGCCACCACTAGAAAGTTCGGCGGACAACTTGCTGGACTGTAGTAAGGTACTACTCACAAGTACTTTCACAAAATATATACCATAGAGTAGGGCAGTACTAAGCAGCAAGCAATAAATATTTTGTTGGCTTCCAGCACAGTAACTGCCTCGAGTTCGTTGCTAAGCACTTCAAGAAACTCATGTGTGTCCGCAAATAAACAAAAAACCAACAATGGCGTTTGCTATTTTGTGAGGCCTCTAACGCAACAACGAGAGGCACCCAGAATGTGTGTCCTATACCAATAGAAAGCGCGATAGAAAGCGCAAATAATAGATAGCATTTCTCACTAGTAGCTAAAATATAAAGCTATATTTGTAACATGTACAATTGTGTATTTGTCGCGTGCTCAAATTTTAATTTCGTTCTCAGTTGCGATTATGTTGGATTCTACGAATTCGTGGTTGTCCTCTTGTTGTCAGATATTGAGTCTCCAGATTTGGAATCTGGCGATATCGATCTATCCACATGGAACAATGATCATCATCACAATCATATGGCTAATGGTAATAAACGAGAATAAAATAAAATAAATACAATATATAATGAGTCATTCTTGCAATCTTCCTCTTGGATGAAGTGTTCTTGCTGGACTGTCTGCAAATAGGAATGAAGGAAGGAATCAAGGTGAGCATTATTAGATATCATAGTATGTTGCACCACACATAGCATTCCACATATACAATATACAATACGTAGTACCATGGACACTTGATGGCGTTGAAAGGATTGCAATCACTTGAGTTTACAAACGGCAGGAGTATCCAATTTCTGAGCCTCTTGGGTTTCGTGGTGTTGCCGCATGTGTTGTTGGTATTCTTCATTGGCTTGACAACGCCGTTCATGCATATTCATAAGCCAATTCCAGTATTTATTCTCGCTACAGACACAACAAAAGATACAAGCCAAAAACCAATCAGCCCATTCAGATAGGCTAGCCTACAGTATTGAGAGCATAAGAGACCAAGCTGATCATGGTCAACACACCCCAAGCTTTGGGATGTAATATGTTGAGAGTCTTGAGACAACCATTTGGAATTCGAATTGGAATCTCTAGTTGATTGTTGATTATAATAAAGGCAGGGGCCAGGGGCCTGTGTTTTGATAGTTGTTGTGTTTGGTAATCCATACCGCCGCCCAATGGTGCACCTCTGATACTCTATCTGTTGATGTGGTTTTTGTAAAATGGTTGGCTGATTATCTTGTTCTGAAGGGTTGGGCTACGCCCTGGCCGTGAATAGACAATCATTCTAACTGCATTCTGGAGACAAAGGTCTTTCTCCAAGTAAAGCATGCATGGAAGCATCACAATTGGAAGCCTCAGCCCTCAGGTCTCAGGTCACCATGGGGTCATGGTTGCAATAGATTTATGACAAAACAATGATGAATGAGCAGAATTGTAATTGTTTCTAAAAAGAGTTACTAGTCTATGGTGTATGCTTTAGTGCTTTTATTGTAAACTACTCTCTAGAGAGGCTTGTTGTGATTGGTTCTCCGTGTGCTGCTATGATATAATTAGCTTTCTAAATATTGTTTGAATTTTGAAAATAGAAGTCTCATTACCAATTTACAGGGCTCCAAACTGGGCCCATTCTGTGAATAGTTGTGCATTGCCGCGCAAAGTTGCTAAGCCGCAAAATATGTGGATGGTTGAAAAATCAGCTTGTCAATCCTAAACGATGTGATTTATATTCTATTGAGTACTCTTAATGAGCTTTCTAAAAATTGTTTGAATTTTTGACAATTTACTGCCCTCCGAATAGCTTAATTTTTAGCCCACTTACCACAGCAGCCCAGCAGGTCCATGTATGCACAACTCCAGTTTTCTTCCAGTGTAAGCATTTCTGTATTAATGAGAATGGCGGCTGCCATGTTGAAGGGTGTAGGGATGCCAGTTGGGCAGTTGAAGCTTGTAATTTGCCCAGGCTTTTCGACCATGGCAAATGTCATTTGATGGGGTTTCCACTGCAGCTGATCTTTGCTATCAAGCTCTAGAAACAAGTTCATCATATTTGGGTAAGCTCCAAAACAAATGTGCAAGCCAGTTTCCACCCAATCTCTGTCCTTGTCTTGCCATATGGATACCTTTACTCCAAGCACATTTTGGGCTTCATAAAAAATTGGTTTGTGGCCAGCATCGCTCAAGTACTTGGCTATTTCTAATCCTGACCAAGGCCTGGCCTGGCCTGGCCTGGCCTGGCCTGGCCTGGCCTGGCCTAAGATGGGATGGGATGGAATGGAATGGAATGGAATGGAATGGAATGGAATGGAAGACTCACCTGAATAAACAGGAATCCCCTCCAGTTGATGTCGGCCTTTTTGGATTCCAATGAATACAACTTTGCATTCACTTTCTTCTTCTCCTTTTCAACATCCTTGAGCTCGTTCTGGGTGTTGGTATGACTCTGTGAGACGATGGTAAGCTCCTCCAACTTCTCTGCAGCCAAACTTTCCTTCGCCAAAACAACCATGACATGCTCTTCTTTCATATGATCAATCCCAATGACCATGGACAAAAGCTTTTCCTCCAATTCAATTGATTTTGACGATGACTTTTTGAGCTGACTTTCAAGATTGCCTAGTCAACGGATAAATGCCTCCTTCTCCTCCTTGACCTTTCTGGTCTTGACCAGGTCTTTCCATATTCCAGCAAAACAACCTTCTTCAACATCACATTTTCCCTTTGTGCCTTCTTGAGCTCATCTTCCGCAATACAAAATTCAGAAAAAGACTAATTCGAATAGCTTTATCGATTCCGAATTCCCTCATTAGTAGATCTGAGTCTTGAAATGGGTGCAATTGGCCCAGTACAAGCTGAGATAAAGCAAAAACAGAAACTTGTAGTTTCAAATGAGCGTCACTCCCCGAAGCGGCTAAAAAGGTCCAAACGTAGATAACAGCAATGCATTTTAGTCTCCTACAAATGAAGGTAATGACATGCTGTATTGTAATCCTAGGGATGATAATGTTCTAGAGTCTCCAGCTTTAGGCACCTGTTTGGCTGCAAAATTTGATTCTGCACAGTCAAATCCAGGGTCCGAAAACTCGACTATTTCAGAAAATAGTGTGCAACCACCCAAGATCGGCATTACAGCAGGATCTGTATTAAAGGGGTCTTCTTTGAAAGGTTTTGAAGTTTCTTGTGAAGCAACAACAGCAACGGATCATTTGAAGACACCACAGAAGACCCACAGCAACCCCATCATGACACCAAGTCCACGTGTGTGAAATTTAGTGGAGACATTCCATCAACGAGAAGTTAGGTTCAATGAAGGATACGACAGTGAAGGGGAGCTTGGTCCAATTAGCTATGTTGTAAAGATTGAAGAGAAACAATACTTCAAAGAAGAGGCACTGCCTCAGCAGAGGAAAGATCCTTTGGCCGGATCAGACCTACTTGGTCCCTCTCACACAGACACATCGAATGCTGCTGTGAAAGAGCCCAAAAACCCACGTCAACACCAACCGAACAAGAAGCAAACAATGACAAGACTAGAACAGAAGCAGAGTCCCAAAAAAACAAAGAGGATGGATTAGTAGAATCCAGTATTGAAGAATTGAAAGTAGCCAAATTTAAAGAAGAATTGAGAAAGAGAAAATGTCCGGTCGGCAGAAAGAAAGCCTAATTTGTTGCAAGGCTGAAAAGGGCTGTTGCACTAGGTGGGCCAATTTGCACGCCGCACACCGGCCAGTCGCTACGCTATTCCTACGCCAACGAATGGGCCAATGGCGCCCAACCTTCGCCCGCGACAGACGTTGGCCAGCATACCAAACTAGGTATTGGCTCTTCATCCAATCCGCTCGGACACCCACCTTGTTTCACGCCCACAGCGACTCCCTCCAAGGCCGACTCCCAAGCAGATCATTCAATGCACAACCAACCCTCCGCACTAACAACCCACTCGCGTACGAAGGAGTTGCCCCAGCCGAATTCCAAGCACCCCGACACGGACTAATCTCCGCAATGTGCTCAATCAACTTCTTTCGGCATGACGACAGCGACGCGATACCGAATCTCCCGTCCACAATCTTTGCTCATCTCGACCAACTCGAGCCCTGGGAGAGCTCTCTCTTTCCCTATGTAATGCCTATGGCTAATCCCTTGACACTCAAGGAACATCTTGAGGACCCAGAGTCTGGACCCCTCTTCCGAAAACGGTTCGTTTGGATGGATGATTGGCTCAAACTCCGCCACCTACTGGGAAGGCAGCGGCCCAACCGCCGGGAGAAAACCAGGATCGTTCCGTGCCAAAGGCTACGGCATGCTTGCCGCCCTTCGATTCCTCCTGCAGTACCTCCATTTCTTCAACATTACACCCGCCTGCCCTGGACAGGTCCACTTTGAATACACCGACAGTAAAGCGCTCCTCGGACATCTTGCCTCTTCCATTGAACGCTTTTACCCTTCCCCCGGAGCCTGCTTGGCGTCAGAATTCGATATTGAATCCGCCATTCTCCATTCCATCAAGCTCATCGGGCTTACCTTCGAGAGAAAGCATGTCAAGGGACACCAGGACAAAGAGCAAGAGATCCAGACACTTAATTGGCCCGCCCAACTCAACTGCCAATGCGACCACATGGCCACCCAACAACTCCGACTAGCCCCTCTTTACACCAAAGTGATAAAGAACCCATACTGCAACGCATATGTCACAATCCGGGGCGAAAGCGTTACAGGACAGATCCGGAAGGCACTGTTCGACGCTGCAGGCCGACCCTGTCTGCGCACATATCTCATGGAGCATTTCCAATGGACCGATGACACCTTCTCCCAGGTCCACTGGAATGACCTCCTCTCCGCCATCTGCGGCCTCAGCGTGCCCGAGCATACCTTCGTTATCAAACTCGCGTTCAAGCTGTTGCCCATTGGATTTCGATTGCAGCAACGACAGGCCCATATGCCCACTCGGTGCCCATCCTGCGACGAGCCAATGGAAGATGATTGGCACTGGCTCACATGCGGCTCACGAGCCGCATGGTGCCTGGAACAAAAACAACTCTTCTCGGCTCACCTTGTTTCCTTGAAAACCCACCCTAGCCTTAAGTTTATTGCTTCCCGAGCATTCGCTTCTATTCTATCGACGGGAGATTGCAATTTCGACGATGCACAACTCTCAATTGATGAAACAAGCCTCGTTCACTCGCAAGCTTCCATCCGATGGCCAAACATGCTATTCGGGAGATTCTCCGTGGAATGGGCCCGCATCCAAGATGAACACATAGCAGAACAACATCTGGATGGAAAGTACTTCTCGGGCCCCGATTGGACTACCAAAATCTAGTACATCTGGCGCCAGCTTCATGCGCTCTGGAAACTCAGGAACACAGCCCTGCACGGAGTAACGTTCACTGAAAGTGAAGCAACGCGACGGACCCGTGTAGAACCACTCGTACGCCAACTATACAACCGCATATACAAACTCAACCCATCCGACCGAGTCATGTTCACCAAACCACTGGATGAACGGCTCAAGCAACCAATGAGCATCATTGAGACGTGGCTTAGCCTAATTCAACCAGCGTTTGATGCAGCCCGGGAGACCTCTCTGACCGTTCCGATGACTCTTCCGAGGCTCGAAGCACACTTGGGGCCTGGATCAGCCCAACTGGAGACACTACGGATCAGCTTGCCCGATGTACCGACCGGAGCAATCAACTTGCCGAAAGCGCCCGTCCTGGCTGATACCCTCAGCTACCAAACTAACTATCAACGGCCATGCAGCGCCCATTTATTGCGGTGACCTGCTGGCGATGCGCTCTATCTTTTCCTTGGCGGGGGTAGGAGATTGTAGATTCCATCGATAAAAATAGGTTTTTATTATTATTATTATTAGGTGGGCCAATTTGCAATCAAAGAAATAAAAAAGGAGCAGCCTTCAAAGCATCAAAGCCAGAAAAGCCATAGCTGACCGGCTTCAAAGCAGGGACAAAATGAATAGTTCTTGTTGCAAATGAAGACTGCATGCCGGAGCCAGAGAATCCTACATTCACTCATTTCTGCAAAGCCATATTCAAGCATCCGCTGGCTGGGAATTGACAAGCAGAAGTGATGCTGAAACTATGCTGTCCATACAAGTTGAGGAAGCTCTACATGATAGTCATAGTCGTATTAATGCTAGTAAATGTCTTTTGTTTTGTATTGTCTTTTCTTCCCTACCGGTATATATTTATCAGAGAATACACGAGTCGACCAGTCACGAATCTGTCAATTTTTGGGGAGAATGGCCGATGCCACAGATTGAAAAAAGTGGGGTAGACATATTTGGGCTGATAGGTTATTAAACTTATCACTTGGGACCTTAGGAACATACCTATAAGTGGGGAACATCTACATCATCGATGCGGTCGAACGGCGGCACCGCCATGGTCGGCTATTTTCTAGAATTGGCCAATTCTAACAGTTTTCATATAACGATCTATATCTCTTCTCTTCTATTACACGTAGTTAGATAGCCAAATATGATAGTCATTCGGAGGAATAGTTACGCTCCAAGACTGTAACCTTGGATTTCTGATATGGGTGTTATTTGGAGCATCGTCAAGGCTGCCATTGTCGAGAATTGGCCAATATTTACTATTTTTCAAGCTACTACTACTAGTGGCGTAGCTACTACTAGTCGCGTATAGCTATACTACTATATAGTGGCGTACTACTACTAGCTACTAGAGCTACCACTGCTAGTACTGGCTAACACTATCTACTATTAGCTACTACAAGGACCTACTAACTACTACTACTAGACTCGGAGTAGCTGCTAATTTCTACTACACGTAGACAAAACTCCAGAAATTAGCAGCTACTGTACGCCGAGTCCGTCTAGTAGTAGTAGTAGTAAGGAGTAGATCCTCTCTAGTATACTCCAAGTACTGGAGTAGCTAATAGTAGTATTAGCTACCAGGCAGTAGTAGTAATCTAGCTGCTCCAGTGCTAGTACTAGTAGCAGCTTAGAAAATAGTAAAATATGCGCGGTGAATACCGCAAGCCTTTATACCAAGACGAAGAAAAAAGAGGACCAAAGAGAGGACCAGGGTGGACATTTGTTAGGACCCAAAGACCAATATTGGAAAAAAATGTCTGTCGTACCCTGTCGTAAGCGACTCCAATTCAGGTGATGGCGTATTTGCTTATTTTTTTAGATTGTAAGTAAAATCACCATCACCTGACTTTGATTGGGTAGAAAATCGGATGCTCCGTTATTATTTCCCAAATAACCTTAATCCGTGTCGTGACCCTAAGTAAGGAGAAATGACCCAAAATATTACTTAGACAGAAAATTTGTCCCATCACCTGTCACAATCACCTCGACCATCACCTCGCTCGCAGGGTCCGGGTACCAGTCGAAAAGTGCACTCTGTCACCGAAGGTGCACTCTGTCACCGAACTGCTTGTAACGGTTATATCTCACTCAAAAAAGCTACGTGGTTAGTAAACGTTGATTGTAACGTGTTCTCCATGCTCTCACGCAGCTTTTGGTGTCTTAACATTCTAGAAGAGTCATTCATGAAGAGTCGATAATGACTCCGGACTACAGGCAGTTGCGTTTTTTCGGATTTTTTGAAAACAATCAGTTGGTACGTCCATCGTACGGGTTGTTCTGTGGATAAATTAGTACCATGGCTACATAATTCCACGGAATGACCCAACTGGCAATAAAATTGCGCACCCTGCGCGCACTTCAAAGATCTCGGCAATTGGGATCCCATTGCATCAGTCGCTAGTCCGACTAGCTTGAACGAAGGCGGAATCGTAATAATGTGACGACGAATGAACCGTCCTAGTATAGTATAACATTGGCTTATAGTATTAGTTGATTAAAAGTTGTTTAAACTATAATTTGGCAGCTCGATAATGGAAAGGGACAGGCCCTCCGAGCGTTCACTTTTATAATTATTGTAGTTTCAAACTGATTACTTTTTTCTACACGGTCCGTGGTACATGTTCTACTGGGGATGGCACTGTCCACTATAGCCGAAATATGACCGATTTTCGACTAACCCTTTGGAGGACTTCAGTCGAATCGAGATCCCAAACATGCTTACAAATGGAACTTCGATGTGTTCTGACTGTCCTCCAACCCTTTTTAGTCGAGTCTGAGTTTTTTTTTCACACTCTTTTGTAATCCAAT
>OOGD01000241.1_pt1 | contig 11760 bp, 12 predicted proteins | sample 1670381 | NCBI WGS metagenome assembly OOGD01 (sample SAMEA98146918, study PRJEB22522) | marine metagenome | biome: marine biome; feature: marine water body; material: sea ice | place: Arctic Ocean | collected 14-Sep-2015 | depth 1.3 m | reverse complement strand
CTGTTTCTTTGTCATTAATAAATTGTTTCATGATATGTCTCTAGACAATTCGTGCCCCATTGGCATCGAAGAAAATTGGATTTTTTGGCTGAATGGCAATGACATCACCGACTTTTATCGGCGTGTGTGCCTCGATTAAAGTAGTAATCTTGTGACCCGCCAACTGTAAATGTAAGCGTATTTGATCACCTAGATGTTCGATACGCATGACCTGACAATCTTGACCTGATCCGAGTTCGATGTGCTCAGGTCGTAAACCTATGAGTGTTGCCCCGGCAGGTGCTCCACCAAAAACTGAAACGGGTAAGGTATTAATGCGTGGTGAGCCGAGTCGGGTCGCTACATACAGACTAGACGGGTTTTCATAGATGTCTCGTGGTGTGCCGAACTGCTCTAATCGACCGTTATTTAATACACCGATTTGGGTAGCCATGGTCATGGCTTCTATCTGATCATGAGTTACGTATAATATTGTTGCGCCAAGTTCTGCCTGAATACGCTTTAGCTCAATGCGTAAATCGCCTCGTAGTTTTGCATCAAGAGAACTTAATGGTTCATCCATGAGGTAAATTCTTGGATTCCTTACCAGCGCCCGACCCATAGAAACTCGTTGCATTTCACCACCCGATAACTCAGTCGCCTTGTTATCTAGTTTATGGGATATGCGTAAAACTTCGGCAACCTCGTTCACCTTCTGTTTCATGATATCGGCCGGCGTATTGAGGATTGGTGACTTAAGGGGGAACTCGAGGTTTTCGCGCACACTTAAATGCGGATAGAGTGAGTATTGTTGAAATACCATCGCAACATCACGTTGGGCTGGCGAATCATCGATGACTGAAAGTCCGTCGATCAAGATTTCACCGCTTTCGGGTTTCTCCAGACCAGCAATACAGCGCAATGTCGTTGTTTTACCCGCACCCGTTGGCCCCAATAAAACAACAAATCACCATTGTTAATTTTTAGGGAAATCGCATCAATGCCAATTTCTTTACCGAATGACTTGGTGACATTTCTGAGTTCAACGTCAGCCATTTCAAATACTCCCTAAATTTAGATCAGAACGAATCGCTGCACCGTTTGCTTCATTAAACAAGGTGATGGATTTTTCGTTAAAAGTTAAACCCACTATTTCGCCAACATTAACTCGTTTAGCTGAACTGATTCGAGCTTTTAAGTCACCATTCAGCGTTTTTATGGTTAGAATTTGACTGGTACCTAAATATTCAGTGGCTAGTATTTCGCCTCTAAAAGCAGATTGATCAGACAGTTTGACCTGTTCGGGACGCACCCCAAAGACAAGCTTTCCCTGCGCTGATTCACGCTGCATTGGAACTTCAATTGTTTGACCTGACAGTTCAACCGTTTTTGAATTTTCCAAAACACTGCCTTCAAAGTGGAGAAAGCTCATTGGCGGTGAACCGATAAAATCAGCCACAAACATAGTGGCTGGTTTATCATAAATATCTTGCGGTGTTCCAAACTGTTCGACCACACCATGATTCATTACCACGATTTTATCGCCCATTTGCATCGCTTCCAACTGATCGTGCGTGACGTAAACGGTGGTCGCACCCATTCGGTCATGTAAGGCCCGCAGTTCTTCAGACATGTACTCACGAAACTCAGCGTCCAGCGCACCCAGAGGCTCGTCCATAAGAAAAGCTTTGGGCTCTCTAACGATGGCACGCCCAAGGGCAACGCGCTGACGATCACCACCCGATAAACCACTGACCGATTTATTCAGCATATTCTCGATGCCTAAAATTTTGGCTACTTCATACACTCGTTTTTTCGCATCTGACCTGGACATACCTTGACTTAGTAATGGATAAGACATGTTTTTACCAACGTTCATATGCGGGTAAAGTGCAAACATTTGGAATACAAACGCGATGTCGCGCTGCGAAGCGGGTTTCATGCCGACTTCTTCACCACCGATATAAATTTCACCACTGGTTGGTAATTCGAGCCCTGCCATCATGCGCAGTGTGGTGGTTTTACCACAACCGGATGGCCCCAGCAGCATGAAGAACTCGCCGTCTTCTACTGTGAACGAAGATGACTGTACTGCCGTAAAGTCACCAAATTCCTTACGCACATTTTCAATTCTTATTTGTGCCATGGTTTACTCCGGAAAGTGACTAACAACGATAAACATTACCGTGCCAACCAGAGTTACGATAAAAGAGTAGGTAAATAACCAGATCGCGAATGGCTGCATTAGCATGAACACGCCAAGCGCGATTAAGATAGACGCCAGCATTTCCCAGGCACCACGCCGAAAACCCAGTATTCCATTGAGAAAATCACTCATTTACGTACTGCTCCAAAGGTGATTCCGCGAAGCAAATGCTTACGTAATAGAATAGTGAACACCATTACTGGCAGTAGGAAAATGGTTGCGCCAGCTGCCATAGCTGGCCAATCAAAACCACCAACACCGATAATAGTGGGGATAAATGGCGGCGCAGTTTGCGCAGTACCAGAGGTTAGCAAGACCGCAAACGCATATTCATTCCAGGCGAAAATAAGACAGAAGATTGCCGTCGAGGCTATACCAGTTGCGGCTTGTGGCAGCACTACTTTGTAGAAGGCTTGAAATCGTGTGTAGCCGTCGATCAATGCTGCTTCTTCATATTCGATTGGGATTTCATCGATAAAGCCATTAATTAACCAGACCGCCAACGATAGGTTCACCCCCGTATATAAGAGAATCATGCCGGCGTGTGTATCACTCAACCCCAGCTGTCTGAACATCAAGAAGATGGGTATTGCGACTGCAATGGGTGGCATCATTCGTGTTGATAAAATAAAGAACAATAAATCATCTTTCAGTGGCACCTTGAATCGAGAGAAGGCGTAGGCTGCCGCTGTTCCGAGCACGATAGCGAAAAAGGTTGAACCAAATCCAATTATGACAGAATTAAAGAAACGTTCAGGGAAACGTGATGGGCCAACGATAACCATATTTTTTTCACGTACAATTTCATCGTACCAAGTAGTTGGTTCTCCCAAAGCGCTGAGGGCTTCTTCAGAAGCACGAGTCTGTGTTGTAAAAAGGTTCACATATCCCTCAAGTGTGGGCTCAAATAAAACCTTGGGTGGGTACGAAATGGAGTCTGACGGTGATTTAAAACCCGTCGCAATAATCCAAAATAACGGTATAAGAGTTATGATTGCATAACTAATTACCAATATTCCTGCACCCCATTTTTGACCATTAGAAGGTTCGTTGACTGAAAAACTCATCGTGCTTTCACCCTGTTAAGCGCCTTCACGTAAATTGAAGCAAGACCGAATACGGTGACAAACAAGATCACGGCATAGGCAGATGCAAAACCTGTTCGCCATTTTTCAAAAGCCTCTCGTTTAAGATTGATTGAGGTTAATTCGGTAATCGACCCTGGACCACCACCCGTCAACTGAACCACCAGATCGAACATTTTGAAATTTTCAATGCCTCGAAAAAGAATCGCTAACATCAAAAAAGGCAACACCATAGGAATCGTAATTGTCCAAAATTGGCGCCATTTGCTGGCACGGTCACACTCCGCTGCTTCGTAGATGCTCCCCGGTATCGAGCGTAGACCTGCCAGGCAGATCAACATGACAAAGGGCGTCCACATCCAGGTATCAACAATGACGATCGACCAGGGTGCCAGTGAAACGTCACCTATCATCGAGAAGCTGGTAGGGTCAACACCGGTGAAAAAAGAAACAACATAGTTAAAAAAACCAATTTGCGGTTGGTAAAGAAAAGTCCAAAAGTTGCCAACAACGGCCGGAGACAGCATCATCGGAAGCACGATAATGGTGGTCCACATATCATTCCCTTTGAATTTTTTATTGATCAGATAAGCCAATGCAAATCCAATCAAGACTTGAAATACAATTGTCCAAATTAAAAAGTGTGCAGTCGCCTGCATCGTCATCCATGTATCTGGATCTGTTAAAATACGCTCATAATTGCGTAAACCAATGAATTCAACTTCGTTGTTAGGCCGATTCACACGATAATTAGTGAAGCTCAACCAAATGGTCCAGATCAATGGGAAAATATTAATCGCTAGTAGAATTAAAATCGTAGGGGTTACAAATATCCATGCGATTGCCCTATCAGAAAGTCCTTTTATTCGGCGCGCAACAGCTGGTGGTGTGACCTCAGCCGCACGGTCGATAGAAGATTTTGACATACTAAACTCTTGAAAGGTTTTGTGAGGTGGGGTGAAGCCGAACCCAACTTGTTGGTCCGACTTCACCTTTACATTTTGAAGATGTTTAGTTTAAAATTTATTTTAGGCCTTCGTCTTCGAAAACTTCATCCCAGTCTTTTACAATTGCATCAAGCGCTTGCTTTGCGGTTCCCTGACCAGCAACAACATAGTTGTGAATACGTGCCTGCATTGGCAACAACAAAGAAGCATAAGATGGCTCTGCCCAGAAATCTTTGACAATAGCCATAGAGTCAAGAAAGGTCTGTGCATAAGGCTGGCTAGAAACAAATCCTGGGTCCTCGACAACGGCATTGAGTGCTGAATATCCACCCGCATTCCACCAATTTTGTTGCACTTTAGGCTGTGCAAACCACTTAATGTACTCAAGAGCTGCTTCGCGCTTTTCTGAAGAAGCAACAACTGAAATACCTTGCCCACCCAGTTGTGCGTACTGACCAGCTGGGCCAGCAGGATTAGCGAAGTAACCTGATTTACCACCACCGACATTGGGATCGAGTTCGACACCAGGCCAAATAAACGCAAAGTTCATTTGCATGGCAACTTGTCCAGATTTGTAGGCATCGATATTAGCGCCCATGTACCAGTCAGAAGAACCAGGAGGGGTAGAACCATCATAGAGTGCTTTGTAGAATTCAAGCCCTTCTACAGCGCCCTCAGAGTTTACAAATCCATCAATATCATAAGGTTTATCTGGGTTTTCGTAGAGGAAACCATAATTGTAGAGCGCATTAGTCACACCCATAGTAATACCTTCAGATCCGCGCTCTGTATAAATAGCAGCACCGTAAACCTTTTTACCATCGATATCGCGACCTTGAAAGAATTCACCAATGTCCTTCAATTCAGCCAGTGTTTTGGGTACACCAAGATCACGACCATGTTTTGCTTTAAATTCGGCCTGGAGCTCAGGGCGTTCAAACCAATCCTTGCGGTAGGTCCAACCAACAACATCACCAAAAGCCGGTAGCGCGTAATAGTTGGGTGTATTTTTCGGCCATTCGGAGTAACCCGTTACCGTTGCTGGAATAAAATCATCCATTGAAATACCTTCTTTATCAAAGAATTCATTCAATTTAAGATATTGACCATTTTCAGCTGCACCGCCGATCCATTGGCTGTCACCGATAAGGAGATCACAAAGTTCTCCACCCGAATTGAGTTCGTTCAACATACGGTCAGCGAAATTCGGCCAAGGCACAAATTCAAAACTCATGTTGTGACCCGATTGAGCTTCAAAGTCCTTGCTGAGTTCTACCAATGCGTTAGCAGGATCCCAGGCAGCCCAGCAAAGTGTTAAATCGTCTGCCTGCGCTATTGTTGGGGCGGCACCCAGGATGGATGCTGTTAACAGAGCGTTGGCCATTAAAAAACGAGATTTCATACCTTAATTCCTCTTCTGATTGTGTAATTTCCCGGTTATTACTTGTTGTAGAACGCTATATAGCGCTATACATGGCGCTTATCCTACATGAGGCACGCACCTCATGTCTATCACTTTTTGAGGTGCGTACCTCAAATTTAATAATTCTCTCCCAATAAGAACAACAATAGTTAATTAGAGCGGCTTTATCGCAGAAATGATTGAGGAGGGGATACTGTAAAATTTGAAGAAGACCGTCAAAATATAATTCACGGCTTAAAAATATCATAAGGCTATCAGCCAGGTAATTGCTGTATCAATAGTCTAATGGTTAATGTTGATTCTTATTAAATCAGTCGCTGTTTATTGCTGTACGCTAATTCCAGTTAAAAAGATTTTCTTTTAGCACAATGTCGATTCGGATAAGCTCTTGCGCGGGATCAATCTCGGTGCCGTCACTAATCGCCTTAAGCACACGGATTGCACTTCGAACCATGTGACCTACATCTTGAGAAATAACGGCGTCAATCGTTTCGTCCTCAAGCCCTGCCCGAGTTTGCGGCGTCAAGTCATGCGCAATAACAAATGTATCTTCAGTCAGATCAAATTTTTGAAGCAATCCCAGCAATGCGGTAATGCCGGCGCCAGCTGAATAGAAGCCTCGAATATCGGGGTTTGCTGAAAGCGCATTTTTTACTGCATTCGTCAAAATTTCAGTGCTGCTGTGCCCTTCCAAGGTTGGTAGCGCGTTTATTGGCTGATTTTTCTCTAATATATAGGAATCGAAGCCGAGTCGACGTTCGACGCTATCGCGCAATCGCATTGAGCTCGAGGTTATGAGAACCTTGCCGCCTTGTTTCCCCAGAAAACGGCTCATTAAAAAACCAGCAATGCGCCCTGCTGCGACATTATTAATACCAACGTAATGATCCCGACCAGAATCAGGCAGGTCAGAAACCAGCGTCACCACAGCAAACCCGGCTTTTTTGAGATGACGTATAGCATCCCGCACTAAAGCGGTTTCTGACGCCATTATCACAATACCATCGTAACTGTTTCTACTGAGAGAATTGAGGATAGTTGCGACCTTGTGAAAGTCATTCTCCGGAGCTTTAATTAGCTCAAGAACAGTCCTATCAGCAATAGCCCCAGATATAAATTCGTTAATTTTATTCTCTACTGCTGTAGAAAATCGATTATCACCTTCTGCCAAGACGAACAGCATCTTGTATTCCCTGCGACGAGCAAGATTCGCTGCGTCGATATCTCGGACATAGCCAATTTCTTCAATCGTTTTGTAGACCCGTGCAATTGTTGATTTGCGCACGCCTGCTCTTCCATTTAGTACACGATCCACCGTGGCTAAACTGACTTCTGCATGCTTGGCAATGTCTTTTACGGTTGGCCTGGACATATAGATACCTTTTTATTTCAAATTTATACTGTAACTATGATGTACGTCAATCATTTTGATCACATAGTTTAAAACACTATTTTTAGTGTCATAGTGAATTGCTGAAAGACCCAGCTTTTTTTGATTTCGATAACGATTTTATAATGAACCTCGGCATTAATGCTGATTGCACTCTAAACAATAGCCTCCGACAGTCATGACTTTATTTTCTGAACGCCACATATCAAACCGTTATCTAGATCCAGCGGGAGACAATGCTTTTTTTCGAAAGCTCACTCAAAAACATATTCTCCAATTAACGGGAGTTAAATTTAAGCTTAGATAAATCCAGGTTTTTAAGTCCGATTGGCGTATTTACTACTAATCTCTTTGCTGTTGCCGCTGGTAGTAGTCCACAGTAGTTTTTAGCAGTGACCCATTTTTAGATACTAACTCAACTTTTGGATTAATTTTTAACTTCAATTATTTTAAGTAGAGTAATATTTTTATTTAACCATGACTCTTCTGACCTTTTCAGGCGTGACCTCTGCATTATGCAAAAACTTAATGTTGTAATCTGCGTTTGTTACAGCCTTGATTTTTCTTAGTCACACCCGCTAGTTAAAATTCCAGCTTTATTCTACAGTGACTGATTTGGCTAAATTTCTAGGTTGGTCGACGTCTGTGCCGCGTAATACAGCCACGTGATAGCTCAATAATTGAAGTGGAATGGTTGATAATATGGGTGTTGTCCATTGAGTTTCGCCAGCCATTTCAATGACAACATCATCACTAGTTTCTTCTAACTTGACGCCCTGATGCGCGAATATATAGAGCTTTCCTCCGCGCGCTTTGACTTCTTGCATGTTGGAATGTAGTTTTTCAAGTAATTCATCATTCGGCGTTACAACGACTACCGGCATGTCGGCGTCAACGAGTGCCAGTGGGCCGTGCTTCAGTTCACCAGCTGGATAAGCTTCCGCATGAATATATGAGATCTCCTTCAGCTTCAATGCGCCTTCCATTGCGATCGGATAGTGCTCGCCTCGACCTAAAAATAACGCATCTTTCTTGTCGATAAAATCTTCTGCGATGGCTTTTATCTGTGGATCTAATTCGAGTACTTTTTCTACTAGTCGTGGGAGCTCAATTAGCTCCTTAACGATGGCGGATATGGTAGATGATTCAAGCTTGCGTACTTTACCAATTGATAAGGCGAGCAATAGCATCGACACTAACTGGGTTACAAATGCTTTTGTTGACGCTACGCCAATTTCAGGGCCTGCTCGCGTCATTAATACTAGGTTCGATTCGCGTACTAAAGAAGATTCGGGCACATTACAAATACTGAGGGATCCACAATAATTATCAGACGACAGGTTGCGCAGTGCTGCCAGTGTGTCGGCGGTTTCACCCGATTGAGACAGGGTTACAAAAAGCGTGTTTTTGGGGACAACGGCTTTCCGATATCGAAATTCACTCGCGACTTCGATTTGGCAGGGCAACTCTAGCAACTCTTCAATCCAGTATTTGGCTACAAATCCTGCATGAAAACTGGTACCACAGGCAATGATTTGAATATTTTCGACTTTTGAAAAAATTTCAGCGGCACTTGGGCCAAATATTGAATCAAGAATATCATCCGAGCTTATGCGTCCTTCTAGACAGTCTGTAATTGATTTTGACTGCTCATAAATTTCTTTCAGCATAAAATGACGATATTGCCCCTTAGTTACTGAGTCACTCGTCATTTCTGTTAGATGTATTGCTAGTTCTTTCTCTGCTCCGTCAATGTCATAAATTTGATAGCTTTTATGGTGTAATACGGCAAAGTCACCTTCTTCAAGATAGATAAATTGGCTTGTGACTGGCAGCAAAGCTGAAATATCGGAGGCAATAAAATTTTCCTGAATACCAACGCCTAATACTAATGGACTACCTTTTCGGCAAGCGACTAAGGTGTCGGGTTCGTCCACCGCAATGATGCCTAACGCGAAAGCGCCTTCTAGAAATTGGACTGCTTGTTTGACTGCACTAAAGAGATCTGTCTCATAATAGCTTTCGACAAGATGTGCAATGACTTCGGTATCTGTTTCGGAGGTAAACTCATATCCCTTCGCAATTAGTTTTTGTCGAATTTCTTTGTAGTTTTCGATTATTCCATTATGTACTACGGCAATTCGATCTTTCGAGAAATGTGGGTGAGCATTGCTTTCGGATGGAGCACCATGTGTAGCCCAGCGAGTGTGAGCTATGCCCACGGTACCTGGCTCGTCAGCCGTTATCTTGTTTGCTAACTGCTGAACCTTCCCTAATGCTCGAAATCGTTCTAACTTTCCGTCGTTAATAAGTGCAATGCCAGCTGAATCGTAACCCCGATACTCTAGACGTCGTAAACCTTCCAGAAGGATAGAACTCACGTCTCTTTGCGCTAATGCGCCTACAATGCCACACATAAATTTATCCTTTTTCTGCTTTGATTGGTTTTTTCCAACTACTAATTGATACTTGTTTGGAGCGTGACAAGGTGAGTTGTTGCTCTGGCGTATTCCTAGTAATGGTTGATCCAGCTCCGATAGTGGCACCTTGGCCAATGGTTACTGGCGCGACTAACTGAGTATCTGACCCGATGAAAACGTCATCTTCAATAATGGTCTGGAATTTATTGGCACCATCGTAATTACAGGTTATGGTACCCGCACCGATGTTTACATTTTTTCCGATAGTCGCGTCGCCCACATAACTTAAGTGGCTAACCTTACTACCTTTACCAATCAACGCTTTTTTAGTTTCAACGAAATTACCAATTTTTATGTTATCCGAGCATTCCGTACCCGGCCTGAGCCTTGAAAAGGGTCCTATGTTGGCATTATGGCCAATGATCGATTCATCGATCATCGTCATTGGCAGGATATTTGTATTCGACTCTATTTTAGTATGTCTAATAATGCAGTTAGCGCCTATATGGACATTGTCACCCAGAGACACTTCGCCTTCAAAAATACAGTTGATATCAATGACAACATCCTTACCAACCGTGAGTTCGCCCCTGATGTCGATTCTTGTTGGATCATAGAGCTTGACCCCTTCAATCATTAACTTATCCACTTGCCGTTTCCGATAGTGACTTTCAACTTCAGACAATTGTTGCTGATTATTAACCCCGTTCACCTCATTGGGATCGGTACAGATCGTTGCATTGACGCGTTGCCCCATAGTCGAGGCATGTTTAATAACATCGGTTAGATAGTATTCAGATTGAGCGTTATTATTGTCGAGCAAACCTATTAATTGATCCACCCGACTACCGGCGATGAAAATAATGCCCGAATTAGATTCGATGATGGCTTGCTCAAATTGACTGGCATCTTTTTGTTCAACTATCGCACAAACAGTTTGGTTACTATTACGAACGATACGACCGTAGCCAAAAGGATTGGCGGGCATAAAACTTAATACGTTAACGTCGACGTCTGTTGAGTCTTTTAGCAGTAAGCCAATGGTTGTTTGCGTTACTAATGGAACATCGGCTGTCAAAACAAGTACATCATTGCCTGAATTTAAAATCGGTAGGCATTGGGCGACAGCATGGCCAGTTCCGAGCAATTGGTTTTGTTCTATAAAAGTAAGTGCCTGACCCGACATAACCTCCTTGACCAGATCGGCCTTATGACCGACTACAACAATGATTTGATCTGGATCTAGTACGCGACTGGTATCGACCACATGTTGAAGCATTGGTTTGCCGGCGAGGTGATGCAGCACCTTCGGCCGATTAGACTTCATGCGAGTGCCTTGTCCGGCTGCGAGAATAATGATACTCAGGGCCATACCGTTCAGATTCCTTATTTTAAATCAGGGCTTATTGTAATCTAAAGGCAAAAAAAAAGGAGGCTACAAGCCTCCTTTTTAGATCTTCATCAAGAAAATAATTACCTTAAACCGATTATCTCTTTCTTAGTTTCTGAATTGCAGCAATTTGAGCAGCAGCCACAGCTATTTCGGCTTTGGCTTTGGCAATATCAAATTCTGAATTCTGATCGGCTAATGCGGCCTCAGCCCTTTGCTTGGCTTCAATTGCTGCAGATTCGTTTAGGTCATCAGCTCTTATTGCGGTATCTGAAAGAACGGTTACAACATGAGGCTGAACTTCTAAAATTCCACCTGAAATGAAAAAGAACTCTTCTTTCTGATTACCAACATCTAATCGAACTTCGCCTGCTTTAAGTGGTGATATTAGCGGTGTGTGGCCTGGTGCCACACCCACTTCACCTAAGACTGCAGGAGCATAGACCATTTCAGCGACACCAGAAAATATCTTTTCTTTGGCGCTTACGATTTCAACTTGTATGGTATTAGCCATCCGTTTGCTCCTTAAAGCGTTTTCGCTCTTTCTGCAACTTCTTCAATTCCACCGACCATGTAAAAAGCCTGCTCTGGATATTGATCCATTTCACCGTCAATAATTGCCTTAAAGCCAGCAATGGTATCTTTTAATGATACGTATTTACCGGTTGCACCGGTGAATACTTCAGCAACGAAGAAAGGTTGAGATAAGAAACGTTGCATCTTACGAGCGCGATTTACCAGTAGTTTGTCTTCTTCAGATAATTCATCCATGCCTAATATAGCAATGATATCTTTCAATTCTTTATAACGCTGCAATGTGCCCTGAACTTCACGAGCAACATCATAGTGCTCGTTACCAACAACATTCGGATCGAGGATTCGTGACGGTGACTCGAAGTGATCAAACGCTGCGTAAAGAA
>OOGD01000240.1_pt1 | contig 11864 bp, 4 predicted proteins | sample 1670381 | NCBI WGS metagenome assembly OOGD01 (sample SAMEA98146918, study PRJEB22522) | marine metagenome | biome: marine biome; feature: marine water body; material: sea ice | place: Arctic Ocean | collected 14-Sep-2015 | depth 1.3 m | reverse complement strand
AGGCCAAAAACAGGGGTATCGTTTCCACTCAAGAGTGGAAGCGAGAGTGGAATTTCCTTCCTAGCTAAATTCCACCTTTTCCACCAGAAACAGATACTACACGTTTAAAAACTAACAAAGAACCTTTACAACCATAGACGGCTTATTTTTCTTATTTTAGTACTATCGATATTCTGCAAATAGCTACCCTCTAGCTAGAGAGAGGAACTATCAGCAAAATGGGTGCACCGGCTACTCGAGGATCTGAGTTTAGTTTCATATTTTAAAAATAAATTAGTTTATTGTTTAATGCTTCACGAGACTGCCTATTTTAAGCCGGATTGGAGGCTTGGGCCGATATCATTTCCAATTGTGTACGGATTCTTACAATGGTTGTCATCAACAGTTGAGGTTTAGTTTTATATTTTTAAATTAGTCTATTTTAATTCTCGTAATACATACAATCTCGTTGCGTGAAAACTTGTTCGAGTTGCTCTTTTTGCTTAGCACTCAACTGCCACCTTTGCGAGTCACCTTTATGAGCCGCCTTTACGGGGGCTGCCTCTGCTAGTCGCCTGTACTAGCCGCCTTTACGAGTTGCCTTCACGAGTCGCCTTTCTTGCAAGTCATCTTTACTAGCCACCTATACTAGCCGCCTTTGTGAGTCGCCTTTACGAGCCGCCGCATTTAGCCGCCTTTCTTGCGAGTCGCCTTTGCAAGTCGCCTTGACTAGCCGCCTTTGCGAGTTGCCCTTGTGAGTTGCCTTTATTGCGAGCCTTTGCGAGTCAGCTTTACGAGTCACCTTTGCGAGTCAGCTTTACGAGTCACTTTTACGAGCTGCCTTTGCGAGCCGCCTTTACTAGCCGCCTTTGCGAGTCGCCTTTACCAGATGCCTTTGCGAGTCACCTTTATGAGTCACCTTTATTGCAAGCCTTTGCGAGTCGCCTTTGCGAGCCGCCTTTGCGTGTCGCCTTTGCGTGTTGCCTTTGCGTGTCGCTTTTGCGTGTCGCCTTTGCTTGTCGCCTTTGCGAGAGCTTTGGCGAATTATTTCCCTTAATTTTCTTGAATGATCTTTGGGTTCAGCTGTAGTTGATCTTCTTGGATTGTTTCATCCATCAAATGAATCGGTTGCTTAGAGTTTCCTTGAGGCGATCCAACACCAAAAAGAAGGCATCGTGTCTTTCGTTGATGTAGGTAGGCACTCCAGTTGGTGCCCATCCGTGGCAGCAGCTCTTTCGATGTTGGACGCTATAGCGGTGGCTTCGGTACTCGTCATAGCAGCAGTAGTAGCAGCAGTAGTAGCAGTGGTAGTTGATGACAACAATTCTTGTTGACAATGGCTGAGTTGAGGTTTGCGAATATTTAAAATCGTTTGCATAATCGGTATCTTCGAATGAGTAGGTTTGCGTAAATATTTTTGTAGTCTGTAGCTTACTACGAAGAGAATCACACATCATTTTCGGACTTAGTAGAATAAGAAAAGGGGAAGATATAGAGGAAAAAGGCCCTCTAACTACCTGGTGGAACGTAGGGTAGCATTTTCTGAATGTACTCTTCCGTTATACTCCGTAAGTACTGGTAGGGGCCATGTTTCACTACGTCACGCTTGCCAGATATTCCACCCGTTTACATACGGACCGAACTGATCCGGGGGTCATTATTCTCCCCCATTGGTCATCGCATGCCGGCCTTGGCATCCAAATCAAATTCCAATATTAGTTTTAATGAATCGATAATACATATTTAATTAATTAGCTTCTTAAGCTTTCACAACTTGTCCAAGCGTCTCATAGACGCAAATTTTATGTCATCCACGATGGCCCTTTCAGCCCTACCAGTGAACCTTCACCAGGGAACTTTCACCAGTGAACACTTACCAGTGAACGTTCACCAGTGAACCCTCACCAGTCAGCCTTCCCTAGTGAACATACATCAGTGAACATTCACTATTTTGGAATTATTGCCAAATCCATGACCTGGAACGGCAACCAACTCGCCGGTTCTTTACCTCGCATTGTTGGCCACGATTGTTCACAATTCGTCTTGCCTGGTTTAAAATTGGTCTTTGGTGTTCACTGTTGGTCTTGAAATGCGGGCTTGCCTGTTTTTTTTAACCCATTCTCGGTCACGATTTGTCTTGCCTGGTTATAAATCGGTGTTCGATGTTCACTGCCGGTCTTGAAATGCCGGCTTCCCGGTTCTTTTCGTCCCATTGTTGGCCACGATTGTTCACAATTCGTCTTGCCTGGTTTAAAATTGGTCTTGAATGTTCACTGTTGGTCTTGAAATGCCGACTTGCCGGTTCTTTTTATCCCCTTCTCGGTCACGAATTGTCTTGTCTGGTTTTAAATTGGTCTTCGATGTTCACTGCCGGTCTTTCAATGCCTAGGTATATTGCTCCTTTCTCACACTTTTTGGAAAACTCTGTTATAGTCGCTTCCTCTCCCAATTATTTTGCTGATTGTCAACATGTACCGCCACTACTCACCTCATTCTCGTTTCTCCGATGATCGTCTGGATCGCCCTGTTCTCAGGACAGGTGGCGTCTTTCATCCTTTTCCAACCTCTACGCGAGGCGGTCCTGGCTTCGATCTCCCTCGGCATGGCGGTTCTGGCGTTGATTCCTTTTCAGATGATTGTGGCTTTTACTATTTGCCCACCCGGCATGGTGGCTCTGTCTTTGATGACCCTTCTTGGCGTGGTGGTGCTGGCTTTGGCGACAACTGCTTGGGTGCCAGCATCAGAGTCGATGGCCTTCTTCGCGACCGTGCCTTCGACTACTCGCCCATTTGGCATGGTCATGGTGGCTTTGGCTTTGAAGAACGCCGTTCTAGCTTAGACGGCAATTTGGGCGGGCGTTTTGGCTTCCATGGCCGTATGCCTGATTCTGGCAGTGACTACTCGCCAATTCGGCGTGGGCATGGTGGCTCTGGCTTCGTTGCTCCTCGGCAGCACGGGCATGGTGGCTCTGGCTTCGCTGCTCCTCGGCGTGGTGATTCAGGCTTTGACACCAATTTTGGTGGCGGTCCTGGCTTTGATGGCCACGACGACGATCAACGGATTCAGTACTCACCGAATTGTGGTGGTGGCAGCTTTGATTCTCCTCGGCGCAATATTAAACCAAGAGCATCCTTGCGGATGCCATAATGATGCAGCAGCCAATTCGAAAGACCATCCTGATGTTGTATGTATCTCAATTATCGAAGGAGAGGAGCGAATCTCATGCAATGCTCAGCAAAGAAAGTCGATCGATGACTACAAGCTTCGATGTTCTGAATTTGGAGGACCATTATCGGCTATCGAACGAGTGTACGGGGAGATGAACGGATGTCGACGTTTGGTTTCTTCTGCTCTTATGGCGGGCGAACAAATCATGCATGTTCCTGGTTTCTTCACAATTCGGAATGAATGCAACATGGATCCAACGTCGTACAGCATGACCGTCTTGGACAGTACTGTTATGCTTGGAAGACACCACAACCTAAGTCTACCAGAACTTCATTCGGTACAAATGGCATATCACGTCCTTCCACACACCTGCATGTTCTTTGGAGTTGCAAGCCGGATGCTCTTAGAGGTCGAGCCAAATCAGATACCCTCCTCCTACCGAAAAGGCTATGGTTTCGGTTTCCTCCTTGCCAGTATGATGGTTGAGTTATTCATGCGTACCCGTGAATCAGGAATACGCCAAGACTTTCGTCGGTTCAGTTGTTACAGGGAGCCGTTGGTTCCGACTCGCGATCGATGGGAGGAGATGGCCCATGAGACAACTGTTTACTGCCTTCATGTCTTTGCCGCGTACGGACAGCCCTCTTCGAAGAAAGTGAGAACAGATCAATACAAAAAAATTGTGGCTACCATCTCAGACATTTGGGACGGTACTGGAACACTCGGTGCCAATCATTCGATCAATCAGAAGGCTTGTCTTGGGTTTCTTCCGGCTTGGTGCAGAGAGGTGGCTACAGTGGAAACTAGCTCCCGTGTTGTCAAGTTCTTCAATGAGAAATACAAACTACGAAGAAAATTGAACCGAACGGAGTTGGATCGCTTTCTTTCGACTGTTTCTCGACGATTAGAAGTCGTATTCAAAACTCAGTTTACGGAACGGATTGTTGAAAATGTGCTATGCAAGACGTTCCGTGCTCTCAGTAAACAGGATGCAAAGAAGGGGCCATCATGGTGTGATACCCTACTTCCAGGACAGCTTCTATACAAATTCGAAAGTAATTATATTTCGGTTATTTCTCCAAGTGGCGAGACAGAACGGATGGAAGAGAAGGCAATTGTGACTCGGCTTCCTTATGGTGATCGACTACTGACTATGGATGAACTAGTTTCTGAACTTGATCTGCCCAGTACCATGCCGTCGGAGTCCCGTCGTCGCCGATATCTATTTTATGAAAAAGTGTGGTCTCCAAAGGCGCAATTCCAAGTGGATTTCAAGGTACCACAGGCTGTTCCACTATCAAAGAAGGCAGGGGAGATCACAAAGACTATCCTATCCAAATGGCTTGGTTCTCGTCCAATTCCTCGTAAGCGAAAGAGAACGGCGGCCTAAAAAAACACCAATAAAGACTATCCTATCCAAATGGCTTGGTTCTCGTCCAATTCCTCGTAAGCGAAAGAGAACGGCGGCCTAAAGATACACCAATGAAACAAATATTCTTATTATAATCGCTCAACAGTTCTTCGAGGCATAACTTCTACTTTTCTTCGACAAGTTCTCCTCAACGTTCATGTTGACTGTTCGGCAATTGTCTATGTTCCGTTTTGGTACGGACGATCTTCCAAGTTCCAAACGCAACTCATTTGCCAACTTGTTAAGTACCTCCGTTGCCTTTTCGATACTTCTTTTGGATTTGAGGGTATCCAAGCATTGAAGGACTTCATTTATCTGTGGCTTAAGGATGTCTCGGGCGGAAGCTTGTGACGATAATTCTTCCACGAGTAGGCTACTCGCAAAAACAGTCTCTTCCTCCTCATTGTTCTGATCTACGGTGTCCTGGTCCTGATCCGAAGGGTACCCGTTAATAATGTAACTCTCCTGCGTCAAGCCCTCCCCAGTAATGGTCGTTCGCTGTGCGTTGCCATCTTGAACTACTTGATGATTGGGGAGTAGCCGGTCGAGTTCTTCAACAGAATAATTCTTCACGCGATCAAGAGCCTTCCTTTGTTTTGTGACCGGACGATATGAGGTCACGAATGGCATGGGCCCGGGTAACCTTGGACCCGATACTTCCGTTTCCATCAGTGCCAACATCGCCGTCGTAATGGTTTGGGTCTTCGGCTTGTGAGCGAATTCCTGCCAAGTAACCCACCAACGTGGCGAGACATCATGATGGGTTGGACCATTCCAGTTTGGAAAACAATCTTCCATTACAGCCATTGTGTGAACACAGGTCAGCCCTACTCGTTGCTGCGTACCGCAATCACAACATAAGAACTCATTCTGATTGTTCACAACCCGTATACGCGTGAAGATTGGTAAAGGCGAGTTCTTTTGAATTGCTTGACGGTCTGTCTCGAGAGAATAATCGTTGTGTCCCACATAGTGAACCTCCCATGAAGCAATCCCCGTCCGACGGACAGAATAATCATGTGTCCTGGCAATAGCACGGGATAGAATTGATTCGGCCAAAGTTGTAACATGATTTGCAGTTGGAGATTGGCTCCAAAGAGATTGTGATGAGGCAGTGTAGGTTGACTCTGACTCCAGTTGCGTTCCTTTCATTGACGACTGGAGAGAAAGTTTTTGGCCTGCCACATGAATTTTGTGGCTGGGGAGGACAGCCGCGGCATGTTCCTTGATTCCAAAGTTGGTGCCTTCATGGGCGCTTGATGTTTTAACGTTGAAATAACGCAGATACTTCTTTTTGAAGAAAAGAAACACCTGATCATATACGATAACATAGTTTCGGAGAAAATCAGAAACTTGATCGATGATATATTGCTGGCCGTCGCATGCATCAAGCACTTCTGGACTGGCCAAATACGCGAAGAGAAGCTGCTTTGAAATTGTATACTCCTCGTCAGATTCGACGCCACCGGGAGTCATCCAGGAGTAGCACCAATCTTTAACGCGTTTCTTGAAAAGATTATATTTGTCACGCTTTGCGTCTTTGACAGCTGTCTTTCCGGGTCCATGGGCTTTCCATCCCTGCTCTACGATGTGCCAACCGCAGCCGCCATCCATGGCGTTTGGCATATAAGACAGAATAGCCTTGGACAGCTCGGCCCGCTGTTGAGGATCCCCATCGACCATCACAAGGCGTGTCCTGCGGAAAACATGAGCATCAAATAAGCTACTCAGGACAAACTTGAAAACCCAACGGAAAGCGAACCTCTTCTGATTTGGGATCCAAGCACGAAGAAATACGACTTGCTTTCCTGTTGATGTACGGCAAGAAAAGGTTAACAAATGGTTGTTTGTGTTGTTGGTATCACAAGTACAGTCGGCGTGGAATACTTCTGGGAATAGCGAGAATATCCGGATGTCGTACTTGTTTGCCCACGCAACGGCAATGAAAATTCTAGCATCTTTATGCACTTGTGGGTTCTGCCGGGTCATACTGGCACTCTCGCGTGGTTCAATGAAATCAGGATCGTCAGTGTGGTTAATCTCGGCAAACCCTTTAGTTCGATCAACATTAAGAGTGGATATAAGAGCAGTTGCTCCGGTATCAATCGGCACATCCCACAGTGATTGATAGGAAATCTCTTCGGTCGCTTCAAAGAATTCTAGCAAACTGTCAGTGTCAGATTTCTTTAGCCCGTCGGATAATGGGTAGGATGGTTCGGAAGTAAAGTATGCTAGTTGAGCCTTCGTGATGTACTTGCCAAGTTTGGAGAAGACATAATTGCGGCCAACAGCAGATCCGATGCATGCATCCGACATTGATCGAAGAATTTCTTTTTCCTTCTGGGGAATGAGTTGCATTGGCAGGGAACATTTGGAGAGGTCCCCCTTGATGTGATTCTCGTGATTGGGGCAGCCGAAACCCTTCTTCTCTACTGTGACGTAGAACCCAAAGAAGTCCCATTTGATGGTGAATTTGAAGGGACACAACTTGTCGCTGGTGAGTGCCTTGGTGGTACGGGTTCTCTTAGATTGCGACCTGCCTTCAGTTCGTCTACCACCCTTGTCCATGTTGATGCAATCATCTTGCCGAGGAGCATTGTCCTTCTTCGCCAAGGGTCGTGGCCTGTATAAACGGTTGCGAAGCTTGCATTGGAAGGTACGATTGTCTCTACCACCATTGCACACGACAGGCGATCCGGAGGTGTGAGCAGCTAGCTGAAGTGCATCCTTGAGTTGCATCCAATGTGGATTTGTTGTAAGAGATTCTCCGTGAATGGGGGGTTTGTCATACTTTTTGGGGTCGAGGTAAAGACGACCAACAGAGGGGTGCAAGGAGGACCAACCAAGATAGTCACAAATGTCAACTTCCTCGATAGATGACTTGTCAAGGGGTAAACCGACCATTGGTGTGTATACTGGAAGGGCACGGAATTTGATAGAACCAGACCATTTTTCATTCAAATACATCTTTGATAGATCATCGACTGCATCAAATAGAAAGCGGGTAGGAGCAGATGAAGGAGAAACCGTAGGAAGAATCATATCAGAAAAAGGAGCAACCGTAGGAAGAACCCCAGTGGTGCCGACCATCGCCATGGTGAGAAATGAGATATTGAGTAGAATGATGGGGGCAGCATTGGGTTGGCCGGCGTTTAATGTCCAAAGAAAAATGACGGGAGAGCTGGCCGGATAATAATGCGAGGGGGTAGTATGAGGTAAAACAGGGGGAATAGGTGATGGGAGAAAGGGGAAGGACCAAACCGATTGGGCAGGCGTGACGTAGTGAAACATGGTCCCTATACCGGAGTGAGCGGCACTTGGTAACACGTCTGGCCTCCGCTCCACCACGAAACTCGTTCATCCACTTTGGCTCGCCTCAACGGCCAATTAATCCAATGCATTACTAAATTAAATATATACAGTATGTAGTACTACATTAGGAGAAGGGTTTGTGAAAATTCTAGATGCTGACGCGGATTCCTTGGTCACTTAACGAGCTTCTAAAATTTGTTACTTTTTGCGCCAATTTTGTTCGTCAGGTCAAAATGACAGCGTCGATGATACCTGTCTCGGTTATCACTTCCACGCTTCCGATGCCGCGCACTTTATGTCATGGAGCTTCCGAATATCGTTTAGTCTTGGCATGTCGGAAAACCCGGGTCCCGCACCCGGGTATCGACATTTAAGCCCAAATATCTTACCAAAAAACGACTCTACACATTTGTCGTACATGAAATAGTAGATTGGACCTTTCCTTAGCTTTCCAAAACCGTCTTCGACGTAGGAATCGGTTGGCTAGAAACAAAATGACTACGTCATACTACCTTTGGGGCTCAGACCCGGGTATGGATGGGACTCAGACCCGGGTTTTTTGCCTCTTTTTCCCTACCAGTATTTCTACAGAAGCAGCAACAACAACAACAACAACAAGAATAACGATGGCGGAGAATGTTTTACCCTCCTTCAATCAGGATATCACCACTCCCACCAATGATGGGAACAATAACACTCCAACATCCGGACTACGAAGTAGTTTGAGACTACGTATGCCCTCGTCAGCAGGTTCAGAAACCCGGTCCGAGGCCACTTCCGTCGACCCAACAAATTCGGATGATGAATCATCGGATGCGGCGCTAGCCTCGTTGGCAGATCATTCAGAAGGAGATTTAGATGAAGACGAAGCTGCGGATTCTTTGCCAGGTTATCTCCTACGTTCGATTGCAAGACTTGAGCTGCTATCACTCAGTGATGTCGAAGAAGAGACCAATGAGGTTGGTGATGGTGGTGACAGTGATGTGGAAGGCGACGATTTGGAAGAACACGACGAAGCCATGACTACAGCAATTGCGGAGAGGCTTGCAACGGCAGCTGATGATGATGGCAATGAAATCATTGATGATGGTGATAGAAACTCTTTTCTTTTGAAGAAAGGATCTCATCCTGACCTCAACATTCCAAGCATTCCGGAAAATTGGGTACCAGCCACGCAGAAAGTAGAGAAGGGTGAGCCAACCTTTGATGAAATCGACAATCCTGGTCAGTGGTGCAACTTTACATTCCGTCCCGAATTTGGTGCCAATGGGGGAGCATACACCAAACATACCCTGCCCACTGGGGCCACTCCTGTTCCAGAGGTTGATGGTAAACGTTGTCGAGGCCCATGGGAATTTCATTACCAGGGATACAAAAGTGAGGGAAGTTTTCGTGATGGGAGCACGAGAGACAATCTTTTCCCTTCAACACGGAAGGGTCAACTTGATGCTGAATTGTTGAAGACCATGGGGCTCACAAAGGAGAGGATGACAACAGGAGACGCCCTCTTTTTTCACCAGCTGCTCCTTCCGATATGTGATCCAAAGCGTTCCGGGATCAAAGAGGATAATCGGAAGCCTTTCTACAGCGAGGTGGAAAGGCTCTCCAATATCTATGCCTTCAGTATTGGACTAGGTGGCTCGTACGGACATGCCTTCAAGACCATCACGCTAGATGAGCTGGTGCGTTTCGATGGAGTTGTAGTTCGTGATGGAGTTCGCGGAGGTAGCAATGGAGCTCTGTATCGCAGATGGATGGAGAACTGTGCAGACCATGACGACGAAATTGACCAGAGTATGCGGCATGGAAGATGGCTTCAAATCAAAAGAGTCGTGAAGCTATGCAACAATCAAGCAGCTCCAAAGCGAGGCATGGAGGGCTATGATCCCGCCTACAAGTACGATATGTTGTGGTATGTGCTGTTTGCTAATGTTAATGCTATTAGCAAGCATGCTGAATTGGATTTGTGTGGTGATGAGACAACATGGGGGCATGGGGGCTTTGGGGAGGCTGGCAGTGGCTTGGTTGGAAGGATCATGGGCAAGCCAGGGATTTCAAAAGGTGGCCAGATTGTTATGATTAGCGATGTGAATCGGATCCGGCCACGTGCATATGTTCATCGCCACAAGCTACATACAAAGCCACCGGGCTGGACAACACAAGGCCCATCCGAGGTCAGAAAGATCATGGAGATGATCACACCAATGGTCGAGGGACAGGAAGCCGGGTACGGGGGACAGCGACAGATTTATCGACAGAAGCCGCATTCGACCTGGGACAACTTCTTCTCTGGTGACATCATTTGCAGTTGGATGGGGGAGAATGGTTTTGGATGCACCATGACCTGTCGCCGAGATCGTCTACCCAAAGATATTCCGGCTGAGAACTTCCACAAGAAGAAGACATCCTCCGACTCACGTCCAAAAGTTGCTCGTTTTCATCAGCCAATCTGTGCCGTGAAGACTGTCATGCCGGAGGGTGATAAGGAAGGATATGAACGCGTGCATGTCTCGTTCCAATCTACATCCTCCTGCAACCTCTCTACTGTGAATGCACTCAATGAATGTAGCATGTTCATAAGAAAGAAAGAACGGGGACGTGGAGCGAGTAAGCGAAAATGGGGGATTGAAATGAATGACGCCCGGATGATGTACCTTCAATCATACTATCGAATCGACACCATCGACCATTTGATCAGCAACTGCAACATGTTTTACCGTTCCTGGAAGTATTGGCACTCACCGATGATTCACGGGAAGGCTCTTGCGGTGGTTGTGGCATATGATATGTATTTGGAGTGCGCTGAAGGAGATTTGGACCCAGCATGGAAGATTGAGAAACCAATCGATTTTTGGTCGTTCAGGGAAAAACTGTCCGAGCAAATGTTACAATACAAGCCAACACGTCGTAAGTATCCAGGAGATGGCAATATGCGAGCTGCAACGCAACAGAGCCAACGAGATAGGAAGGAGAAAACAAAAGAGAGAAATGACCAGAGCATCTTAGATATGACCCAAGGAGATCCTGAGGTGGATGCTAACAACCCAATCGACCGAGCAATTCTTAAGAGAGCTGTCGGCCGGCGTGGGAAATCCAGATTGTGCGGGAACTTGTCCCATTTCGAGCGCCATGTTGAAAGTGTGCAGACTGGGAAGAAGCATCCATTGTCCTGTCGAGTGTGTGGCGAGCAGTGTTATTCAGTGTGTGGATTGTGCAACAAGCCCCTTCACTTTTTCCCAAACAGAGGGAAGAATATGGGGAAGAGTTGCTTCCTCGAGTATCATAACGATAGCTTCTTTGGCTTGGCTGTGGAGGATTGCAAGGTAATGCAGAAGCGGAAGTCAGACTGGACTCCTCCATCTGCAACAAAGAAGAAAGTGCAGAAGAGACATATTGATTCTTTAATGGGTTCATCGGCATAAATTACCATTCACACTCCACTTTATAGATCATCTATGTATTAAAACCACTTAAACTATATTACTATAGGCACTATAGCACACTACTACTACTCGTATTGCTCTGCATGTGATAGAGAGAGTACATTCGACAATCAGTAGAAGAGCAGTGTGCAAGCGATAGAACTGTATTAATGCGATGAAATGTGTTTGGATATGTACAAAGTCCATGGTGTGGGACCCGGGTTTCCATTTGTAGGGTTTAGACCCGTGTAAAAAAAACCCGGGTGTGGGACCCGGGTGGTTCCCGCCAAGACTAAACGATAGTTGTTCCAGTTGGAAAATAATAGTTTTTTCAAGTGTGAAACTAACAGTCTTACCTCTCCTAGAGTAGAACATGCTAGGAACTAGTAGATCCTGAGTTAGGTTCAAAGCTACTAGCTATTGGCTGGGTCATGCTTTTGGGATTTTTGCTTTGCCAACCGGCACTCATGAATAAGCACGATCCAAAGCACGATCCAAACTTGATGCATTCAAGTAACTGTCATCCACGGATGAAACTATCCAAGATAGTAGTTTCATCTACAGATGAAACT
>OOGD01000239.1_pt1 | contig 11882 bp, 11 predicted proteins | sample 1670381 | NCBI WGS metagenome assembly OOGD01 (sample SAMEA98146918, study PRJEB22522) | marine metagenome | biome: marine biome; feature: marine water body; material: sea ice | place: Arctic Ocean | collected 14-Sep-2015 | depth 1.3 m | reverse complement strand
TACTAGCACCATTCATACTAGCGATTTCGATGGCTCTGGCCAAAGATTTTTGAGTGGAAAGTTCTGGTTCTATAACAGCTAGTATTTTCTGATAATTCATATCTAACCTTAGATAAAATTCAATAAAGGAGAGTTACATTTAGCTTATGAAATTATTTAAGATTTTACCAGTTGTAAGATTCAAAACCTGAGCGATTCTTATTTACAATAATTTTCTGAGTTATTGAATCGAACCAGAGATAGCATGAAATAATTGGTTTATAGAGAATAGTATTAGCAATAATCCCATCACCACTTTTGCTTTAGGGGTTTGTATAACTTGTTGAATTTTATCGAACCCAGTAGCCATTAAAATCATTATTGGTAAGGTGCCTAGACCAAATCCTGCCATGATAGTCGCACCTTGCAATGCTGAACCACTGGCTAAAGACCACGTCAGTACCGAGTAAACTAATCCACAAGGTAACCAGCCCCAAACCATGCCATAGGGTAGGGCATGCAACGGACTTTTAAAGGGTAATAATTTTTTTGACCAAGGTCGAATGATTTTCCAAAAGTGTTTACCAACCATTTCAATTTTACTCAGTCCTTGCCACCAATCGGCAATGTATAAACCTAATAAAAATAGAAAAACCCCACTGACAAACTGTAAAACTACAATGCCTTGGTTGATTTGCTGAGCAAACAAATATCCAAGCCAACCAGTGACAGAGCCAGCGATAATATAACTGATTACACGCCCAAAATTATAGGCCAAAGTGTAAGGCAACATGTTTGAATTTTTAGGCACAGCATAAGCGAATGCACCGACAATCCCGCCACACATACCTACACAATGAACGCCACCTGCCAAACCAATAAGAAAAGCCGAAAAAAAACTTAAATCATTCATCACTATTAGTTGTATTTGGAGCTTTTTTTGGAGCTTTTTTAGGAAGGTCATCGTCAAATAAGATACTGCTTCCGTGGCGCTCTAAGTCTTCAAATTGATTAGATTTAACTGCCCAAAAAAAGACTCCTACTGCAATACTCACCAGCAATATTGCAAGAGGGATCAAAACATATATGCTACTCAAAAAAAGGCCCTCTATTATTTCAAAAGTCGGGTGGAGTTTACCACTACTATTAACGAACTCAATGACATTCCCAACACTGCCATCCAAGGACTCAATAACCCCATAACTGCTAATGGCAAAATCAGCAAATTATATCCTATTGCCCAGCCAATATTCTGCTTGATTTTAGTTTTACATCTTGTGGCTATACTAAAAATTATTTGAAGTTTAGCTAGATCGTTATCAAGTAATACTATATCTGCGGACGTTTTGGCTAAGTCAGAGCCAGCACCAAGGGTTATAGACACATCAGCTTGAGCTAGTACCGGACCATCGTTAATTCCATCTCCAACCATCAGCACTACATGATTCTTAGCTTGGGCTTTTTTAATTGTGTGCAATTTATCTTGTGGACTTTGTTCGGCCAACCAGTTAAGAATGCCTAACTGGTTGGCAACAGATTTAACTATGGGTGCAATATCACCACTAATTAAATTTACGCAGTAGGGTTTTAAAGAGCCTATAAGTGACTCGCCTTGGGGCCTTAGTGTGTCAGACAATAAAAATCCACAGAGTATGCCGCAATCTGACTGCAAGAAAACATTACAGTTACGCATACTTTCTGGCACTTGAAAATCAATAAAGGTTGCAGCCCCCAATTTATATAACGTTCCATCTATTAAACCACTGACACCTTTTCCCATTTCACTCTGAAACTCTGTCACTGCGTGTGGACTATTGTACTGACTAAATGCCTGAGCAATGGGATGCGAGGAATACTGCTCTATACTGGCTGCTAGTTCGATGTAAAAATCATCAGGTTCTGCGCTTGGGTTAATACATTGTGTCAGAGAGAATTTACCTTCTGTTAGAGTGCCGGTTTTGTCTAAGCCAATCCAGTCGACTAACGTGAGTTGCTCTAATGCATCTCCTCGTTTTAATAACACACCTTTTCCGTTTAAATTGGCAATTGCACAAGACAATGCTGAAGGAGTAGCCAACCCTAAAGCACAAGGACAAGTAGCAATTAACACCGCGACCATTACCCAAAGCGCCTCGGAAGGGTCTATTTGTAACCACACCACATAACTAATACAAGCAATCAATAACACTGCGACAACAAAATACTGAGAAAATACATCAGCCAAACTAGCAATTCTTGGTTTAGTACTCATAGCCTGTGTCTGTAATTGACTAATTTGGCTAAGAGTTGATTGTTGTAGGCTAGCAGTCACTTGCACTGTCAAAGTACCTAGTTGATTTAAGCTACCTGCTAACACATAGTCACCAGTGAATTTACTCACTAAATCAAATTCGCCCGTTATCATTGCTTGATCAAGTTGTCCTTGACCATGAGTAATAACCCCATCTATTGGGACAAGTTCTCCAGTCTTAACTAAAACCAACTGGCCCAATTTTAAAGATTTAGCCAACACCGGTTTAAGTACATCATCATTTATTAAAGTGGCAGTAGTCGGCATATACTCCAACATATTGGCTGATGTCTGTGCTGCTTTATAACGTGCACTATGCTCAAGATATCGGCTAATGAGGAGTAAAAATACCAGCATACATAATGATTCAAAATAAGTTTGGCCAGTATTTTGCGCCGTCGCAAACACTCCTGAAATATAAGTGATGCCTAAGGCAACAGTGATGGGCATGTCCATATTAACTGTTCTAGCTCGCAGACCTCGCATAGCACTCGTATAAAACTCTGAAGCAGAATAAAGCATAACGGGGGTTGTTAAAAATAGGCTTAACCAATTAAAGTATTGTTTGGTTTGGGGTTCTATGTGCCCAAATAAATCAAAAAAAACGCCTATATTCAACATCATGACTTGCATCGTCATTAAGCCAGCTAACCCTAAGCGTTTCAGAAATGCTTTGTTTTCCTGTTTAAATATGGCTTCGTGTTGTTCAGGCTGAAATGGCCTAGCGTGATACCCAATTTTTTCTATGTGGTTTAAAATTTGGCTAAGTTTTAAATGTTGATTATCCCATTTAACACTTGCACGCCTGGCAGAAACGTTTACACCTACTCTAATTATGCCCGTTAGTTTGACAAGCTGCTTTTCGATTAGCCACCCACATGCAGCGCAGTTGATACCGCTAATGGTTAATTGAATTTCACTTGCGTCGTCATGACTTTCAACAAATTCTTGTAATATACTATCGTCATCAAATATTTTAAGTTTTTGTAATAAATCGTCTTCATTCTCTGGTGCTTTTTCTGCAAACTCACTTCTATAATGATAATAATCTTCTAACCCATTATTAACGATTGCTTCAGCTACTGCACTACATCCAGGACAACAAAAGGCTTGCCGTTTGCCAAGCACGTCTGTGTGAAAGTTAATCTGTGGTGGAATATGTAAGCCACAATGAAAGCACTTATCAAGCATTCTACTTAAGGCTTTAGAACAAATGATTTTGTTTGCGGTAATGTTACGACTTTTTGTATTTTCCAATTTTCGTCAAAGGGATGAAGGCTTAATTGCCATTTGCCTGAAACATCAGCTGTCAGTGGCGCGCGATATATTCCGTTAGCATCACGTAACAAAACAACTGAAAAGTCTTTAAATTTTTGCGTTGAATGAAAAAAATCTAATGTAAGAGCTTCACCACTTTCAGGTGAGCCGCTCGTAAAAATAACTTCAACGTAATCTGAAAAAACTTGAGTTCTGGTTGATATATTCAGTATTTTAGCCTGTTCAAACTTTTGGATTTTAAGGTTGATGGCTCTACCTTCTTTATAATAGTCGTCTATGACCATGCTATCTTCGCCATTAAATGCCAAACCCATCATCGAAAAACTCAGAACCATCGAAGTAATTGGTACAATGATTAGAAACCAAGGCCAAAATTGTTTGTACCACACTTTTATAATGTCAGATTGCATGTAAAAGAAATTCTCGAAGTTAACATAAATAAATAATAAAAAGCCCCGTAATCGGGGCCTTAAGTATAATACTAAGGCACTATTTATCCTGCGATAGGCTGTATACGTATGCACTAACTAGGTGAATTTTCTTTTCACCTAGGGTGGTTTTAAATGCTGGCATGACTCCATTTCGACCGTACCTAAGTGTTTCTGTCAGCGCTTTTTCAGTACCACCATACAACCATGTTTGGTCAGTCAAATTAGGTGCGCCTATTAATTGATTACCTTTCCCATCTTGACCGTGGCAAGCAGAGCAGGTAGCAAATTTAGCTTGGCCCGCATCTACTAAGTTTTGCTGCAAATCAGGTCTGTTACTCAAACTTAATACGTAAGCCACTAACTCTTCAATACCTTTTTCACCCATAGAATTTAGCTGGGCTGGCATCATTGCTCGGCGTCCATAAATTAATGTTTCAGTTATCTTTTCAGGTGATCCACCATATAACCAATCATCATCCGTTAAATTTGGGAACCCCCTTTGTCCGCGAGCATCAGAACCATGGCATTGTGAACAGTTTTGACTATATAAACGTTGTCCAATTTTTAATGCTTCAACATCTTTAGCTAGATCAGTAATGGGCTGCACGTAGTAGGCTTCAAAAATAGGTGCAAAAAGCTCATTAGCAAATTCAATTTCCCTATCATATTGATTGATCACACCATTCGATTTATTCGCAATGACTGCTGCTTTTGATTCAGCTAGTGATTTAATTGTCTGATTGGAACTTTGCCAGTTCAGTAAACCTTTATAACTACCTAATCCAGGGTATAGGACCATATAAATAAGAGCCCAAACAATACAAATATAGAATAAATATGTCCACCATTTAGGTAACTGATTGTTGACTTCAATAATGCCATCAAATTCATGATGCATATCTTCGCCTTCTTCGATACCCGTGTGGTTAGCTAGACACCAGCGAAGCAATAAAAAGCAACCTAATATTGACCCCAGTGTTATCACTGTTATCCAAATACTCCAAAAACTACTCATCGGTTTTAGACTCCTGCTTGTCATGCTTTGACTCAGACTTGGTCTTGGGCTCATCGTCAAAGATTAGCATCTGAGCTTCATCAAAATTGTTTTTTGATTTTTTACTGTAAGCCCAGATCACAACACCAATAAAGCTAACAAACACTAATATTGTATAAATACTGCCGCTTAATGCATAGTCCATATTATTTCAACGCCGTACCAAGTGATTGTAAATAAGCGATAAGTGCGACCATCTCAGTTTTACCTTTTACTGCATCTTTAGCACCAGCGATATCTTCATCGGTATAAGGCACACCAAAGTCTCTAAATATAGACAGCTTTTTTGCAGTAAGCTCACCATCTAGAGTGTTTTCCATTAACCAAGGAAAACCAGGCATATTAGACTCAGGAACTAAATCTCTCGCATTTATTAAGTGTATTCTGTGCCAGTCATCACTGTATCTTCCGCCTACACGAGACAAATCAGGGCCTGTACGTTTTGACCCCCACAAAAAAGGGTGTTCCCACACTGATTCTCCAGCAACAGAATAATGACCATATCGTTCTGTTTCGGAGCGAAAAGGGCGGATCATTTGACTGTGGCAACCAACACAGCCTTCACGAATATAGATATCTCTACCTTCCATTTGCAGAGCAGTGTAGGGGGTTAGCCCATCAACTGGCTCCATTGTCTGTTGTTGATACATAAGTGGTGTGATTTGCGCCATACCACCCAAACTAATAGCAACCAAAATAAGGACAGTTAGAAGACCAACATTTTTTTCTATTAACTCATGTGCATTTTTCATAGTCTGACTTCCTTAGGCCGGTTGTGCTTTGGTTTCAATTGCTTTCTCTTCAGTTTCGGATTCAGTTTGAGTCATAATCGTTTTGTATACGTTGTATGCCATAATCAACATACCTGTTACTACCAATACACCACCAACAAAACGTAGTAGATAAAAGGGTTTAGACGCTTCTAAAGATTCAACGAAACTGTAAGTTAGGGTGCCATCAGCGTTGATCGCACGCCACATTAAACCTTGTAATACACCTGACATCCACATCGCTACTATGTATAGAACAACACCTATAGTTGCCAGCCAAAAATGCAAATTGATGAGATAAAGACTATACATCTTGGGTCTGTTAAACAGCACTGGTATAAGGTGATAAATAGAACCAATAGATACCATCGCTACCCAACCTAAAGCTCCAGAATGTACATGACCAATAGTCCAGTCGGTATAATGTGATAGAGCATTCACTGTCTTAATGGCCATCATGGGCCCTTCAAACGTAGACATACCATAGAAAGAGAGTGATACAACAAGGAAACGTAAAATAGGGTCGGTACGCAACTTATGCCATGCACCAGATAACGTCATTATACCGTTTATCATTCCTCCCCACGAAGGAACAAATAATATAATAGACATCACCATACCAAGAGACTGTGTCCAGTCGGGTAAAGCAGTGTAATGAAGGTGATGAGGACCAGCCCATATGTAAAGAGATATAAGCGCCCAAAAATGTACAACTGACAACCGATAAGAATAGACAGGGCGACCTGCTTGTTTAGGTACAAAATAATACATCATACCTAAAAAACCTGCGGTTAAGAAAAATCCAACCGCATTGTGACCGTACCACCACTGAATCATTGCATCAACTGCTCCAGCATAAATTGAGTACGACTTTGTTAAAGAAACAGGGATGGCCATACTATTTGCGATGTGCAGCACAGCCACAGTGAGCATAAATGCACCAAAAAACCAGTTTGCTACATATATGTGTGATACTTTTCTTATAATCATGGTGCCGAAGAAATTGATAACATAAGACAACCACACGATAGTGATAAGGATATCAATAGGCCATTCTAACTCTGCATATTCCTTAGAACTTGTCAGTCCCATAGGTAAAGTTATGACTGCAAGAACCAGTACTAACTGCCAACCCCAAAAGGTAAATGAAGCCAGTTTGTCACTAAAAAGTCTGACATTAGAGGTGCGTTGAACAACATATAAAGAAGTGGCAAATAAAGCACATCCGCCGAAGGCAAATATAACCGAATTAGTATGAAGGGGTCTTAACCTAGAAAAAGTTAACCACGGAGTATCAAAATTTAGTGCAGGCCAATATAATTGTGCTGCAAGAAGCACTCCTAGGGACATACCAATAATTCCCCATACCACGGTCATAACCGCAAACTGCCGAACTACTTTATAGTTGTATTCGGGATGTACTTGAATAGCATCACTCATTTAATGACTCTTCCGCTCTTGTTAACGATAAATTTACAGCCTTATTACAAATAAAAAACAATTTGATGATGTTTTTATACTTTTTGCTAAGCGACTGATATTATGACTAATATACAATACTTTGGTAAATATTTTAAGGTTCATTTACTCAAAAAAAGAGATAAAATCTTCTCGTCAATTATTGTGAATCTATTCACCATAAAACTTATTAGGTATAACCGTATCATAATTTTGAAACCAACTTTTTTTGCTAGATTATTTCTTCCTTTGCTAGTGTGTGCAGTCGGATTTGGTGTATTTTTAAACTATTCAGACCCCAAGGATATAAAATCTACAAAACAATGTAATATTGCACTGATGGAAGAATGTGTTGTGTTTAATAACGGCCAACGAGTCTCCATTCAATTTTTGCAAGAGATTGAGGTGGAGGAAGAAACATTACTTACACTCACCCTCCCCAAAAACACAATAATAAAAGAAATGTGGGTTCAGGGCATAAACATGTATATGGGAAAGAATGCGGTAATAATTGAGTCTGTTTACGAACAAAATACCAAAAAGGTTTACAACGCTAGTCTAATTTTAGGTTCATGTAGCGAACCCGCCATGAGGTGGCAAATGATTGTCCAAACCTCAACTGATTTTGGATTAGAACAATCTTGGTTTTTTAACTTCTCTACAGATAGAAACAAAAAAATGCTAAATTAAATATCTGTTCAGCATTTTTGAAAATAGTTAGATATTTACATCTGAGATTGTAAATAATTAGACAACCCCAAACGTTTAACGAGTCCTAACTGCTGTTCAAGCCAATACGCATGATCCATCTCAGTGTCGTCTAATAAAATCATCAGCATATCTCTGGTCACATAATCCTGTTCCGTCTCACAAATGCAGATAGTGTCTTTTAATGCTTGTGCAACAGCATATTCAACGCGTAAATCACTTTCTAGCATGGAGGGAACATCTGTTCCTATTACAATACCGTCACGGTCGACCATATTAGGCGTGCCTTCTAAAAACAACATACGTTCTATTAATTTTGTAGCATGACCTTTTTCATCATCAAATTCATGGGCAATACGTTCATATAATTTAGAAAAACCCCAATCTTGATACATTTGAGAATGAATGAAATATTGATCCATAGCAGCCAACTCAAAAGCGAGTAGGGCATTTAGTTTCTCGATTATAATTTTTTTGCCTTGCATATTAATCCTCCTCAACTTGACTTTGTAAATAGTTTTCTAAACCCAAATGTGTAATTTGATATTGTTGGGTTTCAATCCAATCTATGTGGTCTTCTTCATAGCTTAAAACAGAGACAATCAAGTCACGAGATACAAAATCTTGTAAATCTTCGCATAAACTGATGGCCCTTTTTAATAAAGGTATTTGTGAGTTTTGAAAGGCCATATCACAATCCAGCATTTCAGCAGTTTCTTCACCTATCATCAATTTACCCAACATTTGTAAATTAGGTAAACCTTCTAGGAACAATATACGTTCTATAATCTGATCGGCTTGCTTCATATCTTTGATAGATTTTTTGTAAGCCGCGCAATTCAGTTTCTCTAATCCCCAGTTTTTAAACATACGCGCATGCAAAAAGTATTGATTAATTGAAGTAAGTTCGAAAGTGAGTATCTCGTTCAATATCACTAATACCTGTTTATTGCCTTTCATTATATGAAGTCCGTACGTAATAACTAATTATTAATAATAGTATTAAGTGCTTTGGAAAACCACAGGTTTATGCTGAATAACTATACAAAACAAGGTGATAAATAATGATTATTATTATTTATCACCTTGTTTAAGACTTGGCATGTTGTGGTAGAAGCTGCAAACTTTCTTCAGCAAAGCCTGTTCCGGCCTCAGTAAAAAAATTAAATACCTTGTCTGAACCTGCGTCAATAAGAGGTTGTATTTCATCCTCATATCTAGCTATTGAAGCTATTTTGCCTGTGTAATTTGCGTGTTTTAATTGTTCAGTAATATTACAAATATCTTCTATGGATGGTAACGCAAGTAAAATTAATTGAATTTTGGTTAAATCCATATTCTCCCATAAATCAACATCTTCGCCATCTCCAACCATGGCCTGGTAACCTACTTTTTTGAGCCGCATAATCCGATTAGGATCTGCATCCATCCCCCATACTTTTTTTCCTACTACACTGTTTAATGACATATAAGCGCCTTTGCCCACTCTTCCTAAACCAATCACAATAATTTCGGCGCCCAGTGGTTGAACGTAAACATCAACCAGTAATCGGTGCTGACTTTCAAATGGCTTAAGTTGATTTTTAAATTTTGTGTATTGATTATGAGATGTTTTATAAACTAAGCCTGTTAACACAAACGAAAAAGAGACGGTTATAGCCAAGACAACTAACCAGTCAGGACTTAACCAGCCAAGACTGACTGCTAACGCAATTACAATAAGTCCAAACTCGCTATAATTTGACAACACTAAGCTAGCTAAATAGCTGGTGCGCGCCCTTAATTTTAAAAGAGTAAACAGCGAAAAGAACAACACAAATTTGATTGGAATAAGCAAACAAAGCAACATTGCAGTAAACGTTAAGTCAAGAGTAGGGAGTGCACTAAAGCCAATAGTAAGGAAAAAACCTATAAGAAAAAGATCTTTAAAATTCATAAGTGCTTTAGACATTTCTGTAGACTTAGTATGTGTAGCGATAAACATCCCGACAATTAAGGCTCCTAAGTCACCTTTGATGCCAACTGCTTCAAACAACTCATATCCTCCCATGGCAAACAAGAACCCTGACAATATTAACAATTCACCATGACCTACACGCTCTAATATTATTACCCATAATGGTTTAGCGAAAAATAAAAGTAATAACAACAATGCCCATATAGACGGAGTCTTTCCCGTGGCTATAACCAAAAAAAGTACCGCTACAATATCCTGCATAATCAATATGCCAATGGCTAACTTCCCATGCCGCGTTTTAATTTCACCACTTTCTTCAAGAATTTTAACAATACACACTGTACTACTAAAACTTAAAGAAAAAGCAACAAGGCTTTGTGTCCACCAGTCTAAATTAGTGAAAGCATCTAAACCAAACCAAGACACTGCAAACAATAGCAAATTGATCAATGTTACCCACAAGACTGAATGGATAATGCTGCCTAACCAGACTTCTTTTTTATACAAATCACGTACGTTAAGTTTTAAGCCAATCGTAAATAACATCAATGTTATACCTAAATCAGCAATCGTCTGTAGTGCGTCTGTTGTATGAAAACCGAGAGTATTTAAAGCAAATCCAGCAACTAAATAACCTATTAGCGGAGGCAATCCGATTAATTTCAGACCTAAACCACATACAAATGCAACAACAATAAATGCGAATTCCATATGAACTCTATGACAATAGATAATTACTTATTATGGTAACCATTTTATTAAGGAAAGCTAGAAGAACGAACAAAATCATATATGAGAGGTAAAAAATAATATTGGGTTTAAATGATAGACCAAGTAAGAAACTAAATTATGAATTCTCAGCTAAATTAGTGTTTAAAGACATAATGGGTGAGGCTGTAAAGGTTATGTATATGAAACTTGAATTTGTCTTACCAATAAAGTTTGGACTCACCGTTTAAAAAAAATAATAAAACTGGTACATTCAAAAATGCTAATTTTAGGTATAAATGTTTATTCCTTTGGGCCTAGAACTAAAAATCAACTAACAGAATAATTAGTTGATTGCTTTCAATTTAATCTTCCCGTTTGAATTACTAATGCAACGATATGATTATATGCGAGTGAAGATAAGTAGACGTAATAACTTAACTGTTAAGTAGACGGATTTTTTATTAACATTCGAAAAGGGATACCAATATTGCGCTAATGAACATTGTTATAACTTCTTAACTATACTTTTGAGATTATTTGCTGAAGATATACCTGACATAGGTAAATCACAATCACCACATCTTAAATTCAGAGATGCTTTACCCCAAGCATTGGCTGCACATCCATTACACACAAATTTAGTCTTAACGTTATTTTGAATGGGTAGAGGCTCTACCATTTCTGCTTCACCCAATATTTCTGACAAGGGTGAAGTGAGAACATCGAGAGTATTATAATCAATTTGAAGTTCTGACCATTCAAAGTTTTCAGCTGAATAATTATCTCGACTCAGTACGTGATAAGTAGAATATTTAGCAAAGCGATCTACCCATTTCAAAGCAAATTTTTCATCCTCAATTAATCTAATACAACTTTGTAAAAACTTACCATCCTTAACAGGATAATCATTCATGTGATCGCCTGTCACTTTACCACCAGTTTTGCCTGTGTCGGAAGGCATGAGCCCGATGCTTATCATCTTTTTTGCCCATTCTTTGTTGTGATAACAAGTTCTACCAGGTGAACCAAAACACCTTTGCCAAAGATGGGTCATTTCGTGAACCAATGTTTGCATATATTCTATGACACTTGAACGAGCTACATAAGAAGGGTTTATTGCTATTTCATGACACTTATCACCATCCGCACTTCCCCATCTTTCAGGTGAAAAGTAACCCATGACTTGCTTTTGTCTTTGAAGAGTAAGCATGACTTCTGGAAGTGAATCGTCGAACAGTATTTTATT
>OOGD01000238.1_pt1 | contig 11931 bp, 9 predicted proteins | sample 1670381 | NCBI WGS metagenome assembly OOGD01 (sample SAMEA98146918, study PRJEB22522) | marine metagenome | biome: marine biome; feature: marine water body; material: sea ice | place: Arctic Ocean | collected 14-Sep-2015 | depth 1.3 m | reverse complement strand
ACTGTGCACTGCTCGCTCGAGGCCATTGCTAGCTTGAGGCCATTGCTCGCTTGAGGCCATTTGTAAACTGAGTGTCAAAACTAGTCAGTGGCGCTTACCTCAATTGAACTGACCGCTTTTACTAAATTGTCATTCTGTTAAGCAACCTTCTTGCCCTAAATTTGAATTACTTGAACGTTTCGTTTGTTCGAACTGCCATCATTTACATCTAATCGACCCTAGGATAATTTTTGCACCATATAGATTAGACTTGCAGCATATAATTCACAAATATAGGGTTATAACAATAACGTTTATTTTATTTAAAACACTTTATTTAAAACATTTCGCAAACAAGACATTAGGTCGTCAATTACCCATAGTGTGACTAGAAATATTAAGAAATAAAACAGATACGCACCTTAAGGGTGCGTATAAACTAGTTTTCGACGATAAAACTCAATATAAGAATAAGACTTTACTCCGAAGGTTCGAGCTTATCTTGAGTCTTTGTCTCAAAATCGCTGGCATCATTTCGTTGGCGTAATTGGCCTTCAGGCTGGCCCCAACTGCGATTAACCATTTTACCGCGCTTCACAGCGTTCCTAGCATCAATCTGTTTGGCCCAGCGGAGTAAGTGTGTATATGACTCAACATCTAAAAACTCAGCTGCTTCATATAACTTACCCAGTACCATTGCGCCGTACCATGACCAGATGGCTATGTCGGCAATAGTATATTCATCACCACAGATATATTCTTTATCTGCTAATTGAATATTAAGAACATCAAGTTGACGTTTCACTTCCATCGCATAGCGATCAATTGGGTATTGATATTTTTCTGGCGCATAAGCGTAAAAGTGTCCGAATCCACCACCTAACATCGGCGCACTGCCCATTTGCCAAAATAACCATGACATACACTCTGCTTTTTTCGCAGTGTCACTAGGTAAAAAAGCATTAAATTTTTCTGCTAAATATAACAAAATCGCCCCCGACTCAAAAACACGGGTAGGCGGATTAGTGCTGTTGTCCATCAAAGCAGGAATTTTTGAATTAGGATTAATATCAACAAACTCACTACCAAATTGATCACCTTCCATAATATTAACGATAAAAGCATCATACTCAGCCCCGGTGATGCCAGCTGCCAATAATTCTTCTAACATCACAGTGACTTTTACACCATTGGGCGTCGCCAAAGAATGTAACTGCATGGGATGCTTCCCTTTTGGTAGCACATTATCATGGGTTGCACCCGCAATAGGTCGATTGATATTAGCAAATTTCCCGCCACTACCAGCGTCCCATTTCCATACTTTAGGGGGGACGTAAGTTGCATCTGTCATATTTATGTTTCCCGTTTAAGCAAAGTGAATAATTATCCTGTTCTTACAAGTAGTTATGGGGGTAGAACGTCAAACATAAACCATTCATAAAAAATGGACTACAAGAAATAAAAAAGGGCTTCAAAAATTTGAAGCCCTTTTTATAGAATGTGACTAACAACTATCGTTAGTATTCCCACCAAGATTGTTGCCACCATTCTAGAAACTCTTCGAAGTCGATGGAGCCGTCATTGTTCTTATCGATTAAGCCGAAGCCTTCTTGAACATGACTCGCTTTAGTTTTAGGCGATAGCACTGTTAACAAATCAATAAACTCTCTCAAGCCTATTGTGCCGCTGCCGTCAGCATCAAAGAAATCGAACTCTTTACGAGCTTCTGCAATTTTTTCTGGGGCTAATGCGTTTTCAGACATAGATTATTCAATCATTTATTTTAATAAGCCAATACTAACGCTTATCACGAGCCAGTGTCTATGTTCTATTGATAAAAGCGGACAAATGAGTAGTCGATTTTCAAGTCATTCAACCGTTACTTTTGCCCATAGCCGTTCGCTGCGCGCGCCGAGTAGCGGCCTTCTGTTGGCGCCTTAACTTAATCGTTTTCCGTGCCTCCAAACCAAGATGTTCCTCATCACGCTCTAAAGCTAAACTAACTTGTTTCTCGCGCTCTCTGAATCGTGAAAGTTGTTCCTCGCTATGCGCACCGTAGCATTTGGGACAACTGATACCCGCCTCATAGGCGTCACTTTTTTTGTCTTGTTCAGTGATAGGTAAACGGCACGCATAACATTGGTCGTAATGACTTTTCTCTAAATCATGATTGACTGCCACACGGTTATCAAACACAAAACAATCGCCTTCCCACAAGGTATCGTCTTTAGGTACATCTTCTAAATATTTAAGAATGCCACCTTCGAGGTGATATACCTCATCAAAACCTTGCTCTTTTAAATAGGCAGTTGATTTTTCACACCGAACGCCGCCGGTACAAAACATCGCTACTTTTTTGTTTTTATTTGGGTCTAAGTTGTTCTTCACAAACTTGGGAAACTCACGAAATGAGTCTGTATTTGGGTTGACCGCGTTCTTAAAAGTACCAATCTCGATTTCGTAGTCGTTGCGAGTGTCAATCAACAATACGTCGGGATCAGATATCAACCTATTCCAATCAGCAGGTTTGACGTAAGTACCCACTGTTCTTAACGGGTCTATACCCTCGACGCCCATAGTCACAATCTCTTTTTTGAGCTTTACCTTAGTACGATGAAAAGGTTGGGTTTCGTCTAGGGACTCTTTGACCGATATAGGATTTAATCGCTCATCAGCATTTAACCAACCTAACAAAACATCAATAGTTTGGCGCGTGCCAGAAACAGTACCATTAATGCCCTCTTCAGCTAAAAGTAGTGTACCTCTAATATTATTCAACTCCATAAACTGGAGTAAAGGTTCACGAAGTGCCGCAAAGTTTGACAGAGTGACAAACTTGTACAACGCACATACGACATATTTTGATGGTTCAGACATAACAATTACCTTGCGAGTTGGGCCGTAATCCCAGAGCAAAAAAAATTTGCAGGATACTAGCAGATTGATTGGTATAGCGCCAACGTTGAGAATATAAACATTACTAGAGATTTTGAGTAAAGGCGTTGGGATTTTAAAGTATGCGTTGCAATAACTAACATCCCGCAAGGCTTGCGTTTACGTTATTCAAACAACATTAGTTTTGTCTGGCATACTTCTTTAAATTGAAAGATCGACTATAAAGAAAAGGTAACCCACACATCGCTGCAACCACTATTTTGCATCATTGCAGCCCACTCTCAGGTCAATAAATCCGGAGTAAAACAAGCACAATTCAGTATGTTTGACAATTGTGCTATCTTCGTCGGTTAATAATGCGTTTGGGTGCCTAGATGATTTCTAGAAAATTCCAGCAAGCATAGTCAACGGGAAAAGAATTATGGTGCCAAAACCAGCTTTATCGAAACTTCCAATTAAGCTCGCTACGAGCGGTTTTTATCGCGGATTCAGTGTCGATGTAACCGTCGTCAGTAAAATTATTATTAGTGCACTTGTTGTTTGGGCTATCTTTTGGCCCGTCAAAGCAGGCAAAGTATTGGGTGATTGGAACACCCTTATTCTGGAAAATTTTGCAGCTTGGTATATATGGGTTGTCGCTCTTTTTGTGATTGTATGTATTGGCTTGGCGATGTGGCCAGCAGCGGGTCGGCTTAATCTGGGGCAACCGGGTGAAAAACCTGAGTTTTCAAATTTTTCATGGTTTTCAATGATGTTCAGTGCCGGAATTGGCGTTGGTATGCTGACATGGGCGGTTGCCGAACCCGTCACTCATTTCGCAAATAACCCTGAAGTCATTAAAGGACTCACCACAGGCAGTACAGCAGACAATGTACGAATGGCTTATAAGTGGTCGTTCCTACACTGGGGGTTGAGCGCATGGGCATGTTATGCAATTGCAGGCTTATCTATGGCGTTTTTTAGCTATCGCCGTGCACTACCATTAACTATTCGCTCATCTCTAACCCCTCTGTTTGGTAAATCACTGTCTGGCCCCCTGGGACACTTTATCGATATTGTAGCAGTTGTTGCGACCATTTTAGGTGTGGCACAGACACTGGGGTTTGGGGTGGAACAGTTTGTTGCAGGACTGACTCGTATAGGTATTAGCGGTTTAGTCAATACCGAAGGCGCTGCAACCACCTTTGGCATTATTGTGGCTATAGTCATAATCATGGGAGCATCAACTTTGTCGGCGCTATCAGGTGTAGGTAAAGGCATCAAGTGGTTATCTAACATCAACATGTTCTTGTCGATCATCCTACTGGGATTTTTTATTATCTTTGGCGCAACGTTTTTTGGTGGCTCTGCCATGTTACTCGGTATTTGGGATTACATCATTGCCTTACCTCAGATGAGTTTTAATGTCTGGACGACGGATGGTGTTGCAAATTCAGAGGAATTTTTACTGACACAGTGGCAAGGTTGGTGGCCAGTATTTTACTGGGCATGGTGGATTGCATTTGCACCGTTTGTAGGAATGTTCCTAGCGCGTATTTCACGTGGACGGACGATCCGTGAATTTGTGCTTGGTGCAATGTTTGTTCCTTCGCTGATGTGTTTTGTCTGGTTTGCTTGGGCTGGCGGAACAGCCATCGATCTGGAACTCAATGGTGGCGCCAATGGTGTAATCTTTGATGCAGCCAATGGTGATAAGATTTTTGCCATGACGGAGTTTATGCTTGCGCCAATCAGTGAATGGTTAGCATGGGGAGTGGCACTACTAATTGTTGTCCTGTTAATGACCTTCCTTATTACGTCGGCTGATTCGGCAGTGTTGATCGTAAACACTATCAATGCAGGTGGGGACGAAGGCCCTAAGGCTCGACCACATATCCTGTTCTGGGGTGTGGCACTTGGACTGGTGGTGGCAGGACTACTGATTTCAGGCGGTACTTCAGCCATTAAAATGGCCATGGTCATCGGCGCACTGCCGTTTTCCATCGTATTAGTCTTAATGAGTTTTTCACTGGTTATGGCTATCTACTTCGACGGTCACCGCGAGGCTGCTGGCGTTCAAACCACATTTGCTAGCAAAAAAAACACGACTACTGAATAGTTTGAGTTATCAATAAGTACCAAAGATACCCACTGTGAATACGGATCTAAATATTGGATTTAATCGCTATGGGTGTCTTGATAATGACTCTTCTTGATAACGACTCTTCTTGATAACGACAATTTTAAAATTCTGCTTCAAGCTTAAATGTCATGACCTGTTTACTAACAGGGTGTTTGATTTTTAAACTTTGCGCTTGCAGATGTAAGCGGTTTGCAAGCGTTCCATATAAGTCGTCACCCACTATGGGCATATTCAGCCCCTTAGCATGAGCACAATGTACTCTTAGTTGATGAGTACGCCCAGTTTGTGGTGTTAATAAAACTTTTGTTTGATTTTTTTCAGGGTGACGCTCTAATACTTGCCATTGCGTTATGGCTTGTTTGCCATATTGGTTACATACTATTTGCTTAGGTCTGTCATATAAGTCCCCTCTTAAAGGTAAATTTATCTCTCCTTCGTTTTGTTGTGGTAGACCTTCGACTAAAGCCACATATTGTTTGTGTACTTCTCGATGAATAAATTGTTTTTGCAAATATTTGTTAGCCTGGGGATTAAGTGCTATCACCATCAAACCTGAGGTGGACATGTCAAGTCGGTGCACAATAATTGGCCCAGTGGCGTCAGGAAATTGCTGTTTTATTCGCAGGTATACAGAATCAGATATTTCTTTACCCGGTACGGACAGAAACTCTGAGGGTTTGTTTACAACTAATATGTCTTGATCTCGATAAATAATATCGAGGTTTTTACCTTGTGCATAATTATAAAGAAATGGGTTTTCATCCATCTGCATACCGACCAACATATGTTTTAAAATAGGCTGACATTTACCTGTACAGGCAGGGTAATACTGCTGATGTTTTTTGACTTCTGATTTAGGTGAGGCACCCCACCAAAATTCAGCCATAGCCAGTGGCATTAAGTGATGCTGAAACGCGTATTGTAATAACTTGGGTGCAGCACATTCCCCTGCCCCAGCTGGAGGGGTTTTAAGCGCAGTTTCTGCAAAAATGTCCACTAAACTTTTAGGTACAAGCTTTTTATTTAAAAACTGGTATTGTGAAAATATTCTATTTTGTAAATCGGCCGAAAGAGTTTTTCGTTGTAATTTTAACTCTGCTATTGGCTTAGTCAACTGATCCATTTTTACCTGTCGTTGTCTTATTGATTGTTGCGACTGGTTATTTAACTCTTTTAACCGCCATTTATCATAAACACTTTGTTGCGCTAGCTCTTTTAGCTCTTTATCTGTGATGGAACTGTTTAAGTCATTCTGAAGTGTTTGTCGCTGTATTTTGCGGGCTTTACGGTTCTCTACTAGTTCGCCCCTTAGCACTAATAATTGTTGAGTATGATCTGCCTTTAATGTAATTAATTCTTGCTCTAAGAAGAATAGTTTTTGGTTGTCTTGTAACTCTTTTATTTTTTCATTGAGTTTATTAATAGCAACCTTTTCAGATAGAAAAAAACTGTCCTCAGTCAATAAATCAAATACTGGGGGTACAAAACCATGAATATGATTTTTCTCGGCTAACTTACCTGAAAAAGCGGATATAAAACCTAACTCTTCAGCTGTATTCTTTACCAGTAGCACCCCAAACATCTTACCAATGATATTATTGGGATCATCAAACAAACCAAAGTTGTGCTGCCACTGAGTTTGAGTCACAAGGTGTTTTTGTAATTGCTGCGCAGCTAATACACATAGAGGATGCGGTTGATAATAAAATGGAAAAGTAAAACGTTCAGGTAAGTGATGTTTTTCAATAGACGATGTAAAACGAGTAAAACATGGCTCTTTAATTTCTAAACCTCTTAATTCTGAAATTTCAACATATACACATGACGCTCAATGCTAAACGTTATTCACAAACACTACCAATATAATCAGAGCAAAGTAAGCCACCACTGCGCAGACATCAAAGTCATGTTCGTAGTTACAACGCATACTCATCAATTAATTGGAGTGATAAGAAATTGTTCTAATGAATTAACAATGACATATTAACTTAGCCATGATTGTATACTCAAATAAAATTACGGGTAAATTCAGGGCAAACTATGCACTTAGCACATATTGAAAAAACCTCGTTAGGCTTTTTTCCTACTCCTTTGGTTGAATTGTCGAAGTTAAGTCAATTTTTGGGTGGCCCAAAGATATTCATGAAAAGAGACGACCTAACAGGTCTAGCCTTAGGCGGAAATAAAACAAGAAAGCTCGAATACATAATGGCCGATGCGCTGAGACAAGGCTGTGATACAGTTATTACCGCTGGTGCTGCTCAGTCTAACCATTGCCGTCAAACTGCTGCAGCCGCCGCGATGCTAAATCTAGAGTGTCATTTGTTACTTGGCGGGGAAGCGCCAAATAAAGCACAAGGTAACTTATTATTAGATCAGATGTTTGCTTGTCACATTCATTGGACAGGAGCAAATCGAAAAGGGGAAGATATACCCCGCATATTTGAACAACTCAAAGCTAAGGGCAAAAAGCCCTATTTAGTGCCTTATGGTGGTTCTAATGAGCTAGGGGCCATCTCATTTATTGATGCTGTGGCTGAGTTGGAGCATCAAAAAAAAGGACGTGAGTTTTCACATGTGGTATTTGCTTCCAGTTCTGGTGGTACTCACGCAGGCTTAATTTTAGGTAAACAAATTTACAATAAAACGTTTGAATTAGTGGGTATCAATATAGACAAAGACACCAATATCGAGCTGCCATTTGAGCAACTCGTGACGCAGCTTGTTAATGCTTCTGCAAAAACCATAGGCCTTGATTATACCTTTTCGCAAGAGCAGCTCATTTTAAACTCAGATTATGTAGGTGGTGGCTACGGTATTGTTGGGCCACAAGAAAATGAAGCCATTGCATTAACGGCTAAGTTTGAAGGTATATTACTAGATCCTGTTTATACAGGAAGAGCCATGAGTGGGCTTATTCATCTTATTCGTTCAGGCAAGATAACAAAAAATGACGAAGTCCTTTTTTGGCATACAGGTGGAGCGCCTTCTTTGTTTGCCTATGCAGATGATTTAGACTTCTCTCAACCTGATAGCGTAAACTAAAATGACGCCAGTACCCTTAATGAACACAGATAGAGATGTAAAATGATCTTCAAACTTTTGTCGCCCTGTTCTTTGCTATAACATTATGTTTTTTGTTTAAATAATTGAGTTTAAAGGTACGTTTTGATGCAAGAAAAGTCTACGGGTCGTTTTTTGGGGTTAACACCCATACTATTATTTATGCTGTTAGTGATTGGCAGTGGCGTGTTGACACAAAACTTTTCGACCATGCCTATCTTAGTTGCTTTTGCAATATCGGCGGGGTTTGCATTATTACTCAACGACTCAAAAAAAAGATTATCTATAGCTGAGAAGATTGATATTTTTTGTCGAGGTGGTGGTGATAAAACGATTATTTTATTGGCGATAATTTTTTTACTAGCAGGGGCTTTTTATGCAGTTACAATCGATATTGGGGCGCGTGATGCCACAGTAAATTGGGCACTAAATTATGTGCCAACAGCCTACTTATTACCGGGTTTATTTATAATAACTAGCTTTATTGCCTTCGCTATGGGTACATCTATGGGCACAATCACCGCCATCACACCTATAGGCATTGGCCTAGCCGAAAGCCTCGGTGTGCCTGTTCCACTTGCAGTGGGTATAGTAATTGGTGGGGCAATGTTTGGTGATAACTTATCTTTCATTTCAGATACCACCATAGCCGCCACTCGTACCCAAGGAGTGCAGTTGAAAGAAAAATTTAAAGCTAACTTGATCATTGTTTTACCCGCTGCATTACTCACCGCTATATTACTTATATTTGTGGATATTGACGGCAGTGCTGTCATTACATCCGAGGATTATGATGCTTGGTTAATGTTGCCTTATCTTTTGATTATTGGCTGCGCATTACTCGGTGTTAACGTAATAAGTGTGTTGGGCGTAGGTATTGGTAGTGCTTGTGCGGTAGGTTTAACAAAGGGGTTGTTTACCTTGCCTTCTATGCTGCTAAGCATACAAAAAGGCATGGGATGGATGCAAGATATGGTCGCCATTGCATTAATGATCGGTGGCATAGTGGCTTTAATGAAAGCTTACGGTGGCATTCAATGGTTAGTGAACCAAATCACTACACGTATCTCCAGCAAAAAAGGTGCTGAATATGGTACCGCAGCATTAGTCAGTACATTAGATATAGCCACAGCAAACAATACCATTGCCATTGTATCGACGGGTCCTATTGCCAAGGACTTGGGCGAAAAATATGATTTAGATCCAAGGCGTACAGCAAGCTTACTAGATATTTTTTCTTGTGGGTTTCAAGGTTTAGTGCCCTATGGTGGCCAACTCTTAGCTGCGGCTAGTCTGGCTGGTTTATCACCTTTAGCATTAACCCCTTACTGCTGGTATCCGATGTTGATTTTAGTCTTTGGCGTTATCGCCATTGCCACCGGCCTACCAAAATTTAAAGACCAAGCAATAGACGACTTTAACTGATATCAGAAAAATCTACGCAGTAGCAAATACACACTAATTGATATTGTCGGGAACCTAAAAAGTGCTAGGCTGAAGCTTTTGTAACAAATCATACAACCCGGTTTCATCTACATTAACCACTTTTTCTGCGGTTTGTCGGATACGTGTTTGGGTATTGTGGCTACAGTTGGAAATAACATTTGCATCAATCGTATCTATCTTATTGCATAGAGATAAGGGTTCAGGGTGCATGGCTAACCACAGGTGAGCAGAATGTAATTGTCCATTATTGATAAGTTGACTAGTCTGTTGACAGGTTTGCCAATATTGATCGTTCGCGCTTAAAGGATTGCCGCGATAATGATTGAGATTGTGATTAATATCAGTGGTCTGATTTAACTCTTTAGATTCTTTTAGGTATGGCCGTTTGGTACAGTCTTGTTCAAGCATCGCGAGTATTAACGCAAATTTCGCTCCCTCACCCGCGGCACGGTTAATCGTGCCGTTTAATTCATGGTCACTTGATAATAATGCTTCACCAATAGCATTGAAATCAGGTTGATTTGTATTGACCGAATCGAGCAAGATGACTACCGCTGAAAAATAAACAGATACCTAGTTATCGCACCAACAACCCAAGACTTTAGCCTCAAATGTTCTAATGATGGGAACAGTGATGTCTAGTCACCAACTTATATGCCAGCTTACTCATAAAAAACAGAACAAGCGTAAAAAATATTTAACTACAAAGAACACGGAGTGTAGCGGGATAGGAGGATAGAAGGATAGAGGGATAGAGGGTGACGAAAAATTAATGAGGATGAGATAGCGTAGATATCATTTGTCACACTTTACGTTACCCCAGATAATTTGATGGGTATTGGGTACATTACCTGGGGCTATTACTGAATAAAAAACACGTCTAATTATTAGCCATCATTTACCTTTAGCATAATCCCTTAGCTATAGTGAGAAATGTTCTCACTTTTGCCCAAACAGCTTAGGGATCAAAACAGGGGTCTTTTTCTTGTAAGCGTGATAGTCAGGGCTGTCTGCCCATCGTTTATCGGCCTGCGTTTCTTGCAAGGAAATACCACTAATCTTTGTTAATAATAAAATGACAAACAACGGCGAAATAAGTGTGACTAGTTGCCATTGATACAAAGCTGGGTAAGCAATAATTGCAACACCTATCCATAACAAAATTTCACCAAAATAATTGGGATGCCGAGAACGAGCCCACAACCCAGTTTGAATAAATTCTTTTTGTGTATTTCTTTGCTGTCTGAACACCCGTTTTTGGTTGTCTGCCAACGCTTCAATTGAAAATCCAATCAACCAAAGCACTAAACCTAAGGTTCCAATCCAGCCAAAATCAACTTTTTGACTAGACGTAATGGCTGCGATGGCTGCACCTGCAGTAATGAGTACCCATAAACCTTGCACTGTCCATGCGATAGAAAACCGCCAAAAATTTAATTTTATATCATCAAATCGGCTATCAGAGCCTTGTTGACGCACTCTTAAAAATAAGAAACTGGCCAAACGTGTCGCCCAAATAGCAACTAGGCAGACCAAAATCACTGAACGTAAATCATGCTGTTCACTTTGAAAAAAAGCAAAGACAATGACTGCAAGGTAAGTAGCGCCGCCAGTTAAATCGTAAAAATGTTCTGTTTTGAATAGGTAAGCTGGGATCAAAGCAATCCACTGCGCAATAAATGCAATTAATGCGCAGCTGGCAAAAATAGTTAGCCCAGTCCCCAAACTGTCATTTAAAAACTGGCCACCGTCACTGCCTGCCCATACAGCGCCTATAGCAATAGCAAAAACTACGATATGAATAATGAGGGCACGAATAAAATGCATTAAGCTGTATATCCTTGATTTTTTTAGGGTTAAAAGTAATTTTTGATTTTATACCATTTCCATGCAAAAAAAGTTCTTTTGAAGAATCTATTTTGCCAGTAAAGCTATAAAAATAAATTCGATACAACTTGTTTTATGCTGATAAAAATAATCAACCTCCCAGTTAACCAAACCATTTTTTGCACTCAAATACTAAAATTAACAAGAAGAAATAATTCAACATACTATCAAACGTCAACACTATTTTTACTAATGACTTGTAAAGACGAATAATCTCTCACACCTGATGCAGCTCTGCATCATAATAAAATTATCCGACATGAATGTAAGTTGCTCACAATGAATCTATATCTGTTTTTTCCTGAAACAGTTAACGCCTAGGAAGCATAAATATGAAGGCTCTTAATTAAATGAATCAATCCTCTCCTACTGTTTAATTATTTGTGCGTGCCAATGCTTAAAAGTTATTAACTGAAGCCAGATGTCAAAAACTTATGGCAAAGAACGTGATCATTAATAGCTTGGATAATCTTGAAACAAAAAATTTTTATTGTGTTTGGAAGTGTGGGATACCTTTATATAAATAACAATATACGTTG
>OOGD01000236.1_pt1 | contig 11967 bp, 5 predicted proteins | sample 1670381 | NCBI WGS metagenome assembly OOGD01 (sample SAMEA98146918, study PRJEB22522) | marine metagenome | biome: marine biome; feature: marine water body; material: sea ice | place: Arctic Ocean | collected 14-Sep-2015 | depth 1.3 m | reverse complement strand
TTCTGTTGTGGAGAAATGTACAGGGTAGTCACAATAGTGTACCACTATAGTAAGGAAAGTAAGAGAGGTAGCAACGACTGATGCTAACGGTTACTTAAGGAGAGAAATTACGGTAGACGCTAAGGGTGAGATTCTTGAACTCAAAGGTACCATTAACGTCATGGTAGATCAGCTTACCTCTTTTGCTTCGGAAGTAACGCGGGTTGCAAGAGACGTTGGAACAGAAGGTGTTTTGGGTGGGCAGGCAAAGGTTGAAGGCGCTTCTGGTGCCTGGCTTGATTTAACCAACAATGTAAACGGTATGGCAGATAATCTTACCACTCAGGTAAGGAATATTGCTGAGGTCACTACGGCTGTTGCCAAGGGTGATTTAACCAAAAAAATCACGGTTGATGCTAAAGGAGAAGTTCTCGAACTCAAGGGAACCATTAACGTTATGGTTGAACAGCTTAATGCCTTTTCCTCAGAGGTAACGCGGGTTGCTAAGGAAGTGGGTAATGATGGCATTCTTGGTGGGCAAGCGAGAGTTGAGGGCGTCTCTGGTACATGGCTTGATTTAACCAATAATGTAAACGGCATGGCGGATAATCTCACCGCTCAGGTAAGAAATATTGCAGAGGTAACTACGGCTGTTGCTAATGGTGATTTAACGAAAAAGATTACGGTTGAAGCCAAGGGTGAGGTTCTGGAACTCAAAGGAACCATCAATACCATGGTTGAGCAGCTTAATGCTTTTTCTTCAGAGGTTACTCGTGTTGCTAAGGACGTTGGAACTGAAGGTATTCTCGGAGGACAAGCAAAAGTTGAAGGGGTTTCTGGTACTTGGCTTAAATTAACCAATAATGTCAACGGTATGGCCGATAGTTTAACCGTTCAGGTAAGGAACATAACAGAGGTTGTGACAGCGGTTGCCACAGGAGATTTAACACGCTTAATTGATATCGATACAAAAGGAGAGTTCCTAGAGTTAAAAAACAATATAAACCGAATGATTAATGTTCTTTATTCGGCAGATGAAGAAAATAAAAACCAAAATTGGGTTAAAGATGGCGTTTCTTTACTCAATATAAAAGTCTTAGATAATGACAAACTAGTTGATCAGATTGAGACTTCCATCAATGAAATATCTCGTTATGTCAATGCTGGGATTGGAGCACTATATATCTATGATAAAGAAAATGAGATTTTAACGCTTGAAGGTTCTTATGCTTATGTCCATCGAACGGATGTTGCAAGTAGCTTTAGACTTGGCGAAGGGGTAGTAGGGCAAGTGGCCTATGAAAAAAAGCCTATCCTATTAACCAATGTTCCAGATGGCGCCACGATTCAAAGCGGCACTACAAAAGCAAAAGCATTGAATATTTATACCTACCCTCTAATTTTTAAAGAGGAGCTCATTGGAGTAGTTGAAGTCGCTTCATATGAAAAGTTTAATGCAATAATACTTGAATATATTGACTCCGCACTTTATACGCTAGCGGGTTCCCTTTATGTTTCTATACAAGCTAGCGCCACTAGTAATCTTCTGGTTCAATCTCAAACACAATCAGAAGAATTAGAAGAACAATCACTCCAGTTGAAATCACAAAATAAGGAGCTAGAACAGCAACGTCAATCAATGGATACGCAGCGCCATGAACTTGAGGTGAAAAATAGTGATTTAGAGTTGGCGCAAGTTGAAGTGAACAAAAGAGCTAAGGATTTAGAAGATGCAAATCGATATAAATCTGAATTTTTAGCGAATATGTCACATGAGCTTAGAACACCACTAAACTCGATGTTACTTCTTTCAAGCTCTCTTTCCAAAGTGAAGGACATTGAACCCGCCAAACTCAATAAACAAGCAGCAACAATATATGATGCAGGCAGCAGTCTTCTAAACTTAATCAACGATATTTTAGATCTATCTAAAATAGAAGCCAACCTCATGACTCTTAATATAGAAGAGGTACACATAAGCTCACTATTAGATAATCTTAAAGAGCTCTTTAAGCCTCAAACTGAAGAGAAAAACATTCATCTTAGCTCAAAAATAGAGGCTAAATCTTTAACCGAATTTTCAAGTGATAAAACAAAATTAACCCAGGTACTTAGAAACTTCCTTTCTAATGCTATTAAATTTACGGGTAAAGATGGGCACATTTCAATTGAAGTGGCCCAAAATCAAGAGGAGGATAAAAACCTCAGACCAATTGCTATTTCAGTGATGGATAATGGTATTGGTATTGAAGAAAATAAAATAAGCCTAGTTTTTGAAGCATTTAAACAAGCCGATGGAGGAACCAGCAGACAGTATGGTGGTACCGGGCTGGGACTAAGTATATCTAAAGAGCTAACGGCACTTTTAGGTGGCAGAATTGGGGTGGAATCTACTATGGGTAAAGGTTCAACTTTTTGTATATATCTTCCGCTTAAAATCGATACTAATTTAATTGATAAAAGTTTAATTGAGCATGTCCAACCTGAAGCGATACCTACTAGAATTATTAAAAAAGAAGACCAAACTGTAATTGTTGATGATAGAGATAAATTAAAGAAGCAAGACATTGTGATATTAGTCGTAGAGGATGACACAGTTTTTGCCAATATAATTGTAGAAGGAATTCATAAACTCGGGCACAAAGTGTTAGTGGCCTTTGATGGCAACACTGCAATCTCTATGGCAAGGAAGTTCATGCCCAGTGCAATTATATTAGATATTATTTTACCCGTTTTAAACGGTATGGAAGTACTTAGAATTTTAAAATCTGATATAAATACCCGGCATATTCCAATTAAAATTTTATCCAGTACAGAGCCACAAACTATTGCCCAGAAGCTAGGTGCTATAGATTCTGTTACAAAGCCCATTAAAGAATACGAGTTTGATCGTTTTATTAATAGTTTAGTTTGTTTTGTTAAAAGTAAGCAAAAACAAATATTAGCTATTGAAGATGATGAAGTGCAAGCAAAGCATTTAGACGCGCTTTTAACTGACAAGAATATTACTGTCAAAACGATTGGCACTGCTAAAAAAGGCTTAAAAGAATCATTAAGTCATCAATATGACTGTGTAATATTAGGCCTCCACCTTACCGATATGAATGGCTTTAAATTCCTAGAGTTGATTGAAGAGAAAGGTCTGACTCTACCTGTTGTTATTTACACAACAAGAGATTTAACTAATGCGGAACTGAAAATAATCAGAAAATTTAGTGATGTTATTGTTTTAAAAACAGCCACATCCGCTACGAGATTAATAGAAGAAGTGTCACTTTTTTTACATTCTGTGAAGGATTCTCTCAACGAGGAAAAGCAACAACTTCTCTCTCAAGCAATGGATACTGACTGGGAACTAGAGGGTAAAAAAGTATTACTGGTAGATGACGATATTAGAAACATATATGCACTTTCTTCTGTTCTTGAAGATAAAGGTTTAGATATAAAATCGGCTCAAAATGGCAAAGAGGCTTTGGCGCTACTTAATAATAAAAAATATGCTTTTGATATTGTTCTCATGGACATCATGATGCCAGTCATGGATGGTTATGAAGCAATGAGAGAGATTAGAAAAGATAATACGATAAAAAACATCCCAATTATCGCTCTTACCGCTAAAGCGCAGGCAGAAGACAGAAAACTTTGTATCGATGCGGGCGCAAACGATTACATGCCAAAACCGATTGACCATGAACAATTGCTCTCACTGTTGAAAGCTTGGCTAAAGCCTCAGGAATGTAATGTTGCATAAGATACGCAATAAACTCGATTATCCTCAAAACCTGATTGTTTATGCTATAGGCTGTCAGTGGCCATCTCTCACTTAACAGAAAACTAGGGACAGGATAATTTGTTCCACCAAAATTAATAGGTGGCGTTTGACTTTAGGCAAGCGGTGTATAACCTTGCTTAAGCCCTTAGAATCAATTTCACACATCAACTATTAATCGCAGGGTAGAAATTGATTTAACAAGCTCTTCGCAACCGCCATAGGTAAATCCTTGGCAGATGTTCCTCTGCTCTGACCTGTGCAATTATCGAAACGTATCCAGGTCAATGCCTTCCTGGTCAAAGCAACTTTGATGTTGACGTAGCGATGGTAAGATCACATTGTCAGCATAGTCGCAACCAGTGTGGACCGGATCATTTTGGCCCGATTTATCTCTCAATGACACAGAGTGAGCATTGCCCGCTTCAACTTGCTGTTGCATTGCCTGGTAACCTGGCTGCCAAAGCTGCATATCATTAAATTGACAGCGCAATAGTTTTAAAATACCCATGGCAGAAAAGTCGAAATCACCCCAGAAAAAACTGGGCAAATTGTCCACCGACTTTACAAACCACCAGTCGATAAATGGTTGCGATTGACATTGGCTTTGCAATACCTGATGCAAGCTCACACTGCCCGGCACGCGGATTCTAGATGCAGTTAACCGAAAGCCGGAGGCATAAACAATGGCACAGGTTTGCGTAAAATCACTGCGCTTTTGAATAAGTTGGTGATACGTATCGAGGTTTTCGACAAATAGAACCTGATCGTAATATTCCGGTAGAAAATAATTCACCTGAATTTTCCTGGCGCTGACGGATAAATTCATAAAGCTACTCGCCAACCAGTCCGGCTTTTTATCAAGAAACTTCGAGTCACCCCAAAAGTAGCGGGCACTAATTTCTCTTAAGGTGAGCTCTTTCCTATGGTCATTCGCGATCAAAGCGAGCTTTTGAATCACCTCCGAATCTGTTTTTCCTGGAAAGGTAATGGGACTTAGATTCAGACTATCAAAATTTACCGCGTCACAGTCTGCCAGATCGGATGCATTTAATGCCTGTTGCCATCGGTGTAACGAATCGTCAAGTTTAAAGTCCAACCATTCAAACAGTGTATCTTTATTTTCAATCTTGAAATAAACGATAGCGCCACTCCATTCAGGGTCGAATAGATTGCGTTTAGTCGCAGGCTTAATGTCAATGAAGTCAGGCGCTAGACGTTTCAACAACGCCCAGCTTTGATTGCCCTGTTCATTCTGCGCGAAGTGATCTGACTTTAAGCTGCTACGCAGCGGCTTAATGGCTCCGGGGGCTTTCCCAATACGCCCCACAAACGATTGCAACAACTGCTTAATTTCAGGCTCATCGTCCAGCCAGGGTGGTTTATCCATTGTCCGTTACCTATCAACTATGAGCCATTTCCCAAGTTCAGGTCATCTAAAAAATCGATCTCTGCCTGACGATAAACCATTTTTTTATGGTTTGCCCACAACGCTTTTATTTTATCTCGGTTGCATACTTTTCTGTCGACCAGCACACGAGTATTTAACTCACCTCTTTTTTGTGCACTTGGGCACTTGGCAAACACAAATTCATTGCTGATCAAATCCATAAACGGGCCACATTTGCTGGTTGGCATAATAAAAATCAATTGTAGGCCAAGTGATTCAGTTAAATAACTAATCACTTCTCTCGAACGAGCTTCGTCCATTTTCGAAAATGCTTCATCCACCAGCACGGTGCGTAAATGGCTACTGCCTTCAGAGAAACGAAAGGCCGAAGTTATTGCCGCGGCGCGAATAATGTAAGCCGGAGTTTCAAGCTGACCACCGCTGCCTGTGCCATATTCACTCAGCGCTATTGGGGGTTTGCCTTCGACTTCTTTATAAATTTCGTATTGTCGATAATTCCGATAATCAGCAATGCGGTTTAATTCTCGTAACGCCTTTTCGCCGTCGTCATCGAGCAGCATAGCCATTAACTTATCCCTGACCTGGTTCGACTCTGGTTTGAGGTTGGCGGCAAATAAGGTGATACCGTCGTTGAGCTCGGGGTTTTTAATGACGTCATCAAAAAATCGTGCGTATTCGCGAAACTCTGGCACCCACTCGAAATCGAAACGGAAGGTTTCTCGGTCATCGCCAAAGTGATGATTTTTTAATTCGGTATTGAGCATTTCAATTTGACGCTTGCCGTCATTAATAGCGTGATGAATCGAGTGGCACAGATTAGACACAAACGTATGGTTGAAACTATCCTTCAATTGCTTCAATTGCTCGTGCTTTTCAAGCAGCACATTATTTTTCAGTCGATTATAAATAGTGTCTATCTGGCGCTGTAGGTTGACAATATGGGTGAACAGCCGCAGGTTCAATTCGCCAGTGTAACTTTCATAAATTAGCGCATCACCCGGTAGGCATATCTGGTTTTGATTTTTTAGCGCCTCATCGAACTGGCGTTCAAATTTATGCAGCGAGCTTTCCTGCTCAGTGCAGGCCAAGTTTTCGCGGTCCAGATCCAAATGTAAGGCTTTTTGATCGACCTGATCGAGATACGTATTAAGGTCAAAATCGATCCAGCTTTCGTGTAATTGTTGCAGCTCATTTTCACGAGCTTCGACTACTTCGTTAGCCTTATCCAGTTCGTCACTTAAGCGCTTATAGCTTTTTAGCAGGCTATCAATTTCACTTTTGAAACGACCCCGTGCTTCGAGTAACTGTTCATACTCAGATTTTCGGGCGCTCTCTTCTTCACCTAACTGGCTAAGCTTTTGCTCCAGTGCCTGATGATCAGACAGATCAATTTGACTCAACAAGTTTTCGATCGACTGCAATGCCCGATGACAAACCAGCGCATCTTTTAACTGATCAGCAAAGTTAGTTTTTTTCAGTCGATTGATTTGTTCACTCAATTGCCTGACATCGACCATGCGGTGATTCAAATCATCCCACGTTGCCGTTAACTTTTCCAGCTCGTGCTGTTGACTCAGTAAAGCGCGCTTACGAGCCTCGACCCCAAACACCAAATCAGATTCGTTAATGTCACAGCGAAACATCGCATAGTTACCCGAGGCGAGACAATCAACCGTGACGCCACGACGAGTGGAACGCAATGTCTGTTCATCCTTAACCCGCAACACATTGCCATAACTGGCGGTTAAAAAACTTTTCGCGGTGCCGTGAGTAAACTGCATAATATGTACAATCGATTCTTTATCGATCGATACTTTCTGGGCATCTCGCTCTGCCTTTGCGCCTTGAATAATGCGCGCATTATTTTTACGTCCCGGCAATCCTCGCACGATCCTGATGGCTTCGGCCTCGTAGCTTTCATCCACCAGAATAGAGAAACGAGCGCCACCCAAATAACCCTCAATAGCGGCCTGCCAGCGCTCGTCAATGACTTCAACATAATCACAAAGCACACGTGCATCGGCGTTAGGGCACAGGTTGTGTAATGCGGCCAATGCTTTCTCGACATAGTCGGGATAAGCCACTTTTTGCTGTTCAAGATTATCAACAATACGCGCTTTTTGCTGGCGGTCTTTGTCGGCCTGACGATAAGTAGTTTCAAGCTGAAAGTGATAATTGGCAACCTGAGTTTGTAATGGCTTCGCGCCAGCCTCACATTCAAACCAAAGCGCCTGCCATTGGTTGTATTGGCTCTGGATCTTTTGGCACTGGTCGAGTTTTTGTTCCGGTTCTGCGACACTATTAAAAATATCCATGTTCTGAATAGACGCCACATCAAAGGCATCGTCAGGGTTTAGCGCCAGCAGCGACTTGGCTGCCGCCAGTGTGTTGAGCTCGGCCAGGTGGGGCAACTCAACCTGAATATTGGGTGCCTGAATCAGCTTTACAATTTGTCGGGTAGCGTTCACACCATCGTTTAATACTTGACGTTGCGTGAGCAATCCGAGGCCAATACCACCTAACTGTTTGTTTTGGTTTTCTCGTTGTTTTTCGAGGTCATCTTTTTGCTGCAAAGCGGGAATACCCAGCCGTTGGGCTTCGAGCGCAATACGCTGCTCATGCAGTTGCAGGGTGCGTTGTTCTGTAATCTCGACTTGCTGGTCGTTATCTTGTTGTCGCTGATGAAATTCTTTTTCTTTATCCTTCGCGCCTAAATATTCTTTATGGCGCACCAGGTAAAGATGCTTCGCGATACAGTATTTTGTGAGCTGTAAATCACGCCAACCACCGAGATAGTTTTGACTGACCTGAAATGCCTGGTCGAGTGCATTAACCGACTGTTGAATTCTGTCGGCATCACGCTCCATACCGTGGATTGTTTTCAACTGGCCAGAGATCGATCGTACCGCTTCACCTAGGTCTTTCTTTTCTAAAATCTCATCAGACACAAATCGAGTAATGCTTTGCACTGGCTTGTAAGCCATAAAACGCGAAAAAGCTTTTGCGGCCGACATTGCCTCAACTTCGGTTACCGAATCTTTACGGCCACGCAGTGAACCATATAAACGTCTTAGATAAGCACGTTTGGTGTCGTATTTTTCGACACAGGATTTACCAAACAAATGAATCAAACTGGTGTGCAAGTCTTCTAGCCGCAACACCGTATTATCGGGTTGTAGGTGTTCAAGGCTCAGCGCTTTTTCCTGTTGCTGAGTAAGGATATAAAACACCAGGTCATCTTGCCTGGCGAGCCGATTTTGTCCCGCCACTTCGAGCCAGGCGCGCACCGAAATCAGCGCAGTCATGGCGTCATTTGTTTCGCCCTTGGTTGGATGAAAAGTCGCCGCCAAATAACCATCGGTTGGGTTCACTCGTGCATAACTGCCATCGTCACAACCCATAACATAAGAAGCCAGAGTACGTACCTTTTTGCCACCTCGGCCTTTTTGAGTCGTCTCGTCCTGACCGGGGTTATATTGAAACAGAGCATCATGAGCCGCTGTCATAATAGTTTGAATCAGGTCTGCGGCTGTTGTTTTGCCCGAACCATTACCACCCGACAGCAAATTAATGGGGCCAAATTCAAATTCCGAGTTAGGTAAATTACCCCAGTTCACCATGATTAGCTTTCTAAGAAACATCGGCTTCTCCTTGTTCGCTATTTTCCGCCGCAACGGCTTCGATCGCCTGGTCTATCGGGTTGGGCTCTTCTGCTACAACTCGGTCAGTGTCTGCTAGCTGAGTGTCCTCACCATCAAGTGTCATTGCTTCAATTGCTGGCATGCTAACAAAGGTGACGATCATCGGGTGAATTTTTATCCAGCCGTCGTTTACTTCTCCGTGGTTCATTTCGCCCGTACCACTTTCAAAGGTCTCGTCAGAATTGAAAGCGATCAGACGTAACTGGCGCAGACGCTGAAATATTTTTTTGCGATCAGATATTTTATCGGCAAGGTTACGGCCCAGTAGGTTTCTACAAGCAATGGTCAGTGATTCGATTGATTCAATGGCAAACCCTTTTTCGTCTATCTTGCCCTCTTTTAAAGCTTTTTCATATTGGGCGCGAATTACCAGCACAAGCGCAGTCTGATACTGTGTCAGGCGTTGGCGCAAGCTGCCACTCCAGGCATTATCTTCAGCTTCTTTGACACCCGAAATCTCGCTCGCAGGCGGATAAACTCGGACATATTCAAAACGCTTATCAATCAATAACTGAATACCCATAACCGATAAATATTCTTCTACCAATGCCCGTGCACGAATCAAGCGATCGAACAATTGTTGTTCGGTCTGGCTTTCGTCACGCACAATGACCGAGTAGTTAATCAACCGAATAATCAACTCCTGAAATTCATATTCGCTTATGCCAATCGGCTCCAGTCGTTGGTGCAAGTACTGATTAAACGTCATGTGGTTTCCTCTCTGCTCTGTTTTTTCACTAACTCGATGGTGAACTCATCACTATCCACAAAGTAATCGTCACCCACCCGTTTTCCTGTTGGAGTAACGATAAACTCAAACTCACTCGACTGCCGACCCGCACTCCCAGCCTCGATGACATGACTGCGCATGATTAAATCTTTTGCATCCGAAACCGGTAACTGGTGCGACGATATACGATGCCCACTGGCAATGGCGTCAATCAAATAATCGCTCATTTGCTGGTTATTCACACTAAAGGCTTTTTCCAATATCTGTTGCAGGTAAAGCTTTTTGCGTGATGCCTCGTCCATGTCGATGACCGCTTCTACCTGAGTGTCGACCACCTTCTTCACCCGTTCAGCACGCAGTTTGATCTGGGCAGGGTCGGCAAAGCCAACGTTTAATTCTGTCATATGCTCACTCACCGCATTCATCGCCAGGGCAAATTCATCATCATCCAAAGTCGACAGCTGCCGCAAGTTGTCGAACAGTAAATCGCCCCCACCCTGATGACTAAAGCTGAGCTGACGCATAATAATATCGGCACGGCGAGTGAAATTAAGCAACGCCCGACGAAGTGATGGCAGCATGATGTCGCTGGCGTTGTGAATGCGATGCTCGATGTTATCGAGGATGTTAAACAATAACGATTGCTGATTAGACTGAATCAGCTCTGGCGCCGTTTTACGTAACTCGGACTCAGCTTTACTCTTAAAGTCTCGACGTTTGCGCTTCACGGCATTAATGGTCGTCACAATCTCATCGCGATACTTCTCCACACTATCCACCGATAAGCGTACCGCCAAATCAGGCATGAAACGCTTCTCCATAAAGTCGAAGAACTCTTCACTCGCCTTCTGTATTAACTGTTGCGATTCAACCTCGTGTATCAACAGCCGCTTGCGCTCCTCTAGCTCACCGATCACATCCGTAAAGTCACTGATAATGCGCTCAGAATATTCATACGCATCCAACAAATCATACACATCACCCTGTTCTACAAACATATTCAAAGCGTTGCGTGTGTTACGCGTATTGCGATGGCGCGTGCGAAAACGTCCCTGACTCATCTCGATAACAGGCTGCGTAAACAAACGCCCTACCCGCGTAAAACCGTAGGAACTTTGCAAAGTCGCCTCGTCTACCTGCTTCTCCAGCCAACCGTGCTCGAGCAATACATTCAGCGTCCAGTTCGCCTGCTCGCGCTGATTTTTATTTGACTGGCTAAACTCATCATCCACCTGCGACTCCAGCAAGGGCGTGCGCGCAATCGCCTCCTCGAAACATTCGATCAATATATCCCGCGACAATAACTGAGAATAATCAGCCTGACTGGTATACAGCCGTACATACAAAAGCTGCAAACATTCAAGTACCTGAGCACGATACTTACTGGTGAGTGGACGGAAAAAGTCCTGCTGTTGATTTTCGAAGAACAAAGATTAGCCACCTAAAGCGAATATTCAGCCATAAGTATGGCGCGAGAGCATTATAAGTTTTAACTGACGAAATACGAATTGAAAATGTTGATGTTAACCCACTTCATTTGACCATATGTCTGAGATGTCACTCACAATACTGAAACCACTAACTTATTCGAAAAACCTAAGCTTCATTCAAGGAATTCAAGGCTAGTCACAACAAAAAGACAGCCGATGATTCTGCCAAACTATTTTTAGCTGCGTAGGCCGAAAAAGCGGCGTGCCTTCTGGAAACTCTCAACACCATATTCATCTAATAGGTTTTCATGATCATTCTTCTTCAATCTGTTTGGTGGTATTTGTAACTTGGTCCTGCCTCATGGCTCCGCGGCTTTGCCTACAGGGATGTAGCGATGCGGCGTTTCGATAAGGAGCAAGAGCAGGATGCGGTGAGCTTATCAAGCCTACGCTACTCACTCTCAAAGTTTTGGCTCAGGTAACACCCGTACTTTGGGTCGATGTTCAATGGCTGGAAAATTTGCGGCGTGCTTTCAGACATTGCACCGTGTTTATACTTGCATAATATTCTGCCGGCCTAATCGACTAGTTCCAGGTAATCGGTGAGTCGAAATATTAGCCCGTTGGGCCTATTGGCTCTAGGTGTCTATAAGAAACCGTGACAGATCTATTTAATTGCGCATCCATAAATAGATCTGCCCCGGTTCCCTTCAAATAGATGGGTGTCTATATTGTTTGTTGAGGCATACCCTGGGACAAATTACCGTCTGGCGTTTCTATCATTAAGTGATAATGGTTAGTCATCAAACAGTAGCTGTGGCACTCCCAATTGAAACGCTCACAAACTTGCCCCAAACAATGCCCTATCGTCATCAGTCAAATAGATATCATCTCGTCCATCACCTCGCGAGGTCAAATGATACAACCCGTCATGGAACTCGATTCGT
>OOGD01000235.1_pt1 | contig 11974 bp, 13 predicted proteins | sample 1670381 | NCBI WGS metagenome assembly OOGD01 (sample SAMEA98146918, study PRJEB22522) | marine metagenome | biome: marine biome; feature: marine water body; material: sea ice | place: Arctic Ocean | collected 14-Sep-2015 | depth 1.3 m | reverse complement strand
CCATAGGGGTAATCAGGTAAATATTTAATTTGATTGAAGTTAAATGGATGCTTTGTTCAAAACAATTATTCATGAACCCCGTTAGTTTTGGCTGGGTCATCATATTAATTATTTTTATAGATGTAGCAATCTTATTTATTGGGCAGCGGCATGCAGACAACTTATAGTTCATAATTATATAATAATAACTTTTATTGTTGCACCTCCCAATAATAACGGGTGCACCAGGAGGCTACGTTGGTAACACTTGTCAATCCTCATGGCGGAGAATCGCTGAAACCACTTCTGCTCGAAGGTGATGCGCTTAGCGCTGAATCTGCACATGCGGAAACCCTGCCTAAAATTAGCATTTCATCGCGTGAGACGGGTGACCTTATTATGTTGGGTATCGGCGGGTTTACGCCGCTCGGCGGTTTTATGTCCAAAGCCGATTGGCAAGGCGTGTGCGATAACATGCACACTTCTAGCGGTCTGTTTTGGCCAATCCCAATAACGCTTTCAACTGATGTAGCCAGTGCCGAGTCAATTATTGAAGGCTGCGAGGTAGGGTTGTGCGATGACGAGTCGGGTCAAGTCATTGCAACGATGCGCATCGATGAAAAATACATTATCGATAAGGCTCACGAATGTAACACGGTATATAAAACCACCGATGCTGAGCACCCCGGTGTGGCAATGGTGATGGCGCAGGGAGATGTCAATTTGGCTGGTCCGGTAAAGGTTTTATCGCGTGGTGGATTTCCAGAGACTTACGGTAAATTATTTAAAACTCCAGCACAAACACGTGCTGAATTCGCCGAGATGGGGTGGAGCCGTATTGCTGCATTCCAAACCCGCAACCCAATGCACCGTTCACACGAGTATCTGGCTAAAATTGCTATCGAAATCTGTGACGGCGTGTTGATTCACTCGTTGCTTGGTAAATTAAAAGCCGGTGATATTCCGGCCGATGTGCGTTCAGAGTCCATTGCAAGCCTGTGCGAAAACTACTTTGTCGATAATACTGTTATGCAGGCAGGCTATCCGTTGGACATGCGCTACGCTGGTCCACGCGAAGCATTGTTGCATGCTTTGTTTCGGCAAAACTATGGTTGTTCACATTTAATTGTTGGTCGTGATCATGCAGGTGTTGGGGACTATTATGGCCCGTTTGATGCGCATCACATCTTTGATGAAATTCCTGCCGACGCGTTGGAAACACAACCTTTGCGTATAGACTGGACATTCTGGTGTTATAAATGTGGTAGCATGGCATCAATGAAAACCTGCCCACACGATGCTGAAGATCGGTTGCTTCTATCGGGTACTAAACTGCGCAAAATGCTATCCGAGGGCGAAGATCCACCGCCAGAATTTAGTCGCCCTGAAGTCGTTGCCATCTTACAAAAATATTATGCTGGCTTGTCTGACGACGAAAATGTGAAAATCAAGTTGGAAGGCCATTCAGGTCAATAGGCTTGATCAATAACTCACGCCAATAGTCTCGATTAATAGACATGGCTAGTTCCCCCAAAAATATGAATGTCGAATCTTATATTTTCGACCAGCTCAAACTCCGACTGGTTATCCTTTCTGATACGCACGGATACCTCGATGAAAACATTGCGGTATTGATTCGTACCGCTGATGTGGCCATTCATGCGGGTGACGTAATGGATGTCAGCGTCCTCGAACAAATGCAACCCGCATTACAAACTATTGCTGTAGCAGGCAACAATGACGAACAAGGATTGTGGTCGTCTCGGGAAAATTGTTTTACGAAAAAACTACCTGAGAGCGTTCTAGTAAAACTACCTGGAGGGACAATTGCTATAGAGCATGGTCATCGTTTTGGATTTTCACAGCCTGATCACCAACAACTTATTGCTGCATACCCTAAGGCGCGGGCCATAGTTTACGGTCATACCCACAAACAACTAGTTGATCAATCCCTTACTCCGTGGGTACTTAATCCAGGGGCTGCTGGTGTAGTTCGTAATCAGGGTGGACCACGCTGTTTAGTATTGAAGACAAACGGTGATCAATGGAAGGTCGAAGCCAATATTTTTCCACAACCTGTTGTTGATATGGCATCTAGACGACATTAAGCATACTTTCAATAGAGATAGTACTTTTGAGATGACATTCATCGCTAATAAAATGTATTACCAATAGTGACTAGTAATATCGCATTTACAGGCCAATAGGGTCTCCGATGGCAACAATACGGTGTGAATAAGGCAAAATCACGTTCATTTTACCTCCGGACTTAGTGTAAAAAAACTGAAAATGGGTTTGTTAATAATTCATTGAAATGGAGTGCCTAAGTTAGCTCAACAGTTTTATTTATATACCCATAAATTTTTTATGGGTTGTATTGCCATAAGCATTGCATAACAATAATACTTATAACTAAAAATAATTAATTAATAACTAAATAATAATGTATGGGGAGTGATAAGAAAATGTTTAGTAATAATCCCTTCGTCGAACTCTCGACTTCAATTTCATCTGATGCCATTCAGGCTTTTATAGTCTTAATGGTAGTTTTGGTAATTGCAGGCACCCTGTTCGATGTTATCCACAAGAAAAGCGCAAAATACTTCTTCGAAAACTGGCGAAAATCAAAAACCAGTGCCAAAAAACCATTAACTGGTGGTGATGTTGCCTCAATAGCCGTTAAGACTTTAGTTGTCGAGATAGCGACATCGTCTGAATTTTGTAGTACTCGCCGCAGGATCGCTCATCTATTAACCATGTATGGGTTTGTTGCACACGTTGCGGCGACTGTTGCGATGGCAGTTAGTGGAAGCGAATCCGCTCTGTGGCCAGTGCTTTGGCATTTGGGCGCACTATCTGTTTGTGTGGGTGGCTACTGGTTTTGGTTTTTTATTCGTGTCGACGTGTCGGCCGAAGGCAATTCCCCCTTTAGGCTCATCCGCGCTGATCTTTTCGTAATTTCACTTATCGCTACTACTACGTTTGCTCTGTTATGGTCGTGGAATCAGGGCAGTGGTTTTGGCTGGATCTGTTTTGCACTCTATGTAATTAGCGCACTCGTTTTATTTGGCGGTGTACCTTGGTCGAAATTTTCACACATGTTTTTCAAACCTGCTGCAGCGATGCAAAAGAGAATTACCAAGGCTGATGGTTCACAAGAAAACCTGCCTGATGTGGGTGACTTGGCCGATCCAGAGTTACAGGCGAAGTTTCCTGATATTCCCACCTATATGGGCGACAAGCCACCTTATATGGGCCTTGGAATCAAACGCGAACTGCCAAGACATTATTGACTTATATATTATTAATTCATATTGCCAAATAGCGTTCCGAATAACCATACTGAATAATTATCTCGAATAAGCATCCCTAATAAAAATAGTCAGCTCGCTGACAAGCGGAGAGAATTAAATGCCTACATTTGTATATATGACTCGTTGCGATGGTTGTGGACATTGCGTTGATATCTGTCCTTCAGACATCATGCACATCGACAAAACCACACGTCGTGCATACAACATCGAACCAAACATGTGCTGGGAATGTTATTCCTGCGTCAAAGCCTGCCCTCAAAATGCGATCGATGTTCGTGGTTACGCAGACTTCGCACCACTGGGTCACTCAGTAAGGGTAGTCCGTGATGAGGAAAAAGGTGTCATTGCCTGGCGGGTCAAGTCCCGTAACGGTGAGACTGACATGACTCTATTGGCGCCTATTACAACCAAACCCTGGGGCAAGCACATCCCTAAACTAGCGGACGTGCCTGGGCCTTCCAAAGAAATGCGCAAAAGTCAAAATTTGTTTAATGAGCCTAAGTATATCCGCATGGATGATGGCGATATTCATACTTTGGCGTCTAACAAATTGAAGATGAAGCTTGGAGTGTACTACTAATGCCTAACACAATTATTGAAGATAATATTGACGTCTTGATCGCGGGCGCAGGCCTTGGCGGTACCGGTGCTGCTTTCGAAGCACGTTACTGGGGTCAAGATAAGAAAATAATTATTGCCGAAAAAGCAAACATCGACCGTTCCGGCGCGGTTGCGCAAGGGTTGTACGCGATCAACTGTTACATGGGCACCCGTTTTGGTGAAAACAATCCAGAAGATCACGTTCGTTATGCACGCATGGATCTGATGGGCATGGTTCGTGAAGACTTGCTGTTTGATATGGCTCGTCACGTCGATTCGACCGTACACCAATTTGAAGAATGGGGCCTGCCGCTAATGCGCGACCCAAAGAGTGGAACCTATCTAAGAGAAGGACGCTGGCAGATTATGATTCACGGCGAGTCCTACAAGCCGATTGTTGCTGAAGCGGCAAAAAAATCAGCAGACCAGGTGTTTAACCGTATTTGTATTACCCATTTGCTGATGGATGATGCCAAAGAGAACCGTGTTGCTGGTGCAGTCGGCTTCAACGTACGGACTGGCGACTATCACGTATTTAAATCTAAAACCGTTATTGTAGGTGCCGGTGGCGCATCTAACATCTTCAAACCACGTTCAGTTGGTGAAGGCGCGGGTCGTGTATGGTACGCACCTTGGTCATCAGGATCAGCTTATGGTTTGATGATCGAAGCCGGTGCGAAAATGACACAAATGGAAAACCGTATTGTATTGGCTCGATTTAAAGACGGTTACGGTCCCGTTGGCGCTTATTTCCTCCATTTAAAAACTTATACTCAAAACTGTAATGGCGAAGAGTACGAGTCAAAATGGTTTCCTGCATTAACAGAAATGGTGGGTAAGGAGTATCTGGATACAGAAGGTCAACATCTATCACATAAGCCAATACCGACTTGTTTGCGTAATCATGCATTCATCTCCGAAGTAAATGCGGGTCGTGGTCCAATTCACATGGTCACCATGGAAGCCTTTCAGGATCCACATCTTGAAGAAATTGGTTGGCATAATTTCTTGGGCATGACTGTAGGTCAAGCCGTACTGTGGGCGGCAACCGATGTTAATCCGAAATATGAAAACCCAGAATTGACAACTTCCGAGCCCTATGTCATGGGTTCACACGCTACAGGCTGTGGTGCCTGGTGCTCTGGTCCTGAAGATGTATCTCCTGACGAGTATTTTTGGGGTTATAACCGAATGACCACTGTCGAAGGTTTGTTCGGTGCTGGTGATGCTGTCGGTGGCACACCACACGCATTCTCTTCAGGATCATTTACGGAAGGGCGGCTGGCTGCCAAAGCTGCTTGTCAGTATATTGATGATGGCAAGGGTGAAGGTATTCGTGTTTCAGAAGAGCAGATCGAACGTCGTAAGACTGAAATTTTTAAGCCAATGGAACACTACAAGCTTTACCGCAATGAAATCACAGCGGGTAGCGTTAATCCTAACTACATTAATCCACGTCAGGGTCTTGATCGCTTGCAAAAGCTGATGGACGAATACGCGGGTGGTGTAACGGTTAACTACATGACCAATGATAAGCTGCTGCAGATTGGTCTGAAGAAGCTGGCTGTGTTAGAAGAGGATCTTGAAAAAGTAGCTGCAGAGAACATCCACGAATTACTTCGTGCATGGGAATTGAAGCATCGCCATCGCACCTCCGAATCAGTGGTTCAACACACGCTGTTTCGAAAGGAAACACGTTGGCCTGGTTACTATTACCGTGGTGATGCCATGAAGCTAGATGACAAAAATTGGCATGTACTGACAGTTTCTCGTCGAGATCCAGAGACCGGCGAATTTACTATGGAAAAAGCACCGCTTTATCATCTTGTAGATGATAAAGAAGTTGCTGCTGAGGTTTCCTAAGTAAGGATGTCTCAGTAGTAATATCTAAAGGCTGGGCAATCAGTCGGTGGTTTAAAAAAGACCAACACTATTGTTGGTCTTTTTTTTCTCTTGAAAACACTCTCTAATCGATAACCCTCTCTGGCACGCAGGCAAATTATCTGCGATCTAGACTTTTTTAAAGCGAGTTTATATGAATATTGTTGATAAGACTGATGAAGAGCTCCAGAAGATAGCCTTTGAATTCTTTGATGACTTGGTCAAATACTCCAATAAAGGACAGTATGCAAAGTTCATTCTGAACTTTTCTTATGATCTGTTAATTGGCCTGAATGAGATGGAAGTCGGCAAGCAATTTGCCAAAAGTGAGCTAACCCGAAGTCTTTCGAAAGAATACGATTTTCTTGGCTTTATTCGTCGCGGTGAGCATGTGACCTCTTTGTTTCGAGTACGCAGCACCAAGAAAGAAGGCGAGTGGCTGGGACGAATGGTTATAGGATACGAAAGAGGCGAAATCAAAATTTTTGCGGCGTCAGTCTTTTAAGGTCTGCTTTCTAAAGCTTGTCTTTCTAACATCGTCTTTCAATGCTCGTCGTCCAAAGAAAGTGGGAAATATGAATAAAGAAATCATCGAAAACGGTAAATATGTCGAACTGACTTATAAAGTCATCGACAAAAATTCCGGTGCGGTACTTACTCAGGTGGAATTTCCATTGGGCTATGTGCATGGCACAAACGAGGTGCTGGCGCCGCCAGTAATGTCAGAACTTGAAGGCAAAGAAGCCGGTAAAGTAATAGAAGTTCCAATCGACTGCAGTCAGTTATATGGCCCACGAGACGAATCTTTAGTAATCACCGATAGCATTCAAAATGTGCCTGAAGAGTACCGGCAAGTTGGTATGGCTATTCTGATGGAAAATGACCAGGGTAAAACCAAAAGCTTTCTAGTTACCCGCGTTGATAAAAAGACAGTCACAATTGATGGTAATAATCCGCTTTGTGGACGTGAGGTTATCTTCCGCCTTGAAATATTACTGGTTCGTGAAGCGTCGGATGAGGAAATCGAGTATGGCGGAAAAATAGAAGAGGGCCCTGATCTCGACGGTGTCGAAGGCGTAACTCAGGTGCCGGTTCAATAGTAATCACTGTTTCGTAAACCAACTTTGATTGAGCAGATATGATTGAACAAAATTTACTAGTCGAAGACGAAACCTGTCGTTTCTGTCTATCAAAACCTGGACGTCTAATTATGATTGAGGGTAAGTACGGCTTTGTTGCCTGGGATCGGCATCCGGCTAGTCCTGGGCATTTCCTCGTCATTCCTTATCGGCATGTTTCCGATTACTTCGATATTAATGATGAGGAACGTGAAGAGCTATGGAGACTTGTTAGCGAAGGAAAGGTGATGGCTGACGAAAAGCATAACCCCGACGGTTACAATATCGGTATCAATATCGGAAAATGGGCCGGACAGTCTATTCCACATCTGCATTTACACGTTATTCCGCGCTACCAAGGAGATGTAGAAAACCCAAAGGGTGGGGTACGTGGTGTCATTCCTCAAAACAAGCTCTACAAGCTTGAAGCAGATTAGTTCGCCTAACAGACGTAATTTCGTTATGCCGTCACTACCCCAAAGATCTCATTCCAGAAAAACAGGTTAAAAATCGACAAGGATTACGATCCAACCCAGTTTTCGCAATATTTTTCAGAATCTACAGGTAACGCTGAATCTTGCAAACTAGCGTTATCAAGTTTGATTAAGGTCGTTTTGGTGTTTCGTATTTGATTTCTTTGTGAAATGATTCCCAGATGGTCTCATAACCGACAAAGCCCTTTTCGTTGGCTTCCATCTGGCGTGTAACAAGGAAACGTGCTTTCCCTTCAGGAACGTTGGGTCTAGTTTTTGTTGGCTCGCTCATAAATAACCTATATCAATTAAATTAATGGTTCAAATTCATCGAGGATAGAGAGTGCTGAAATTTTCCACTCTAGGCCATCCAGGGTCAGCAATACACAAATTATTAGTCTAGTATACCAATCTGGAGGGAAAAGTCTCATTACTCCTTTTTATGGATTGAACATTGTATTGAATGGGCTTGACTAATTCTAAAATTAATTTTTAACGCTATTACAACCTAAAATCGTTATTACTTTAATCGAACATTAAAACAACTGGGATTCGAAATTATCTCAAATTGATACAAGGGGTCGGTTAAGAATGTCTTATTACCCCAAGGGCGCTTCAGGAACTGCCCTAGGAATGTATCGGCCAATAAACCTTTATATTCACGAATTAATGAGTAAAGTGCCCAGTTTAATCAGGTAATGATTCACCAAGACCTGTCTTCTAACAATAAAAAGAAGCAATGAGCATGAAATTGGTACAAAAGCAGTTTTTAAAAGGTCGCAGGGAATTTGAAATCGTTGATGATTTAATTAATGTCCGGATTAAGGCACTATTTAAAGAAGAAAAAACCAGTGTGATGTTGATGGGCCTAAATCCAGACCCAATTATCAACGGTCCGTTTCTTGAGTTTCATAGTCGAGTTCAAAATGGTCCGATACTCGCTCTATTGTTAAATAGGCCTTGTGTAGAGACATTTAATCGCTTTGTTAATGAGCTAAAACGACGGGCACGTGAAGAATTTAATGCTTTTGCCGGTCTCAAAACTGGCGTCAAAATAGACAGGTTGGCTGGCAACGTTTACGAAGAGCCAGCAGAATCCGACTTGACTACTAGAAAAGTAATTGGCAAATCGGTCAGTGTAGAAAATATCGTCATTGCAATTCAGATGTTGAGTCAATACATGGACGCTGAAGAGATCAATCCGTTACTTAGTGCCCTAGAAGCGATCAAACAAGAACCAGAAAATGAATCTAATTTAGGTCTGTTAGTCGAGGCTTTCGATAATTTGGGGCCTCTACAAGGCGCTGTTTTGACCTATGCACCTTATGTTAATTTTTTGCTAACTGATGATTCTTTCGGTTCCTGATTACTCTCAAAGTCCCAGTTATAAACAGAAGAAAACGAACAAACCTATTTATCGACAACGTTGCTCACAAGCGGTCGAGTAGCTGCTCATATTGTCAGCCTTATTCAGGTATCGACTTTATTTACTAATTTTTTGCTACATTGAAGACTACAAAGCACTTAATTAACAATCTGATGAGAGTCTATATCGCAGGTTGAAAACAGTTAAGTCGGGCTAATGACTGAGCCACCTTTGAAAATCGTCATTCCTCATACCCCGCTGATAGCTTTTGAGTTTATTCATAATGTAGCAAGCGTATCACTTGCTCGACTATATTAACGAGGATTGGCTTCCAGAAAATTAAGGTGCTGTTTTATAAAGGTATGGATGCGGGGCTCAAGCCAGGATTTTGGTAAGATGCTATTAGTACTAATAAAGCCAACATGCCCGCCACATTGTGTTGTCTCTAACGTGATTGATGCCGATAGTTCGCCTGCCTCTGGCAGCACATCTGCTGTCATAAAAGGATCGTCTTTGGCGTGAATGATTAATGTTGGCTTATTGATGTTTAACAAAAACTGTTTTGAACTCGATTTTTCATAGTAATCGTTGGCACTATCGAAACCGTGGACGGGAGCTGTGAAGTGGTCGTCGAATTGACGGAAGTTTTTCATTTTATTTGGATCTGGAAAGCTGAACTTACTTTTCTCTATTAACGTTTTCTTTTGCTGAGTTTTCGTGATGAGCCTTCGAAGTAATATTGATTGATATAGTTTGGCAAAACCTTGATTCATTGTGTCGGCACAAATACTGAGCGACATAGGAACCGATACGCCGATAGCGCAGCGAATAACGGGGTTGGTTTCTGCTTCCCCCATATATTTCATCACTTGATTTCCACCAAGCGAGTATCCGAGTAAGGCGATGTCAATAATGCCTTTGTTTTTAAGGTGCAAAATAACCTGTTTTAAATCTCCGGTTTCTCCCGAATGATAGCTACGCAACAGTCGATTGGGTTCTCCACTACAACCACGAAAGTGCATGAATACAGCGGCAATTTGGTGATGATTACAATAGTTGAGTATGCGTTGGGCGTAGGCAGAATAGACTGAGCCTTCGAGCCCATGCAGAATCAGCAGTGTTTGGGGCGATCGAGTTTGGGTCCAGAGTAGGTCGATAAAGTCGCCGTCGTTGAGTTCGAGCCGTTGTTTTTCAAGATTTGGATGTGGCGGATGAATTATGTTTGGTAAGATAGTTTGCAGATGTCGGTTCCTGAGATAGAACGCGGGATGAAAGTTAGTTTGTTTAATCATTCTCAACTCTTAGGATTGTATTTTGGCTACTTTTTGGCTAGCCTAAAGGTACTTTTATCTCCGGCTATTTCATGTCTGAAGCTGCACTGCTAAAAATCCATAACCTTTCCTGCATTCGGGATGACAGGGTGCTGTTTGAGCATCTTAGTTTATCGCTATGTGGTGGGCAAATGCTCATAGTCGAGGGGCGTAACGGCAGTGGTAAAACCAGTTTATTAAGAATTCTGACCGGTTTAAAAATGGCTGATGAAGGGGAGATATACTGGCATGAGACTGCGATATCCGAGCAAGGTTCGGACTATTACGAACGAATCGCCTATGTAGGACATCATGATGGTGTAAAACGCGAACTGACCTGTCTTGAGAATTTACGTCTGGTACAGGCAATGGGCAACCCCTCGGGCATTGATCTTGATGATGCTTTGGAGCAAGTGAATCTTTACCACTATGGTGATACGCCGGTGAGTAATATTTCGGCTGGGCAGCGTCGTCGACTGGCTTTAGCAAGGTTGATTGTCACCGAGACGGATTTGTGGATTCTAGATGAACCCTATACCTCGCTCGATAAAGTGAGCATGGTACTGTTCCATTCTCTTTTCGAAGTGCACTTGAAGCGAGGAGGCATTATTGTGATGACGTCCCACCATGACATCAAAATGCCTTCGGTTGATGTGCAACGGCTGGATCTTTCGTCGTAATGGTTTCGATATGACACAATACTCACTGACGCAGGCTTTTCTATATTTGCTTAAACGTGACTTAACGCTATCGTTTCGTAACCGAGCTGAGTTTGCCAATCCACTATTGTTTTTCATACTAGTGATTACTTTGTTTCCATTGGCAATTGGTGCCGAACCCATATTGTTGTCTCGCATTGCACCCGGCATCATTTGGGTGGCAGCTTTACTGGCCGCAATGTTGTCATTGGACAGTATTTTCCGGTCAGACTTTGACGACGGTTCTTTGGAGCAACTGCTGTTGAGTTCACACCCTATGCCGGTATTAGTTTTGGCTAAAGTGACTGCTCATTGGTTAGTGACTGGGTTACCGCTGCTGCTAGTATCGCCGGTATTAGCGGTGATGTTAGGTATGCCTTCGGAGGCTCAAGGTACCTTATTACTCACAATTCTAATCGGTACACCGATATTAAGTTTAATTGGTTCTATTGGCGTGGCCTTGACAGTAGGCTTACCGAAAGGTGGTATAATATTGTCACTTTTGATACTGCCGTTGTATATACCTGTGCTCATCTTTGCCTCCAGTGCAATTGAAGGGGCGGCTGGTGGGTTAGAAGTTTCGGCTCAACTTTATATGTTGCTGTCATTTTTTTTTCTTGCCGTATCGTTATCGCCGCTAGCAACTGCTGCAGCTTTAAAGATAAGCATGAATTAGCTTATTTGAGCCCACTAGGTAGATAGGTTAGGTAGATCGATGTTTTTATGGTTCCACAAATTTGGTTCTCCACCACACTTTTATCGCATAGCGAGTAAATCGATTCCTTGGCTGACGACACTGTTCCTAGTGTTTGTCGTGGCAGGTCTTTATGGTGGGCTAGTGCTTGCACCGCCTGATTACCAACAGGGTGACAGTTATCGGATAATCTTTATTCATGTACCGGCAGCGTGGATGTCTTTATTCATCTATGTGGTGATGGCCGTTTGTGGCATCGTGACGATTGTTTGGCGTATGAAACTGGCCGAGGTCGTGTTAATTTGCAGCGCACCGATTGGTGCTAGTTTTACTTTCTTGGCGCTAGCTACTGGGTCTATCTGGGGTAAGCCAATGTGGGGTACCTGGTGGGTTTGGGACGCGCGATTAACGTCAGAGTTAATATTGTTATTTTTGTACCTTGGTGTGATTGGATTACACAATGCCATCGAAGATAAACGCGTCGCTGCTCGTGCGGTGGCTATTTTGGCGATTGTTGGTGTGGTCAATGTTCCAATTATTC
>OOGD01000234.1_pt1 | contig 12006 bp, 5 predicted proteins | sample 1670381 | NCBI WGS metagenome assembly OOGD01 (sample SAMEA98146918, study PRJEB22522) | marine metagenome | biome: marine biome; feature: marine water body; material: sea ice | place: Arctic Ocean | collected 14-Sep-2015 | depth 1.3 m | reverse complement strand
TTATCGTGCTCTGCGTTTGTATGACCATGACTCCGGCGTCAAGGTCCCATTCGAAACGCGAGGTTCTACTGTTTTGTTTGAGTCGCGGTGTCCAACTCAAGAGGAGCTTGATACTTACATGTCGTTTTGACAGACGATACTCCTTGGGATCCGCAGAACGTCAATCTCAGTTTGAATTCACGATCTCTGGAAGAGGAGGAGAGGAGTCGGATCGTCTCGGAGTTTACGAAAATCTCGTCTGATTCCTCAAATGCTGAACTGTTGACTCCTACTTATCTCACTGATTGCAGCTCAACTCTTTGTCCCAAGCAGACTGTTACTCGTATGATCTCGAGAGTCCAGATCGCATCGAGTCAACGCTCGATTGCAGCTGTCATCCCAGGCCAGACACCTGAGGATGTACCGTCTCCATTTGTTCATGAATCTGGAAAGAGACATTCGTCAGTGTCTGCAGAAGACATCAGTCGTCGCTGGGGCATTGGGCTTGTGGCTGCAAAGCAGACACTAAAGGTGACGACGCAACGAGGCGTCAGGTCTGCTATCTTACCATTGAGCAGGCGATACCGTACTGATCGGTTCTACCAACCGAGGCGAATCAAGGGTGATATGTATACTGATACGGCCGTTGCGAAGACTCTGTCTTTGAATCAGAACAAGTATGCTCAAGTATTCTCTAACACGAACAACTTTGTTGCTGTTTATCCTATGCGTTCCAAGACAATGGCAGGTGATGCATTGAAGGAATTCGCCCAAGACTTCGGTATCCCAGATCGACTGTACAGTGATGGCTCGAAAGAGCAGACCAAGGCTGACACTGACTTTGTCAAGACTGCCAAGAAACTTCATATCGAGTTGCGTGTGACTGAGCCAGAGAGGCCTGAACAGAATCGTGCTGAAGGGACTATTCGTGAAGTCAAGAAGCGACATCAGAGAAGCCAAATATCTACCGGTGTCATAATTCTGGAAGATTTTTACAGTAATATCTATTCTGAACCCAGATTTCCGTACTGTCCACTGTATTATAAGCGACTAGTAGATATTCTGAACCCTGTAGTAGATATATATCCGAGACACTTTCTCAGAAATCTCTGCATGACAGATATATAATAGGTTCTTGCATATTTTTGTGACGGACTAGATATTATTTAGTAAATCGTAGATATTATTTAGTAAATCTTAGATAATATTTACTAAATTGTAGATATATAAGAGCCAAATCTTGCAGAGCCCGGCCAGCAATGGCCACTCATTTTGCAATCCCACCCTATCACCTCCTTAGGAACTAGCTATAATTTACCATGTCGAGTGAAGTGAAGTCCCCTTGCTTCAACCCATCGTGCCCCCGAGGTAAAGGTCAACTGTACAAACCAAAAGGGATGGCCCTCCATATTCGTAATTCAGTTGAGTGTCGTGGGTATGTATCGTTCGCAAATACAGACCGAGCTCACGATCGCTTGAATCTTTCAGTCCAAGGTTATGTCGACTTATCCCAATCATACCACTCGTCTGGTACCGGTGTCATTATTGCCCACGCTGACACGCACAAAAGGCGCAGGACGCTTGTGAATGACGCATATCCACTGGCAATAGAAGCACCGGTGCCTGCGATTGTGGGTGCTGCGCTTCCGCTGATTAACGACATGGATGGTTATGCGTTCGATGACGACGATATTGAGGCTAACGCACCAACCGTGTCATGTACAACGGAGCAACGGAGCATGGTCAAACTTATGAAACTCCTGGATGACATGGAGGCACCTGACTATGCAGTTGAGTCGATTATCGAATGGGCACAGACAGCGCTCTCCGAAGGCTTTGATTTCCGCCCTAAGCGCAAGAGTCGTGATGGGAACTTAAAGGATGTGTACAACAAAGTGCACAACTCGACTAAGTTGTTACCATCCATTGTACCTGTGGAGCTGTTAGAGTTTAGCGAGCCTGTTGATGTGATTACCTACGACTTTGTATCACAGTATTTGTCGCTGCTACACAATCCCAAGCTCATGACTGGACCCAAGGTCAATTTTGACCCCGCGAATCCCTTTGCCAGGTTTCGATCTACTGATAACATGCTTGGCGAAATGCACAGTGGGTCTGTCTACAACATTCTGTATGATCTTCTCATAACGGATCCTAGCCGTCAGTTGCTCGCGCCGCTTATTCTATACTTTGACAAATCTCATGTGACAAATGGGTCACCGCGCTTTGGGTTGGAACCGGGGTCGTTCACTACATCGTTGTTTACGGAAGAGACACGCCGTAGTACGGAGGCATGGCGGATGCTTGGCTTTGTGCACCAACTGTTGAAATCGTCTGCCGAGAATGCGGCGTTGCACACGGATACGAATGTCAATAACTACCATCGCCAGCTGAACGTGCTGCTCAAAGGCATTGCCGATGTCCAAAACGGACTTGATGACCGGTTGAAGAATGTGACCATCACTGTCGATGATCACACATTCACGTGCGAGGTCGTGTGTCCCATTATTTGTGTCATTACTGACACACCGGCCGCCAACATTGCTTGTGGGCATTACAACGCTTCTGCGGCGGAGCTTGCACGTCCTCACCGTGCCTGTGATTCGTCGCATGACCACCTGGATGATCCTGATCGTAAGTGCGTTTTTGTTAACGCTGGGCACATGTTTGAGTTGTTGCATACCGGCACGAAAACCGAGTTGAAACAGCATTCGTTAAAAGCGGTCGTTAACCATGCATTTGAACACTTACACGTGGGTGATCCGGAGCGCAACATTTGGGGTGCAACGGTGTCCGACATCATGCACTCGGTGCGCCAGGGAACCCTGCGACGTGCCAACCACCTCATGTTTGCCTGTTTGAGCGCAAAAGGTACCAAGCGCCTTGACGAAGCCTCCAGGCGGTTTCACAGTTACCACCGGCAAAGTGAACGCGCCACTTTCCCGCGGTCGTCCTTCGTCAATGGCATTTCGTCGCTGGCGAAGATCAGTGCAGAGGAGCAAGCTGGGGTGGTGTTCACGTTGTGTTGCATGCTGCAACAAAAACACGTGTGGGACTTGTTCGACGACACGCTCCGCTCCCAAAATTTGAACGTACAAGATGTGCTGCAACTGCTGGAGTGTCTGTTATGTTTCGACGCGTGGACACGGCAGAAAACGTTTTGGGCCAGTAATGACGTGATGGCTGCGCGACGTGCGGAAGACGCCATCAGCACGTTGGTGGAGATGATCGTCAAGCGTCTTCCTCGTGCCACGGGCCATGGATGGAAGGTACCGACGCTCCACTCGGTCCGGCACCTGGTCCGTGAAATTGGCACGCATGGCGCCCCGTGCAATTACATGGCCGAAGTACCAGAACACAATCACGTGCGGTTTGCCAAACGCCCTGGGCGCGCGTCGCAAAAGAACAATGTGACGTTTGAGCGTCAAGCGGCAACGCGTATCTCTGATAGTATGATGATTGCGCGTGCCCACGAATTGTACTGGCCCGAAGAGGTGGCGCCTGATGTTGTTGACGATGATGACTCGATATGTGACCATGGTGGTGGTACCAAGTACACCATCCATCCACCTCAAGATGGCCGTCCACCCCTGGTGGAATGGCATACCTCGACCAGTGTTGCCTATTTAGATTTACCGTCCGGGCTAGCCGCGTTTGTCATGCAACACTATCAACGGACGCAACCTATGGTCTTGCAAACGGAATACACGGGTACCGATGACGTGACCGTACGCTGTCATCCAGGTTATCGGATGGGAGAACCATGGTACGATTGGGTGGAAGTGTGCGTGTCGCCTGGTGGAACGTTGGTACGCCCTTTCAAGGTGCTGGCGGTGGTACCAATACGAGATGCTGGATCCGCGGTCATTCGGTTTGAATTAATCGGCTTCATGGCATCCGAGCGAACCGGACTGGATTCTGTTATCTTTACCGAATGGGATTTCAGTCTAGACTATCGCGTGATAAAAGCGGATACAATCGTGAGACGCAGTTTTGTGGTCAAAGTGGCCCCTAAGGTGATATCAGTAGTACGACCTATACATGAATGGCCTAACCAGTTTGCGCAGTAAGGCGGTCCGTTACATCTAAAACAGCCACTTTTAACTTAATTTGCTGCTACACATTTCTTTCTTTCTTTGCTTGCCTGCAACGCTTGTATTGTTCTTTGGTTTTTGGACACGAGAGGAGACCTTCGCAAAAGCTCTTTCATTGAATCAATGTCTCGTAACGTGTTTACCATTTTGGCACTGGCCTGTTTCCTTTAATCATGGCTCGGACCATTGTATCTTTTCTTCTTTGGTGATCTTGAATCACTCATCTGCAATTTCTTCTTCTTTGTGTTGTCTACAAAGATCGCACCATGCTTGAATCCGCAAAAGGTTGACGAACCACAACCAGAAACCATCACTTCTTCGTCGGTTTGTGTGCAGAAGTCCAGTCCCTCTTTACCAAGAGGCATTGCATGCTTCTCGTTGCTGTCAAAGATCCAACCCCGAAACAACGTCACCGCATGGTGCACGGAACCATCACTGCCCTCCAGCGATCCTACCACAATCATATTTGGTTTGAGATCGGTCTTCCAGTCGAATGCGGGAGGCAAGGTACTTGTTTCCAAGAAGCTTACACGGGTTTTCCGAACGACACGGATGAGGTCAGTGAACAAGCTCTTTGCGTTGGCACCGGAATGACCCTGCGCCGCATTCTGAACGTAACTGGCTGCCTGCGTTGCACCCGCGAAATGCAGCGCTGACGCCATCGATGAGAACACGCATGTATCCAATGTCCCTTGTTGGTGGAAGACAATGGGAGCCCCAGGGACTGTCAAAGTAGGTGACCAACCAAGTCGGGCTTCACGTACCGCTCCAATAGGCACATCGATATACTTGGTAGTTGTTGAATAACTTTTTCCACGCGCCAACACCTCTGCTACGAACTTGGAGCCAAACAAGGTAACCACGGCCTCCTTGGTAACCACCTTCTCGTGCGTATCAGATAACCTTGCCCACCACACCTCAGGGACGGTGGTAACTTTGTATTTGGCACTTTTCTTGGTCTTGTTACCTGTGCTGCCCTCATCACTATCGTCATCGTCATCGTCACTCTCACTTTCACTCTCATTCTCACTATCGACCTTCTTCTTTGTTGCTTTCTTGCCTTGCTGCGCTAGCGCTACCGCTGTGGCTGGCAATGGTTGATCGAGTTCCTTGAATGCCTCCTTAACGCCTTTCTCCACTGACTTATCCCAGAATGAGGTACCGACGTACCCCTTCCTGATCTTCTTATGTTTCCTCGCAGGGATGAACTTGACGGAGACCACCGGAGCATCATCCTCGATGGGCACCGTTGGACCTTCCATGTCATCGCCAATGGCAACAAAGGATGTGTCCGCAAAATCATTCTTCGTTTTGCAGTCCATGTAGAACAATTTAAGTTCCTTTGGTATCACGTTATCTGCGAACTTGTGCACCTTTCCGGTGGCATTGTCCTTGCCCTCCCAGACTGCAGTGTTGATCAAAAAGCGTATTCCATCCACCGCCACCTCTTTGCCTTCTGTATTCTTTAGGTATTTGTTTTTCTGCAACACAGGTACAAACCCATCGAATGTCTTGCGCGATGCTTCTTTGACATATTCCGTCACAGCTGCACCGTAGTAATTCAGCATCCAGGCCTCGTCCACGTCAATCTTTAACTGAAAGACAGTATTGCCCCGACGTTTCGACACATAGCGTACACTGCACACAAACTTCTCTGCTGCCTCGTGGTATCGCATACCGCGGACAGCACCATCGCACGTCAACAACCACTCCCGTGTTAACCCAGCTACAGCCATCTTGTAGTGTCTCTTTTCTTCTTTAACAAACGCCTTGGTCAGCCGATACTGTGCCAAAAACACCAGGTCCTTTCTTGAACCAACGCTTCTCGTTTTATTGGCTTCACTGGTGTATCGGGTATAATCCGCTTCGATGATGGCCTCCATTTCGACAGCCCATTTCTTGAACTGGGCTGTAGTCTTCCATTTCCACATCCGGAATTTGCAATCGATAAAGTTTGTCATATGGGCCTGATCGTTGTCGTAAACAACGAACTCATCATCATCACTGCGGGCTGCCATCATCCGCTCAATGCCTTGCTTGCCGGCTAGGTGGTCACGACGCTGCTGTGCGATTGTTTTAGAGACAATACCAGGCCCAGACGCAGCTGGCAATTGCACTTCGTCATCTGAGGGCTCCTCGTCCTTCTCACAATACATACACAAACGCTGTTTCGCGTTCTTTCTCATCGGCGCGTTGTCTCGTTTGCGTTTTGCTTGGAACGGATAACCACACTCAATGTGCAATGGCTTTTTGCATTCGCGACATTTCGTGTCAATTTTTGGACGGATACGTTGCTGCATACCCAATACACACGAGCTGCGGTCGGCACAATGGTACTGAGCCAGGCGATTGATGGTCACCCCCTCGTCCTCGTCCTCGTCATCCGTATCGTCATCGTCACTCGCCACCTTTGCACGACCACGACCTCGGGTTATGGTTGCTGGGCGCTTCTTCTTTCCTGACCGAGCCGCGCTAGAAGCTGACTTGGGAACGTTCTCAGGTACTTCTTTGGTCGCTTTTGGTAGCTGTGGCGGTTTTCTGGGAGAGGTTCGGGCACTGCGTCGCGGTTGTGGTTTCTCGACGACTTCGTCCTGGGTCACTGTTGCCGCTTTTGCACTTCCATCATCCTTGTTCGCAGCGGGCTTGTCCTTGTCTCCAGGCGTGGCGGTACCCTTCTCATCAGGATCCTGCCACTCCGTTTCGCCAGCATCGTCTTTTTCATCATCCTTGTTCGCAGCGGGCTTGTCCTTGTCTCCAGGCGTGGCGGTACCCTTCTCATCAGGATCCTGCCACTCCGTTTCGCCAGCACCGTCTTTTTCATCATCCTTGTTCGCAGCGGGCTTGTCCTTGTCTCCAGGCGTGGCGGTACCCTTCTCATCAGGATCCTGCCACTCCGTTTCGCCAGTATCATATTGTTCAGCTTCCTTCGACTTTGCATCCTGCTCGTTGTCACCTTCATCACCGTCCTTTGGCTTGTTTGCTTCATCTTCATTTTGCTTGGCGCCCGCCTCGTCCTGTTCTTCAATAGCTGCCTTGAGATTTGTATCAGTCTCCTCGTCAAGGTTGGGTTGGCCTGTTGCGTCCCCATCGCCGGTATCGGCCTTAGCATTGGCTTCGTCACCATCGTCATCGTTTGCTTTGCGCTTTTCATCTGCTTTGTCGCCTGTAGTGAGTTTGCTTTTTGCTTCATCATCCTGGGCATCGTCCTTCTTAGACTTGTCGTCATCACCGTCATCGGCATCGTCCTTCTTAGACTTGTCGTCATCACCGTCATCATCATCCGCCTCATTGTCTGTTGCGGGTTTGCCTTCTGCGTCATCATCACCGGTATCGTCTTTATTAGGCTTGCCGTCGTCACCGTCACCGGCACTACCTTGTGTGGGCTTGTCGTCATTGCCATCACCTGTATCACCCTCCTTGTCATTACCGTCACCGGCATTACCTTGTGCGGGCTTGTCGGCATTGCCACCACCGGTATCACCCTCCTTGGCGTCATCACCAGCACTACCTTGTGTGGTCTTGTCTTCACTGCCGCCGTCGGTATTATCCTTCGTGGGCTCGCCGTCATTACCATCGTCCATACCAGTAGCTGCTGGCTCCTCATAAGCATCATCTGGTGGTGAATCATTGGTTGGATCGCCACTCACATCGTCCGCAGCCATTGCTACCACGTTCTTAAATGCACCAACCCCCGCAATACCTTTGTACAATTGATTGCGCATGGTAAACACCGGTGTCGGTAGTAACGCAATCACTCGCTTGATCTTAGTGATCTTTGGCTTCGGAGCCTTCTTGTGCGCCAGGGTTGACAATCGATCGATGAATACCTCATATTCTCTGCGCAATCCCTGAATGGCATATTTCGGATCACACACATCCCACTCTTCTGTCAGCCCAAAGGTGCGTGGGTCCATCACCACAAGGCCAGCCTCTTTCTGGATAACGAGCCCACGATGGTTAGGACTCCAATCACAGCGCGGCCAAATGTGGATAAGCCGCGACAAGTTCAGGATGCAACCAAGGCCTGCGTTGGCCATCGACCCTGGTTGCACAAAAATACTGGGTGCCTTGAACACCAATCTGTTAAAGCCAGGAACATCACCTGTACTTCCAAAAGCGTTCACTTGGAGTGGGCATTCGAAGGAGGGCAGCGTGGCGAGACCGGTATGGTTAGAATCGTTGATCAACATCCAGGCAATGTTTAAGAACCAGCGAAACCCATTTTCCGGCGGGAGTGGTTCACTGCCGTTAGCATCTGCCGGACCAATGGCGTCCACATAATGATATCCGCTCACGACATCACGAGGTGCAAATGGAGCATTGACAGCAGCACCAGCATTCATCGCAACAGTAAAGGTCCATCGTCCTATTCCCTCTTCGCAAACAAACACAATGCATGGAATTGTGAACATGTCGAGATGATTCATCACATAGCCGGCCACACTCTCGTTACCACCGACAAGACAACTATTCAATGTCGAAAGCGCATTAACCCGTTCAGACGAGGCGGGATCCATTTCAAGCAGGTCCATGTACTGCTGAAAGAGCAACTGGATCTCGTTGGCGATCTCAGGTGCAATGACGAAAACTCTCCGCTGGAACTGCAAGTGATTGCGAAAAACCCAAGCCAACATCATGTTCATTGCATCGGCATGAAAACGTTGCGTGTTTGGCTTCTCCACATCGTACGCTTTACGCCAGGCAATATCAATCGACCCGCCAAGGCTATCACCGGAGTGGTACGGGTGGTAGTTTGTTCCGAAATCTTGATCGGTCCCCATTGATGAACAGTCACGAAAAATATAGAGATCGTCGTCATGCAAATCCAGTACCTCTAGAGGGTCAGCACCGTCAAATGGGAACCACGCATAACGCAAATCCTTCGGTGTGCTGCTGGCCTTCCTTACGTGCTTGGGCATGCTTGGTACGGGAAGGCGACCTGCAAACAGCGTTACAAGAAGCATGTCGTGGTCCTTGGCGTTCACCCAGAGAATGGGAAATGTAGTTATCGTAGTGGCCACCACTGCATCCTGCAGCACAGTTGACCAACCATTGTCGGCGGCATGAGAAGGAATAATGCCGCCCAACTTCAGATAGAAACACACAGGGCTATCATCTTGCTTCGGCTTGGTTTCGTCGAACTCCGCCGGTGGCAGTGGTGGCTTGGGAAGCGTACATTGTAGCAAAATGGTCTGTGGTCCCGATACACTGGGAAGGGCGGCCCGTTTGACCACGAAGTTTAACAATAAACTTGCTAGCCCGCGTCGACGCCAAGAAGTATACCTCGATTTTGGCGACCTGGCCTCAGTGACACCAAGCCAGTGAGCAAACTGGTACTTCTCCCCAGTTGTAACCGTAAGAGCAGCAATGCACTGAAGGCTTGGCGGCTTACCCAGCTTGTCTTTGAGAGCGAAAATACTCGTGTCGGTAGCCACAGGTTGCCCCTTCTTGCGCGGAGACCTCTTTGGTAGCTTCTTCTTGGGGGGTGGAACGCCACAGGAGACAAAGAGGGCGAAGCTGGTGCCATTTACAGTGGCACACTTGATCCCAGTCGCGTCGTCGTCGTTACCTGAAAAAAGAGAGAGATACAAAGAAACAATCATTTCGCGGGCTTTTTCACGATACACAGCATCCAGGCCAACACCGCCGCTTGTGGAGTCACCCCCAGCAATACCAACAAGTGAGAGTTTGAATACACTACCTCTTCCTGCATGCTTTTCGATGTAGCTCTCCATCAGTGGCCAGGCGAGGAACCTCACCACCCGGTGATGAGGTAGCTCGAAAAACGACGTCGCCAAGCTGAGCTCTTCTGTCATAGTCACGACAGACATACCAACCAGAACGCTTAAGGGGTCAGGCGAAGAATAAGGCTAAACAGCCAGAACAGCCTTCTCACCCAAAAACGAATTGAGAAACCGTTTGATACCGCCAGTCAGGGGACCCACTGTTGGTGCGATTGAACGACACACGGGGAATTGCCTTTGTAACGGTAACTAGGGACGGGATCTCTCCACTGGTTGGAGTGTTGTGAGAAAATGTCGAAAAGCTCTAGCTAATAACGCGCGCAAAAAAGAAAAGATCAAATCTGAGATTTTGGAGTGAGTAAATCGCAATTTTTCAACCAATAACAATAATTGAAAATTCAAAACACATCCATTATTCGGGGGCGGAGGAGGCGGTCATTTTAAGATACTGAGAGACTTACATGGTCGTTGACAGCAAAAGTTGTCAATGGAATGGATGATGGAATTGAAGTGTGATCATGGAGGGAGTTCTGTGCTGCAGATCGAAAATTTGACGGTCCGTACGTCGTCCGTTTTTTTTTCGTCACAAAAATACTTTTTTAGCAGTCATTACTTATGTCATGGTTTGAATGATTTGAATACACCTAACCGAGCCGGAAATCCACACTCTAACATTCAGACTACAAGTGCCGACCACACAACTCTGCCGAGCAACACAACCACCTTTCCATTACCATTTACAATGTCTTATCCAGTACCACAGTCGGGGCGCGCTGTATCCACAAACAGGAGCCGGCAGTCACGCTCTGGGGCATTTCCAGCTACGGGAACGCAGCGTGCAGCTCGCCCACTGGCCACATCCACAGAGGACGGGGTAACCGTCGAGTCGGAGGTTACAGATGACAACGACATGAGCCTCCTCTGCTCTATTAGCGGACACAAGACAACCATACGCGATGCCGTCAAGAAGGACTTGTTCAAAGTATGTAAGTTTATCACGTCTAACAATGATTTAGACTACAGTCTTTCTAGTGGCATCTGTGGCTTAATGTTGAAAAAATGCACCATTGCCAGCAACTCGCGCAAGTGGTGGTGCTACGTTAAACCAATTGTCAAACGCACGCTTGCCGATCATCGCAACAATCGGATCAAGACGTTGCAGCAATACTATATAGGTAAGTCTACTGTGTGCCATCTTCCTGGACACGCCTTGCGATACACTCACCATAACATTGCCAATGAACCACAGCGCTGCTCCTGGACAAAGTAGTCCAAGATAATGAAACCGAAGAGACGGTATACGCAAACCAGAACATGCTTGTTCAGGGCCTAGCAGAAATGCGCAGCGGCGCTACTACAGACAACAAGTACATGCAGGTCTTACATATTTTCGGACCTGCAATGCTAGGCGTAATGGCTTGGGCTGATTTGGAAAAATCGAAGGCGATCTGTGATGTTATGTCGGTGACCGATGAAGCATTTATTCATCTAGTGATTCAAAATTATCAAGATCGCTGGAATATGATGGCCGAGCGATCTCAATACCATCAGCCATTGGTACGTGTATTCTTGTTCCATGTCTTTGTACATCGCCATGTAAATACTCACCATACCGCCAATCTTGTTTATGTCAATCCAAGACGATCGCAGGGTACACAGATGAAGACGGAGAAATCTGGTTGCCGTTGGCTGCAACTGTGTACACAAATCAGGCACAACTACACTCGCCAGATGATGTCAGCAAAGTGCCGTATAATGGATGGTCGAACAAGGGTCTCCGCGAGTTCAATCGGCTCTGTGAAGTCATCGCTGAAGAGCGCATTGCTTTCCCCAACTATGATGCGCAGTACTCGGCATGGGCAGCGCAATTTTGTAAACAACGCGCCACCAAACGTAAGCGTCGTGAGGTCGTGTCCGTCTACAACGAGTTAGATGCCTTTGCGGTTGTAGCCTCATCGCAGCCCGCATTGTAGGATTGATAGTAGTAATGGATACTAGTATTAGTATTAAATGGTCAATATTATAGGTACGATTGCACATTATTATGCCTAAAAGTCAACGGATTTATCCACCCCAGTAGCGCGTAAACCCACACAACGTAGTAGATATATAAGTAGCGCTCGCATAGTTATGTGACCCAGACCACATAAAATATATAACATGACTACAGATATATGTACCTTGGACTC
>OOGD01000233.1_pt1 | contig 12161 bp, 11 predicted proteins | sample 1670381 | NCBI WGS metagenome assembly OOGD01 (sample SAMEA98146918, study PRJEB22522) | marine metagenome | biome: marine biome; feature: marine water body; material: sea ice | place: Arctic Ocean | collected 14-Sep-2015 | depth 1.3 m | reverse complement strand
ATCTAAAGAAGAACATCCTAAAGGAAGTATTGAACAGAAAGTGGGAGATTTTTATGCTTCGGGCATGGATACTTTGGTGATTGACCAAAGAGGCGCCGCTCCCATAAAACCTATTTTTGAAAGAATCGAGGCAATTTCAGATGTTCCATCAATGATGGAGTTTGTTGCTACTCAAATAAAATCTGGCGATTATTCTTTAGTCTACCCATATGTTTCCCCTGATCAAAAAAATAGTACGCTCAATATTCTAAATGTCACGCAGATTGGATTAGGATTGCCAGACCGGGATTATTATTTTAGTGAAGACCCTTCCGTAAAAACTATTCAAGAGGCATACATAAAATACCTTACAACAATGTTTGCATTGGTGGGAGATACCAATGCAAAAGAACAAGCAACCACCGTATATGAGATAGAGAAGCAACTAGCCAAGTCTCATAAAACAAATGTAGAACGAAGAAATGTTCAAGAAAATTACAACTAATTTTAGGTGGCAGATTTAAACACAAGACAAGAAGCTATTGCAGTCTATTATACACATCTGACGCTGCCGAAGAAGAGGATAATCTAAAAACCTGTCGCCAACACACCTATAAAAAAACCAACAACAAAGACTAAAAAATTCAAAGCGGTGTTTGCACGTCCAGCATACTGCGCGGAGAAACGCTGTGACAGCGCCGCGTAAGTAAGGATCGAGCTAGTACTAAAAAAACCAAATAGCATCCAGGCAGATCGAGCAAAGTAGACTGGATGAAACGCCAGTATTATTTGAGTCAAAATAAAGATGCCCATGCCGACCAACGCGATAGTCATGCTATTGATCCCACGCTTACTAAAATGGTAAGCGATAGTGCCTATTACGACGTATCCAACTATCATCGAAACTGCAATCAACATTAGCGAATTCGCTACTTGATCTTGATTAAACCGCGCAATGTCCCTAAACCATGGACCAGTCCACAGTCCAATTAAGGCCAATGCTGTTGCTTGTGTTGAAACGGTGACAGGAATAACCCGCCAAAAATAGCGATCGCTAAAAATATGAAGTATGCCACCAATATGACTAGTCAAATTAACCTGCGCGATTGGCGAAGGTTTATCGGGAACAACGAAAAAGATAATAACCGCTATCAGCAATGTTGCTATTGCCAGTATCCAAAATAAATCGCGCCAAGCTAAGGTTTCGAGTAACCAGGCGGTAGGTGATGAAGCGCAAAGAACGCCCAATCCACCAGCAGTCATGTGCAATCCATTCGCCAATGGCAATCGGTCAGCCGGAAACCATTGGACGAATGACTTAAATGCGGCCATCAAACAAGCCGAAACACCCAGACCTATCAAGGCGCGACCAATCACCAGCATATTAAAGCTAGTCGCTGTGGCAAAAATAGCAGCGCCAAGTGCGGTAAACAACAATAGAAACGATTCGATTCGTCGCGGGCCATATTTATCGAGCAGTACCCCTAATGGTAACTGAACGGCAGCAAATGCAATGAGATAAACACTCGTTAAAAAACCGAGTTCAGTTGCACTTAAACCCAGATCGGTACTAAGATCGCTGGCAATGATCGAATTGACCACGCGGTACAGATAGGACAGAAAATAGCCCAATGCGAAAGGTATAAAAATACGCAGCAAAAGTTGCCATCTGTATAGTGGCGGTGCAGTGGCAGTATCATCGGTTTTAAAGCTAGCAGACATAATCAGTCGTTATAATAGTGATTGCGATATGTTGTGGGAACATCAATTATTTAGTCGTTGCTTTTATGGTACTGCCTTTGCCAAACTCAGCTAGAAAAATACCACATAGCACGAGTCCTAATGCTACGGCATGGAAATTCTCAAATTGTTCGCCTAGATAAAACACTGCCATCACTGAAGCAAAAATAGGCACCAGATTAACAAACATGCCAGACCTACCTGGTCCCACTAGACCAACAGCATGGATAAACAGTAGTTGCGATAACAACGAAGGTAACAGCGCCACCAAGGCGACAATGATCCAACCAGTGGTTGTAGGTGCCTGAAGCCCTTGATATTGAATTTCGATGATCCATAAAGGCAACGATGCTAAAAAAGCAAATCCAGAAAAAAGAGTGAACAACGACAAGGGGGAAATTTTAGGCCGACGAGTTAAACCGACAGAATAAATAGCATAAAAAAAACAGGCGATGAGCATAAATAAATCCCCAAGGTTGAAAGCCAATCCCTTCAATTGACTGAACTCTCCCTTGGTTGCAACCACAACTACGCCAATCAGCGTAACGCTTGCACCGAGCATTTGTAAAACGGTGATTCTTGTTCGTAAAAATAAATAACTACCGAGAAAAACAAAGACAGGAATTGATCCCTGAATAATACCGATATTGATCGCCGAGGTAGTGTGAGCTGCGGCGTAGTACAAGGCATTGAACAGCGTAAATCCAATCGTACCCATCAATGCGAAATAAAGCAGGTGTTGACGGATCACTAACCAGTCTTTAACCACCTGCCGATGAGAGACGATTGAAAGTACCATTAATACGGTTAACCAGCGCAGACTAACTAGCATCATCGGTGATATTTGATCGACCGCAACTTTGCTAAAGATAGCATTACAACCCCAACCCCAGGTGACAAAGGTGAGCATGATATAAGCTTGAGAACTTGTTTTATGAGTGACGCTTGATTTTTCGATTGTGGTATATCTCTCTGTGTAATGTATAAAGGCCACAGCCGACGATAATGGCAATACCCACCAGGCTTTGTAAATCGGGCAACTCTGCCCACACAAGATAGGCAATCACACCGCCAAATCCGATGCTCAGGTACTTAAGCGGTGCCACAGTCGAAATTTGTGCCTGTCGATAGCTGACCGTCATCAAATATTGAGCCATACCGCCTAAAAGCCCAACCGCGATAAAGAACAACCAATCACGACCCAATGGTGCTTGCCAACCAAGAAAAACAATGGCGATCGAACTAATCACAACACCGGTCATTGTAAAATAAAAAGTCAGGTTAACTGGATCGCTTCGCATACTAAGATGACGGATTAATATTGTGGTGCAGCTAATACAAAATGCGGCCACCAGCATATAAAAACTGCCACTGTCAAACATACTGTTACTAGGTCGAACGACGATTAACATTCCAATAAAGCCAGCAATGACTGCGGCCCAACGATGCACGCCCACCCGTTCTTTTAAAAACACAATCGACAATACTGTCATAAAAAGAGGTGTGGTATGTAAAATAGCAATGCCATCGGCAAGACGCATCAAAGAAAAAGCATAAAACGCAAATCCCATTGCAGTGACGCCCAGCAAGCAACGTAAAGACAGTAGCAAAGGCGCCTGTATTCGTAACAACGAGATGCCTCCTCGCATACTAATAATGACAGCAATAGGGACCATCGCTACTGTGCAACGAAAGAACATAATTTGATGTGTGGGATAACTACTACCTAGCCATTTCACCATCGAATCCATCGCAGAAAATAGAACAATGCTAATCAGCATTGCTCCTATGCCAAGAATGGGGGCATCAGACTCTGGTGATGATAATGACTTAGATGTAATTAAAAGTGCCATGGTTTGAGATTAATTTGTTGGCGCAAAAAGTAGTCAGAAAAGTAGTGGAACCCAAGATTGACCCTGTAATTGATCATAAAATTGACTAGTTAAATTAAATTTCGAATAATTATGACATGAACCCATTGCGCCTGCTATGCAAGCAAAAATTATCTAAGCTAAAATTTGATCAGCAATTTTCTCAGCAACCATGATTACCGGCGCATTCGTATTGCCTGAAATAACGGTAGGAAATATAGAGGCATCAACAATGCGTAATTGTCGTACGCCGTGAACTAGCCCCTCAGAATCGACCACTGAATCACGCGCATTGGAACCCATTATACAAGTGCTAGTCGGGTGGAAAACAGTACTGCTACGCTGCCTGATATCGTCAATTAATTCATCATCAGAATCTATGTTGAGTCCAGGTGTTATTTCATGTTTGATAATGTTACTTAACGCAGGCGTTTCTGCAAATGCTCGCATCACTCTGACGCCTTCCAGCATTTCCACCACATCTTCCTCTGCAGAGTAGTAGTTTGGAAAAATTTTTGGATGAATGCCTGGCTCAGTCGAATCAATTTCCAGGTAGCCACGACTGGCCGGCCGCAATTGTCCTACCGAATTCAAAAATCCGGGGTATGGGTCTGGTTGCATTAGCGGACGTTCATCTGGGGGTGCCATTGAATAGGTAATCGCTGCAAAATACATTTGTAAATTTGGGCGCAGTCTATCTGGATTACTGCGAATAAAACCACCGGCCTGATTCACACTCAGTGACAAAACGCCTTTGCGCAGTAACACATATTTCATCCCAGCCATTAGCTTGCCCCACCAGGGATAAAGTTGGTTATTTAGAGTAGGCACTTTGGATTTGTAGTAATGGGTGTACCCCAAGTGGTCTTGTAAGTTACGTCCGACCGCTTCTGCGGCGTGTACAACTGGGATATCAAAATCTTTCAGTAGCTTTGCAGGGCCTATGCCCGATAGTTGCAATAACTGTGGCGAATTAATCGAGCCAGCACACACAATGACTTCTCGATTAGCTGAAGCAACATGAATCTCACCTCGTCTTTTATACTCGACACCATAAGCCGCATTATGACGAAATAATATTCGATTGACCTGAGCATCAGTCACCATTTGGCAGTTATCACGTTTGAGGGCAGGGTGCAAATAGGCCCGAGCAGCTGACATGCGCAAGCCGTTTTTAGTCGTAATTTGGTAATGTCCCAAGCCTTCCTGACTTTTACCATTAAAATCAGCGTTGTAATCAAAACCCAATTGTTGGCCTGCTTGTATAAAGGTCTTAGTCAAAGGGTGATATTGACTGCTCACATTATTAACATATAAAGGACCGCTATCACCACGATACTCATTACCACCATCTGAATTAGTTTCAGATTTTTTAAAGTATGGCAGCACATCGTCCCAACCCCATCCAACATTGCCCAATGATTTCCAGTGGTCATAATCCTCAGCTTGTCCGCGAATATAAACCATTGCATTAATAGAACTCGAGCCTCCAACAACCTTACCCCGTGGCCAGTAGTTAGCCTGATTATTGAGACCAGGTGCTTTTTCGGTGGTGTACATCCAATTCACTTTGGGGTTGAAAAACGTCTTACCATAGCCAATCGGCGTCTGTATCCAAAACTTCTGATCACTGCCACCAGCCTCTAATACGAGGACTGAATATTTTCCGTTGGCACTCAGCCGGTTAGCTAATACGCAGCCAGCCGATCCTGCACCGACAATAATGTAATCAAATAACGTAGTCATCGTCGTTTACCTATAAAAATTCAGGCGGAATATAACCATGAACTTCAATGAAGTAAAATGAAAACTGATGGTTCCACAGTGACTAACGATATTGCATAATTAGCGATCCTTTTCTTTGGAGTTAATCTTGAAGTTTACCGTTGAAGAATTCCGTCATTGGAAGCACAAAAACGTTACATTGTTAGGTATGTCGGGTGTTGGCAAGTCGTATCTGTCGAGCATGTTACAAGGTAAACAATGGTTTCATTACTCGGGCGATTACCGTATTGGCACTCGTTATCTGGATGAACATATCCTCGATATGATCAAGCAACAGGCGATGCAAGTACCGTTTCTAAAAGATTTGTTGCGGAAAGATTGGATACACATAAGCAACAATATTAAAGTCGACGATCTTGGCCCGGTATTAAGTTTTGTTGGTAAGCTGGGTAATCCAGCATTAGGTGGTGTTGAACTAGATGAATTTATCAGACGACAAGCCATTTATCGTCAGGCTGAAATTGATGCCATGCTTGAGGTGCCAGAATTCATAAGGAAAGCCCAGCACATATATGGCTACCCACATTTCATTAATGATGTTGGCGGTAGCTTATGCGAGCTTGAAGAGCCTGGAGTGATTGAATCCTTAATTGACTGTAGTTTGATACTTTATATTCAAGTCACCAATCAAGCACAGCAAGATACACTTGTTCAAAGAGCGCAAAGCTCACCGAAACCACTGTTTTATCGACCCGAATTTTTGCAGCAACATCTCCAAATGTATTTTGAAGAAACTGGACTAGAATACGCTGCCCAAATAGACCCAGATGATTTTGCACGCTGGGTGTTTCCACACTTGTTTCATTCACGCATACCAAGATATGAAGCGATTGCCCAACCGCATGGTTACACGGTGACATCGGATGAAGTGGCGCAAGTGAAAGATGAAGATGATTTCCTCGCCCTAATAGAACTTGCTATAGTCAGAGACAATCAAGCAAGCAAAATTGAAGTGAGAAAAAACTAATGCCATTAGTCGCTCATAATGACTTGCCGTCGTTCGACAAACTGTCGGATGAAGGCGTAAAAGTCTTAAAACCCAATATTGCCCAGCATCAGGATATTCGTGAATTGCACATTGGCTTATTAAACATGATGCCAGACTCTGCATTAGGTGCTACCGAGCGCCAATTTTTTCGCCTGATAGGCGAAAGTAACCCTATTGCTCAATTTTATATGCACCCCTTTACGCTCGACACCATATCCCGAGGTGAAAAAGCCCAGGCGCATATTGATCAACATTACGAAAGCTTTGAGCAAGTTCGAGCTGAGGGGCTTGACGCATTGATCATAACGGGTGCAAATGTGACCGGGTCGACGCTTTCTGCCGAAGTGTTCTGGGAATCTCTCATCGAAGTGGCTGATTGGGCTCACAAAAATGTAACGTCAACTTTATGCTCTTGCCTTGCGACCCACGCTGTACTTGAGTTTCGATATGAACAAAAACGTCAAAAACAACGCCATAAAAAGTGGGGTGTTTTTAATCATAGCGTAATCGACCAGAAGCACCCCTTGGTTGTTGATATTAATACACAGTTTGATGTTCCTCACTCTCGTTGGAATAAGATTGATTCGCAACAATTTGACGCAGCTGGATTAAAAACGCTCGTGACTGGTGATGACGGTTGTACTCATCTTGCAACCAGTGCCGACGGTTTCCGGACCGTGTTTTTTCAAGGGCACCCCGAATACGATACGATTTCATTATTGAAGGAATATAAACGAGAAGTAACACGGTATATCGCTGGTGAGCTAATGATCTATCCACCCTTACCGACAGGGTATTTTGGTGTGTTTGAGTCGGCTTTAATGCGTGAATATGAATCGAGAGTGAAATTGGCCAAGAGCAATCATTCAAAGATACCGATCTTTCCCGAATCGCTGGTGTTACCGAAACTCAATAATACCTGGCATGATACGGCCAGTGCAGTGGTTGGTAACTGGATGGGATTGATTTATCAAGTGACTCACAAAGACAGACGAAAACCATTTATGGACGGTGTCGATATCGAAAATCCATTAGGTTTATCAGAGTTGAGTTGAATCAGTAACATTTTATGAGGAAACTGTTAGTGAAGAGTGAATGAAAATTAGATTGATTTCAGAGTCTTCGTATTAACTTTATGTGCCTGTTCGTTTTCTTGATTTAAGTCGGTGATATGTATTTCGGCATGGGTACTGATATTTAATCCCAATCCGAGGATCTAGTGTTTAGAAACGGACGGGGTCGTGTTCGTAGTGACGACTAAAGGCAGACATAAAAAGTGGGTGCGATGCAAGATCTCAGCCCAGTACAAACTGGCGGTAACAGCATTGAACAATTGAATGATTTTATTACAAACACTTAATTGTCAGGTATTAATCGCTTACCCAATCCTACTGCGTTTTCGATATCGTAGCCAATGGCCTGATAAAACTGTATTACATCAATATTATTACTGCGCACCTGAAGGTTTATTTTAGGGCTGCCTTTTTGCAGAATCAAAACTTCTACCTGCTGCATCATGGCTCGGGCGTAGCCTTTACGTTGATGTTCTGGCGAGACAGCGAGGTAATTTATCCATCCGCGATGTCCTTCGTATCCACCCATTACGGTCGCAACTATGTCTTCTGATAGTTCGCCAATCAGAAACAGATCAGGATCAACCAGCATCTTGCGCTGAATGTCTTTTACCGGATCATTCCAAGCCACCACTAGATTGCAGGCTTGCCATAGATTAATAACGGCTTGTTGGTTGTCGGGATGGTAGGGTTTGATATTCATGATGGTTCGTGCGCGTCTATGTCAGTCTCAGGTTTTATTAGTTTATGATCCCATTTTTGAGTCGCTTGTTGCAATATTTCGCTGGGTTTTAGATTGAGCCATGACGATTGTGTCGGCTGATTCAGACACTTTAGTGCCGATATCAAAGTTGCAGACGGATGACTATTGTCAATGGCTTCGGCCCCAGTTTGTTTGCTGAGTTTTTTACCATCACTATTTTTGATTAAGGGTAAATGCAAATATTGAGGCGTCGACAGTTTGAATTGTTGTTGCAGGTAAAGGTGCAAGCAGGTCGATAACAGCAGATCAGCACCGCGCACAATCTGGTTAATGTTCTGGCTGTCATCGTCTAGTATTACGGCGAGATGATAGGCGTAAATACCGTCAACACGTTTGAGGATAAAGTCTCCTACTTGTTTTTTAAGATTAAGTTTAATTGCACCGTAAACTAGATCATTAAATTGGCTGTTGTGGGCAGACTCAGTGTTGAGTCTGATTGAATGATCGTGCGAAGTGAGGTTTTTTTTTCTGCAAATTCCAGGATAAATCTGTCCCATCAATCCAGAATTAATGCCTTTTTCTCTGAGTGATCTGCGGCTGCATTCGCAAGCATAACAAACGTGTTGGTCGAGTAGCTCGACTAGCTTCGATTCATAATGTTTGAATCGGCTACTCTGATATAACACGTCGCCATCCCACTCAAATCCATAGGCTTCAAGTGAGGTGAGAATTTGGCTCGTGGCACCTTTAACGACACGAGGCGTATCGACATCTTCGATGCGGACTAGCCACTGACCTCGTTGTGACTTGCTATGGCAGTAGCTGGCAACAGCCGTCACCAGCGAACCAAAATGCAATGGCCCGGAGGGCGACGGTGCGAATCGCCCAATGACGTTGCCTTGCGTCATTAGCGCATCACTTAATCAATAGGTTTTGGGCCAGTAGTTTTTCAAGTATGCCCTGATACACATCGGATAATTGATCAACATCGGAAACTCTGACATGTTCGTTAATTTGATGGATGGTCGCATTGACGGGGCCAAGTTCGAGGACCTGAGCGCCAGTCGGGGCGATAAACCGACCATCAGACGTGCCGCCAGCGGTGGATAGCTCGGTATCAAGTCCAGTTACCTGTTTGATTGACTGTTTTGCTGCGTCCACTAACGAACCAGCACTAGTCAGAAACGGCAGGCCAGATAGATTCCAATCCACGTCATAATCGAGGCCGTGTTGTTCGAATATAGCTTCCGATGTCTTAATGATTTGATGATGGTCAAGCTCGGTCGAGTAACGCAGGTTAAACGTGACTTCGATATGACCGGGAATCACGTTGGTAACGCCCGTACCACTATGAATATTTGAGATTTGAAAACTGGTTGGTGGGAAGAATTCGTTGCCATCATCCCAGTGTACGGCACAGAGTTGATTGAGCGCAGGGAGGACTTTGTGGATTGGATTGTCCGCTAAATGTGGGTAGGCGACATGACCCTGAATGCCACGAACGGTTAGCACGGCACCGAGTGAACCACGGCGACCATTCTTGACTGTATCGCCTAAGTGTTCAGTACTTGAGGGCTCACCCACCAATGCCCATTTGATTTTTTCGCCACGCGCCTCTAGGGTTTCAATGACTTTAACGGTACCATTTTTGGCAGGTCCTTCTTCATCGCTGGTAATTAAAAAAGCAATCGACCCCGAGTGATCAGAGTGTTCGGCCACAAAGCGTTCGCAGGCAGTGACCATTGCCGCAATGCCCGCCTTCATATCGGCAGTGCCTCGTCCGAATAATAAACCATCGCGTACTTCAGGCTTAAAAGGATCACTGTGCCATTTATCGACAGGACCGGTCGGGACCACATCGGTGTGCCCAGCAAAAACGAATAAGGGAGAACTAGTGCCTCGCCTTGCCCACAGATTGGTGACTTCACCAAATTGCATGGTTTCACATTCGAAGCCAATAGCGGCTAAGCGGTCTATCAGTATTTGCTGACAGCCAAGATCGTCTGGTGTGACTGATTGCAGTTCGACGAGTGACTTGAGTAATTTTAAAGTTTCCGATTCCATTTGTTATCAATCCGACCCAAAAATGTTGTTATAGTTAACTTCACTAAAACCGACGTGACGTTCATCGCCCTTAACCAAAAGAGGTCGTTTAATAATGGCAAAGTTGTCGAGCATGATTGTAATGGCTGATTCTTTATCGACACTGTTTTTGACTAGATCTGATAATTGTCGCCATGTCGTGCCACGTTTATTAATCAACGCTTCCCAACCCAATTCATCAACCCAATGTCTTAGCAATGCGGGATCGAGTCCTTGTTTTCTATAGTCATGAAATTGAAATGTAATTTCATGATCGGTAAGCCATTGTTTGGTCTTTTTAATGGTGTCGCAGTTAGCAATGCCATAAATAGTGACAGAATCAGCCATGTTTAGTTGTCACCTTGTTCGATGTCAAAAATTGACATTCTTAATCAATATTCCGAAGTAAATCGTTAATACCAACTTTAGAACGCGTCTTTTCATCTACCTGTTTGACAATGACGGCACAGTAAAGGCTGCAAGAGCCATCAGCAGAAGGCAGGTTACCTGAGACCACTACTGAACCAGCAGGAATACGACCATAGCTGACTTCTCCAGTGGCGCGATTGAATATTTTAGTGCTTTGTCCAATGTACACGCCCATTGAAATGACCGAATTTTTTTCTACAATGACGCCTTCAACTACTTCTGAGCGCGCACCGATAAAACAATTGTCTTCGATAATAGTCGGTGATGCTTGTAGAGGTTCGAGCACGCCACCAATTCCAACACCGCCCGATAGGTGAACGTTCTTTCCAATCTGCGCACAAGAGCCGACGGTTGCCCAGGTGTCTACCATGGTGCCACTATCAACATAAGCGCCTATGTTGACATAAGACGGCATTAGTACCACGCCCTTTGCAAGATAAGATCCTTTTCGAGCCATTGCAGGTGGTACAACGCGCACGCCGCTAGCGGCGAATTGTTCTGGTGTAGTCTGCGCAAACTTAGAGTCGACTTTATCGTAGTATTGAGTTGACCCACCGGCCATGACTTGGTTGTCGTGGATGCGAAACGATAGCAAGACTGCCTTTTTCAACCATTCGTTAACTTGCCAGCCGCTATCAGTTGGCTCTGCGACCCGTGCAGCACCTGAATCAAGTAATTCGATGGCCGCGGTAACGGCCTGTTTAATGTCAGCAGAAACATTGGACGGCGTGATGTCGGCACGAGTTTCGAAAGCGGCTTCGATTGTTTGTTGAAGATCAGACATAAAGTTTTCCTAAAGATTAGTTAAAAAGGTATTGATTCGATTGGCGGCATCTTGACACTCTTCGAGTGGTGCAACTAGAGCCATGCGTATTTTGTTTTTTCCCGGATTTTCACTAGAATTTTTGTTGGCGTTGCCTTCATTAGTATCACGCGACAATAGACTACCGGGTAATACTGAAATGTTTTGTTCTGCATAAAGCCGAACTGCAAATTCGGTATCGGCTATGGGTGTCGTTACCCACAAATAAAATCCGGCTTGTGGTTTTTCAGGACGAAGTGTGTTTTCAAGCGTTGATAAAACACAATTGAATTTTTCTCGATAACGATTACGGTTTTCAACTACATGGGTTTGATCGCCCCAGGCAGCAATGCTGGCAGACTGGGTGGCTGGGGGCATCGCACTGCCATGATATGTTCGGTAAAGTAAAAATTTGGCAATGAGTTTGGCATCGCCAGCGACAAATCCCGAGCGTAATCCCGGTAAGTTTGAGCGCTTAGACAGGCTATGAAAAGCCAGGCATCGGTCGAAATCAGTCAGTCCCATAGAGGCGGCTGCACCTAATAGTCCTGGTGGTGGATGGCTTTCATCGGCATAAATTTCGGAATAACATTCATCGCTGACAATCACAAAGTCGTATTTTTGAGAGAGTAATATAAGTTGCTGCAGATAGAACTCACTCATTACCAGTCTCTTATACACCTCTGACGTTGCGCACGAAGAGAGTAGA
>OOGD01000231.1_pt1 | contig 12289 bp, 12 predicted proteins | sample 1670381 | NCBI WGS metagenome assembly OOGD01 (sample SAMEA98146918, study PRJEB22522) | marine metagenome | biome: marine biome; feature: marine water body; material: sea ice | place: Arctic Ocean | collected 14-Sep-2015 | depth 1.3 m | reverse complement strand
CGCTGGAACCTCCTGTTTTAGCTCAGCGACACGTAATCCGCGCGATTTATTGATTTCACCTTCATCGGATTTGATTTGCCCCGAGAGCATTTTTAACAAGGTTGATTTGCCCGTACCGTTTCTACCGACCAGACAAATGCGCTCACCATCTTCAATGCTCAGATTGGCCATATCTAGCAATGGTTGGTCACCATAGCTGTGGTAGAGGTTGTTTGCATTTAACAGATTCATGAGTTTGGCTTTGGCTAGCGGGTAATGGCGTGTTTAAGAAATGAGTAACAGGTGCAGCGGTTGGCGCGACTATTCGTCTAGGCCGCCACTTTTAACCATGCGGGCTAATCGGTCATCGTCGTAGTCTAACTCAAGTTTAGCAGCAGCAACATCGGCAGCCGCTTGTAAATCTGCTCCACATTTTGATATAACTTGACGCCATTGTTCGAGGTACGCATCGGTTCCCGCCATTTTTGCACGCATAGCGGCTTTGTCAATAGCAATAGCGAAGCGCTCGTCCAACACAATTTTTGCATTTTCGCGACGTTCTTTTGCAATCACCTGTGCTGGAATATCGCGCCAGAAAACAGTGGTTAATTTGGGCATGGAATAACTTCCTAAAAATGAATCTTGAAAAGAGCTGGACCGGCTGAGTCGCGAGTATAAAGAGGCTTCTCGGTTTAATCCAGTGGGACATTTATACCTTAGTCTTTTTGTGCGGCAGCGGTTTCGCTAGAAGCGACTACTGTTGGTGAAAATAGTCTCAACTCGTCATTTACTAACGCAAACTAACGCTTTTATGGGGTGCACAACATCTGAGTTTTACAGAGGCAAAAAGGCAGTATTTTTTTAGGCTGAATTAAAACCTGATATTTCGCCAGAGAAGAGGTTTCGCTCCCACAAAGGTTTTTTAGACCGGTGTTTTCGCACCCAAAGCGGCTCGCTGTTGAGTAAAGACTGGGGCTACTTTTCGGCAGCAACAAGATGATTGAATGTCAAAGTCAGCTTCTAACATGGTCTGATTGAGTCGCAGCTCATAGCGCTGTGCCTCAGCCAACAGGCCTTGCCTTTTTAGGCATTCGACATAGCCGTGCAGTGCCCAGATATTGTCAGGGTGTTGAAGGCACCTGGGCAGGCGGTTTCCGATACCTAGATCATCCTCATAGTGTCCAATCGCTTCGTCGACATAGCCTTGCTCTAATAGTAATGCGCCCAAGGCGTGGCGTGGTGGGTGCATCCAGGGCCAGGGTTCGGAGTACTCGAGCTGGTCAGATAACGCAGAGGCCTGTCGTAGAAAGTCGTACCCCAATGAATGATGACCCGCATGGTATTCGACCTCACCATTCATCATAGCGCGCGCAACTGCCAATATGTTGCTGGTTGGATTGTTGGCCATTATGTGCCAGTCAGGGACGCTGGCGCTTAGACGCTCGAATTGTTCGCGGTGTAGATCGGCATCGATGTGATTGCCAAACGTTGCGTGGGCGATGGCTTTGGCGTAATGGAGCAGTGTGGTGGTCACCAAATAGCAAACGTTGGTGTCCCGTTTTGTCACTAGATCCGTGCTAGGGATGAGTTCGTCAATGATGGTTTGCCAACGACCAAATCGAACGAGTACGTGCACGCGGGCAGAATAATAACCTTCGAGAGTTGTCGCCAAATAGCGCTTGTCACCCTGAAACAGATTGGGATTAATAATAGCTCTGGCGCCTTTGGCTGCTGCCATGGCAGGAGCAAACTGCCCGAGAAACATCGCCGCCGTCATTTTCATGTGATAGTTATGCAGGCAAGATATGAGATAAAACTCTTCTGTGCCGCGAAGTGCGAGGTAGTCTAAATCAAGTTCGATGGCCCGATCGTTGGATTCAACTGCTAACTTATATTGCCCGCAAAGCATGTCGATATGAGTTGCCATGTGGGTAAGGTGGCCACTTTGAGATTTAATGCGGCGTAACTTATTCGCTGCATTTAATCCGTCTTCGGGTGTTGGTGACATTTCAACCAAGTGGATGTAGAGGTGTAAAATACCGGAATGACGTTGCTTTGACAGCACAAGACCGAACTCTAATATTTGATACACTTCGGCAGTGTGCGCACCTAAGGTCGGTAACCCTGACCGAATGTCCCAAAGCTGCCAGCGATTTAGGTTCATCAATGCCTCGGCAGTCAGACAAATGATGTCTAAATGATTTGGCGAGCACTTGAGCAGTTGACGCATAGTCAAAGCATAGCTTTGCTCGGCTTGCTCGAGTGCTTCAATAGTCACATTCGGGTCGGTTGGGAATTTCTGACTCAGCGCTTGAATGAGCTGTTGTTCGAGCGACGTACTGTTGGGGCTGAGTTGACGGGCAGTTTGACAGGCTTCATGACAGATTTTGATCGTAGGCCCACGTTCGAGTTCGCCGTAACAATCCCAGGGTTTGTTGTAAAAAGGGCCGTTGGCGTAAGCAATGCCCCAATAGCCCATGGCACACGTTGGGTCTTCAGTAATCGTGTTTTGAAAGCAACGACAGGCCTCTTCATGATTAAAGCCATAACACCAGGCTAGCCCACGGTCGAACCAGCGCTGTGCCTCTACTGATGCTGTCGAGATCGGGAAGCTGTGATTACCAAGATCAAAATATTGTGTTATATGGGTTGAACGGCTAGTCATGCCTACAGAGTATATTGGATAAGCCTTATTATTACCGTGGCTTATACTCATAAATAGGTTGCGTTGTGTTAACTTCAAACCTAACGTGCCGCATTTTCATCAGACGTTAATTCAGTCATTAACTCAATTCATCCCTCGAGGAAGCCAAAGTGAATAACAACCAGCGATTCGATATTATTGACAGCCATTCAACGATGAAAGCGGTCGTGACAACGGGTGTTGGAGGTTATGAGCAACTGGAATATTGTGATGTGCCGATACCACAATTAAACGCGGGCGAGGTGTTAATTCAGGTGCTCGCAGCGGGTGTGAACAATACTGAAATTAATACCCGACTCGGCTGGTATTCAGATTCAGTGACGACTGGCACCGAGCAGGCGTCTGGTGATGAAACGACTGATATCGCCGATGGCGGATGGAATGAGTCGACGCCTTTCCCATTTATTCAGGGCACCGATTGTTGTGGCCGAGTGGTGAAAACAGCGTCTAATGAGTTCGAATCCCTAATGGGTAGTCGTGTTTTAGTTCGTTCCTGTATACGAACCAATGGTTTTGACTCGTTTGAAAACCAATGGATGGGTTCGGATTTTGACGGTGCGTTTGCACAATACGTGGTGGTGCCAGCGAGTGAAGTCTTTAAAATTGATTGTGATTGGAGTGACGTCGAGTTAGCAACGATACCCTGTGCTTATGGCACCGCAGAGAATATGGTTCATCGTGCCAGTGTTACCAGTGCCGATACGGTGCTGGTGACCGGTGCTTCGGGTGGTGTTGGGTCAGCGGTCGTGCAGTTGGCTAAGCGCCGTGGCGCTAAGGTAATTGCATTAGCGAGTATATCCAAGTTTGATCATTTAAGGGAGTTAGGCGCTGATCAAATACTGGCAAGAGACGTCGATTTAACTCAGGTCTTGGGTGATCGTTCGGTCGATGTGGCGTTTGACAATGTTGCAGGCGACGGCTTTGGCTCAATATTAAAAGTGTTGAAGTCGGGCGGTCGATACGCTTCTTCGGGGGCGATTGCAGGCCCACTGGTGACACTGGACATGCGCCATTTTTATTTGAAGGATTTGAACCTCATCGGTTGCACTGCCTGGGATGAATCGGTGTTTCCACGTTTGATTTCGTATATAGAAAGCGGGGAGATTAAGCCGCTAGTGGCCAGCACGTTTGCCTTAAAAGATATTCGTCAGGCGCAGCAACTGTTTTTAGAAAAGCAGCATTTTGGCAATTTTGTTCTCGTGCCGCCCGCCGTATAACGCTAGTGATTCCCCTAACGTAAAACAGCCATGACTTGATCTGAGTCAAGCTAGTAATTTTCTGCAATATAAATGAACAACGGTAGTGTGACGAACGATACGATCACTTGAAACGTGAGAATATTAGACATGAGTTCAGCATTGCCGCCCATTTTGCGCGCCATTACATAAGCCGATGCGGCAGTGGGTACCGCGCCAGCAATAATTGCGACGGTGCGTGGCAAGCCTTCCAAGCCGATTAACGAGGCTATCGCGATAACCATGAGTGGCATGCCGATTAGTCGAATTAACACACCAACCGTCACCAGTAGTTTGTCTTCTGCTATTTGATCCAGTCTCAACCCAGCACCAACGGCCAGTAACGTCAGCCCCAAACCACCGTTGCCAACAATGTCGATAGTATTGAAGATGATGTCAGGCATGCCAGTCCAGTTAAGGGTCAGCCCAACAACACAAGCGATGATTAGCGGATTGGTGATGATGCGGAATAATATTTGTCGACCATTGGCAACGCTGTTATTGCTGCCATAAATAGTCAGCACGATCACATTGGCGATATTAAGTACGGGCACCATAATGGCTAATGCCAATGCCGTGAGTGTGATGCCATGATCGCCATAAAGCGGTCCAATAATGGCCAAAGCGACAAAACCATGAAACCGCGTTGCGCCCTGGAACAAGCTGCTAAAAGTGGGGCCGCTATCGGGGTACCGAGATCGCAGTAGGCGATGCATTAAAATAAGAAGAAAAGACATGCCGGCAATGGCAGATACTAACACCAGCATGAAATCGAGAACGGGAACGCTGGTTAAGTTGGCTCGGCTTAAGGTACGAACGATGAGGGCGGGCAGCAGTAAATAGAAGCAAATATGCTCTATCGCAGACCAGATCTGCTCATCAGCCACTCGAGTACGAAACATTAGGTGACCTAGCGCTATGATAAGGAAAATGGGCGCAATGGCGTTTAGCGTAGTGATCAATTGATGGTCCTATTTGTAAGCGAGAAAGGTGTCGCTATTGGGCAGTAGTACGAACTTTCAGGTTATCTTCAAAGCAACAGGGGCATTGCGCGGCACTATCGAATCAGTTGGCACGACTGATTTAAAAGTTATGAGGATTGCCGCAAATTTTGTTTCATACCCTAATTGGTTGGTATGAAGATAGTACACCTTGTCGCCTGCGTTCATTGTGTTGTCTGCTTAGCTAAGTCAAAACTTTAATTTAATTATTTAATTTAAATGATTTAATTTAATTAGTTTAGTCCCACTAGTTTATCTCAGAATATGGCTTGATTGCGCGCCAGTTAAATAAGGCAGACGCCTGTTTTATGGTCTCGAATTGACGCTTAAATTTAGCCGCCAGCAGGGTTGGTGCTAGCTCTGGGCCACCAAAAGCTGAAAACAAGGAATATTCCGACCCAGCACTTTTTTCGCCACCGATAAAGCGGCAGCCAGAGTCATCGCACAGAGCTCTCAGGGTGCAGGCAAATTCATCTCGAAGGCTATTAATGTCGACAATCGCTTGCTGATAAGCCACGGCATCGTCACTGGCGAGTGTGATTCGGTTATGAGGATCAACACCGCAAGGGTTAAGATGCCCATAAACAATAATTTGCCCCGTCAGTTCAGTATGAGATTTGATGTACTGATCAACTGAATTAACATAATGTTGATTGGCTCGCCAAAGTTGATCCATTGCGTCAGCGACGCAGTCTTGATTGAGTCTAATGTTAATGTCAGTGTGGTATTTGAAAATAAAACGTCCCTTCGGTGCTTGAGTGCGAGCGGCAAATGGGACACCTTCTCGCACGGCTCGCATTTGATCAGGATCTTTGAATATTTCAGTGTGATCAAGTGCGATGTTGGCAATGGTCAGTTCGTCTGCATCAATATCATCGACCAGTTCAAATAAAAATTCATCAACAGGCAAGTGACTATAGCCATTAACAAAAATTAGGCCGTCTGCATTAGCCGCCTGACAGTTTGCTTGCAACTGTTTAGCACGTGTCGTCAGTGCATTATCGCCACTGGCTACAAACGGTTGCATCGCATCAATGGTGATGTGTTCAAGGCCCAATATTAAATTGGTGCCGCCATCGTTTGAGAATAGCTTTCCATTGTCGATTTTTAGATAACAAAATGAAGATAAATGCTGGAGTAGTCGAGATAGCTCAGTGGGCGAGTTATTAACCGGGATGGCAAATGCAATTTCAACGGCTGGAAGCTCGACATAGGCGCAGCAAACGGCCGACACTATCCCCGTCCAACCGTAAGTACCAGCATAATTATTTAATTTATCACCATCAATACGAATTAAATTATCACCATTATGTAGCGATACTTCGATCACGCTATCGCTAAAGTAACGTCGTTGCGGTCCCATACCACCAGTCATAAAGGTGGCACCAACCTGGGCATAGGTGTAACTGGTTAAATCAGCGCCAAGGACTTTAAATTGATTGCCTTGTTCGTTCCCTAGTACCTGATTAAGTTGCGCCAGAGTGATTGCACTGCCGGCATAAATTTTGTGCTGTTGTGGATCGATAATAATCTCATCGAGTCCCACCTTTGTAATATCAACATCGCTAGATTGGGTGACCTGAGGCGAGTTAGAGGTGCTTAACTGGATACCAATGACCTGTTTACCCACTGGTTTTTCGACCTGAAATATGCCACCGCCACCCGAGACTGACGATAATGGCAGCAGGCAAAAGTCAGGTTGATGAACTTGCTTGATTTGTTCGATCGAGTCGACCAAATTGTGGCCTTTGATTGAGTAGATGCAATCTAGCTCAACAGCGCTGTTTTCACCATCAACAATGTCGGCGTTTATCGAATGTAGGTTTATAGACATGTCATACCTGACCAAACAAATTGATTCATTATATAGGCTTGTTGAGTTGAAGTTGTTGCTTCTCGTCAATCAATAACAATCTATCCGATATCAAAATGGTAGCACCAGCCCACGAAAAAATGTGTATTTAGTCAGTGCGATCAGGCCGGTGTTTTTAATGATTATTGCCTGATGGACGTTGCTATATTTTTAAAAGGCGTATAGCGCGAGCTGGTAACGGTCTCGACAGTATCGCTGACTCATCTGGTTAATCATCTGGCGGTTAGTTTTTAGTCTGCTTAACCTTGCGATGAATCATTATACGATATTGCTGCACTTCTATTCTTTAAAGCATGCCTTGATCAATGATGAATTCAATAACGCGAGTAAGACCGGTATCGTCTTTCAAGTTGGTAAAGACATAGGGCCTGTCGCCACGCATACGTTTAGTGTCCGCTTCCATTACTTCGAGCGAAGCGCCGACATAGGGTGCGAGGTCAATTTTGTTAATAATTAACAAATCAGACCGAGTAATGCCCGGGCCACCTTTGCGTGGGATTTTTTCGCCTTCAGCAACATCGATAACGTAAATCATCAGGTCCGCTAATTCGGGGCTGAAAGTGGCCGATAAATTATCGCCGCCACTTTCAATAAAAATGAGATCAAGGTCTTTATGAAGTTCGCTTAAATCCTGTACCGCGGCAAGATTCATTGATGCATCTTCCCGTATTGCGGTATGCGGACAACCGCCGGTTTCGACACCAACAATACGATCAGCATCCAACGCGCCACTGCGAACCAGAAATTCGGCGTCTTCACGGGTATAAATATCGTTGGTCACGACTGCTAGTTGATAAGTATCTCGCATACTTTTGCAGAGACGATCGAGTAATGCCGTTTTACCGGAACCAACAGGGCCGCCAATGCCCAGTCGCAAAGGTGATTTTTTTGACATAATGTTTACCTAGGAACGAAAAAGTCGAGTGTATTGGGTTTCGTGCTGAGCACTCGCAATGGCAAGCGCCATTGAGGAGGCTCCGATATCATTATCAGCAACATGACGAGCCTGTTTCACAATGTCGGGAATGATGGATGCCAGTTTGAACACCGTTTTCTGCCCATCCGTTTGTCCCAGTGGAATGATCTTGACCGCGGACAAAACGAGGTTCTCTAGCCAGCTCCACAGGAACCCATGAGCCGCCGCGTCAAATTCAATATTCCAGCGCTGACAGGCAAAACTGTAACAGGCCGTTTGTGTGCGCCATAGCGTTGGATCAACCTGGCGAGCCTCGGGGATAAGCGACACTAATAATTGACTGAAGGCGCGCGCCCGATTGGTTTCTTCCAGACGTAATTCAGCAGTTTCGCGACTGGCAATAAGGTGTTCATTCCAGTTGTTAAGACAATCTATGTCTGGCTCGACCCAGGCCTTGAGCATGCGCTGTAATACGGGTAGTTCGAGATACCGCATATTGGTATTTAACAGTCCTTCAAGCCATTGATATAGATCATCTGCGGTGCTGATCCAGCCTGTCTCCACCGCCCATTCAATGCCCTGTGAATAGGAGTATCCACCGATCGGTAGCGACGGACTAATTAGCTGCATTAATCTTGTTAATGCCAAATCATTGTTTAACTTAATGGCCATGGTTTGAATGGTCACTATTGTGATAAGCCCCGGTTTCTGGTTCAAAAGGCGCTGTTTCACAAATCACTGACAAACCTAGTCTAGCCAGCATTTCGTCCAGCACGTGATCATGCTGATAGCGAATAGAATCTGCATTGATTTGCAATGCCACATGCCGATTTCCAAGGTGATAGCAGGCGCGTGCCATTAACTGCGGATCAGTAATCAGCACTGTGCTCACCGTTTCATTGGCCGCCTCTACTGACACCACTTCACCTGTTTCAGCGGCAATCTTATCGCCGTTTTTCAAAACATTGCCGCGAGGTAGAAATAAGCCTGCTGGTTCACCGTTATTGAGTTCGACTTTTAACCGCGACTTAACGCGTTGGTCATAGGTTAAAGTGACTGAGCTTATTATTTTATGCTCGCCTTCTATTATTTGACTAAAAATTAGCATCGCATTAAAACAAAAAGTATTTTTGTGTCATAGGTAGCTCGCTTGCTGGTTCGCAAATCAGTAATTCGCCATCGGCATGGACCTGGTAGGTTTGTGCATTCACGGTAATATTGGGCTGATAATCATTCAATATCATTGATGCTTTGGTGACGTTACGACAGTTATATACCTGACCAATCATGGAAGCCAGTTTTAGCTGCTCAGCTATACCGGATTCTATCGCTGCGCCAGATAAAAATGTCATGCGGGTAGCGTTACGCGCTTTGCCCAATGAGCCAAACATGTGACGATAGTGTACTGGTTGTGGCGTTGGTATCGACGCATTGGGATCACCCATTGGGGCCGCCACAATCATACCACCTTTAATAATTAGCGCCGGCTTAGTGCCAAAAAATGCTGGTTTCCACATCACCAGGTCGGCCATTTTGCCAATTTCGACTGAACCCACCTCATGGGAAATACCGTGAGTAATAGCGGGGTTGATGGTGTACTTGGCAATGTAACGCCGAACCCGATGATTGTCAGATTTGTCCTGGTCACCCTCGAGGCTGCCACGCTGAACTTTCATTTTATGTGCCGTTTGCCAGGTACGAATGATCACCTCACCGACCCGCCCCATAGCTTGTGAGTCGGATGCAATCATCGAGAATGCACCTTTGTCATGCAGAATATCCTCGGCCGCAATGGTTTCACGCCGAATTCGAGATTCGGCAAAAGAAACGTCTTCGGCAATATTGGGATCAAGATGGTGACAGACCATCAGCATGTCGAGATGCTCATCAACTGTGTTGATGGTGTAGGGTCGTGTCGGGTTGGTCGACGACGGCAATATATTGGCATAACCCGCAGCCTTGATAATATCGGGCGCATGACCACCACCGGCACCTTCGGTATGGTAGGTATGGATGGTTCTACCTTTAAATGCAGCTAAAGTGTCGGCTACAAAGCCCGACTCGTTGAGAGTATCTGTATGAATGGCCACTTGGACATCGTATTTTTCTGCCACACTCAAACAGTTATCGATTGAAGCGGGCGTTGTTCCCCAGTCCTCATGAAGCTTTAGACCACACGCTCCCGCTTCTAACTGCTCCTCTAGAGGTAGCGGCAAACTGGCATTGCCCTTACCTAGAAAACCAAGATTCATTGGCATAGCTTCGGTAGCCTGCAACATCTTACCCATATTCCAAGGCCCCGGCGTGCAGGTTGTCGCGTTGGTACCGGTTGCAGGACCGGTGCCTCCACCGAGCATGGTCGTCACTCCCGACATCAATGCCTCTTCAATTTGCTGCGGACAAATAAAGTGGATATGGGAGTCGACACCACCCGCCGTAAGTATCTGTCCCTCGCCTGCAATCACCTCGGTACCAGGGCCGATCACAATAGTTACATTGCTTTGTATATCGGGATTACCGGCTTTACCGATACCTGCAATGCGGCCATCTTTAATGCCTACATCGGCTTTAATAATACCCCAGTGATCGAGAATAGTGGCGTTGGTGATAACGACATCGACCACCTCAGCAGCCACTCGCTGACTTTGACCCATGCCGTCGCGAATCACTTTACCGCCGCCAAACTTTACTTCTTCACCGTAGAGCGTGTGATCCTTTTCAATCTCAATTAATAGCGCAGTGTTACCGAGGCGCACACGGTCGCCGGTAGTCGGGCCAAACATTTGCGCATAGGCGACTTTATCCATTCGAGTCATTCGTTGTCTCCCTTATTTTTGGGTGGAGTGTCTATCGGTAAAGAACTTGAAGATATAGGATCTAAAGGACCCATTACCTCTCCACGAAAGCCATAAACAACCCTATCTCCACCAAAAGCGACAAGCTCGACGTCGCGGTCTTGCCCTGGCTCGAAACGCACGGCGGTACCCGAGGCAATGTTTAAACGAAAGCCCTTGGTTTTTTCACGATCAAAACTTAAAAAAGAGTTTGTCTCGAAAAAGTGATAATGAGAGCCCACTTGAATGGGCCGATCGCCACTATTTTCAACACGCACAGTTAATGTTTCTCGGCCTACATTAATCTCGATAGTGCCTGCATCAATAATAAGCTCGCCTGGAACATAGTATTTTTCGGAAGAGAGTTGACTCATATTACATCTCCATTAATTAATTGGATTGTGCACGGTGACCAGTTTTGTACCGTCCGGGAATGTTGCCTCGACTTGCACTTCACCAACCAATTCTGCAACGCCATCCATGACATCGGTGGCAGATAAAATCTCTTTGCCGTAACTCATCAACTCTGCAACAGTTTTACCATCGCGTGCGCCCTCCATGATTTCTAAGGTGAGGTAGGCAATTGTTTCTGGATAATTTAGTTTTAAGCCGCGCTTTAATCGACGCTCAGCTAATAGTGCTGCTGTAACTATTAGCAATTTATCTTTTTCTCTAGGGAGCAGGTCCATATTTTTGCCTTTAATTGAATGCTTTTAGTGTTAAAAATTAGGTCAACCAGATACGTGGCTCACAGGCTTTTAGTTGAATTAAGGCAGGTCGAAGATAGTGCCATAACAAAGTAAAACCTTTGCGTGCCTGAAACGCACTGTCACCTAAATATCGAGCAATACAAAAATCATTGACCCAAGTGATACTGATTGTTTTATCAAAGTTTTCTGTAGCCAGTACGCCACGTAACTGCTCAGTTAATATTTCTCTGCCCTTACTATAATCATTATTTTCAAAAGTCCCCGCAATAAAAAAGCCGCTCACTAGCTTATTTTGCATGCCTGCGTGACTAGAAAACAATCGCTCTTTATTTTTTTTGGCTACGTCTAGTTTATCGACAACAAGATTATCTATAAATAATGGTTTATTATCTTTTTCAATGCGATAACGCTGCCTAAAATAGCCTGCATCAAAACTCTCACCCCTTGCGGGCAGACCAAAACAGGTGATCTCCCACGCAAAAATACTGCTGTTAGCATGTAAGGTGATGGTTGTGTCTAATTCAGCATGCGCTTGGTTGTAGACGATTGCCTCCATCGGAAACCATTCTAGAATCGCATTTTCTTTTAGGGTTAACCTAGCCTGCTGACGCTGAAGTGGTGAGTTTTCACGCGCCTTGTACATGCGCATAGCACCAGGTGTAGTGATGAGGCCATGGGCTCCTGCTTCTAGCTCAAGTTCAAGTGCCAATTCATCGCCTGAGACCAGACCCCCAGGTGGATGTAATAAATACACGTGCGCGACATCTGCGCCCTCGGGATAAAAAGGTTTTTGCACATAAAGTGGCCCCCGATGCCGATTGCGTGTGAGGCGAGTACCACGCTTGTTAATTTTACTGAAAACTAAGTTTAGATCTGCTTGCCAGTGCCAGTTTGGATCATTGGTAACTTGGTTAACCTTTGCTGCGTTCAAGGCATATGCCATATAGTTGTTCTTTATCTCTATAAATTTATTTCAATGATAGCTTTATAATAAATAGTTATCGCTATACAGCAAGATATTTTTTAATAAATTACTC
>OOGD01000229.1_pt1 | contig 12396 bp, 11 predicted proteins | sample 1670381 | NCBI WGS metagenome assembly OOGD01 (sample SAMEA98146918, study PRJEB22522) | marine metagenome | biome: marine biome; feature: marine water body; material: sea ice | place: Arctic Ocean | collected 14-Sep-2015 | depth 1.3 m | reverse complement strand
AATCAACGTCTTGACCCTATCGAAAACTATACTCAAGCATGTTGAACCTTAACGACATTTTTACCTCATCACTCTGGATACGGCCTACGGTTGGCTATGTAAGTAACGGAAATAAATTGAGAAATAAATAGAGAAATAAAACAGCCATCCTTAAATGCAGTGATAGAATCTTCAAGGCGTTTAACGCATTTAAAAATCATATGATTTCAATTTTCAACTAACCTGCCCTTCAGAATTTTTTCAAAAAAATTAAACGACAATATTTTGACCGATCGATTCGGGTTGACCCAAATTAGTAGAGGAATTTGCCGAGTTAGCTTTGACCCTAACTGCGCGTTTAGTTACTGCATCCTTGCCATTATGCATTTCCATCCATTAGTAGATGGCTCATTAATCAATGTCGAATAACGTTAAGTAAAAACATAGACTTTTTGGCATTGAGCATGAACCGAGAAAGACTACATGTCGGGCAAAACAACAGTGTCGATAATATGGATCACACCATTTGAGGTCATGATATCAGTCTTGATCACAGTGGCATTATTGATTTTAACGCCATCTGAGGTATCAATAACTATTTCACCACCTTGAACTGTTTTAGCTTTGTTTAACTTCACCAAGTCCGCTGCCATTAATTTACCCGCAACAACATGGTAAGTGAGTGTGGCTACTAGTTTCTCTTTATTCTCTACCCTCAATAGATCCCCTATGGTTCCCTCTGAGATTTTTACAAATGCGCCATTAGAAGGGGCAAAGAGGGTAAATGGCCCTTTTCCCTTTAAAGTATCGACTAACCTAGCCGCTTTGATGGCAGTGACTAAAGTGGTAAGGGAAGGATCAGCTACAGCGGTTTCGAAAATATCTAATCTTTGCGAATGGTGTTGCGTAGCCAGCGAGCTAGCAGACACAAAGATTAAGGACAAGACAGCGATTGAAATATATTTAGTAAAAGACACGTTCATAATTACTCCAGATTCTGTTAGTGACAAAAATTGCTAACCCTTAAAACACTTTGGTTGATTATAAATGGCAGCACTTAATACTTATTACTACCTACGAACGTAACATCTAATCACAATGTTACGCTATGAATATAGGTAAAATAAAACGTCATTTTTTATAAGATGAAAATATATCTTGCCTCATATTTACCTCTCTTTTACTTCTCTTTTACCTCTCTTTTGTATCCTTGAGGGGCCGAAAACCAGCGAACTATCGTCTCTTAATCAACCGTTTTCACGTAATTCAGATTTCAAAGCAAGGGTCTTCCACCGTTGTGCAAACCAGTTTTGGATATTGCTTGTGTTTTTGATAATGAACCGCTTTTATTCAAACAGACTTATCTGAGTCGGCGCTATATTGGCGCAGCTAGACACCTGCTTTAGTAAGTACTTGGTATTTAAGCCGTTAGAAAGGCTAGCTCTTCCACCGTCTGCTGACCACTCAAACTCGCCTATCACCTGAGTGCCATTTTCTGAATTGATAAGTCAAGTATGGACTGGCGACTTTAACCCGAGAGCGGCCCTAATGTTGCCAATAGACAATATTTCAACTTTCCCGTGAACTTATTTTACCGTATTATATCGTATAATGACTTACTAGTCGGTAAGTCCATCATAATCATTTATTTAAGGGATTAATTTGAAATCACTAAAAATAGTACTGGCAGTGGCAATTGCTGTTTCAAGCATTACTTTTTCATATGCGAACACTTTTGATCAAGAACTTAGGGTAGGTATTGCCGACCTAAATGACACAGAAGATAATTTTTTTGGTGTGGGATATCAATACTATTTTAAAGACGTTGAGCTTGACCATAACGCTTGGGAGATCAGCTCATATTTGCAACGGGTCGATAGTATCAACCTTGATTACCTTAAGATTGATGACGTTTCGCGACTGCAAGTATCTGCTGAAGTTTTTTTACAAAATAACTGGGTAGTTAGACCACGCTTTAGTCGTGTTGCTGACGATGACGAATCCAATATGAGGATAGGTACAGATATTGGACAGTTTATCCAAGACAACTGGGAAGTAGGTGCTGGCTTAGACTACTTCAAATCTGACACTAGATTTGACTATGACGAAAACGACGATTTTTTGTTTTCGATATATACACGTTACACAACATTGGAGCGCAACAGCAACACCTTTAAACCGGGTTGGGATCTAGAACTACAAGGCACAGTTATTGGCGAAGATACTTCTGTCGTTGCCTCTGCTGCGTATTATTTTTCGCCTAAATTCAGTTTGTATGGGGGCGTCACACAAGTTGACCGAGATCGCCGCGATGCAATAACTGCAGTTAACTTGGGTACTAATTATTGGTTTAACCGCTCATTTTCAATTAATTTTGGACTTGGCGTTGATGTTGGTGGTGACGGTTTGCGTTCTTTAGATTTGTTGGCTAGTTACCGGTTTTAATCAGTCTTAGGTATTGAAAAGAAGCTGGCACAAAGCCAGCTTCTTTTTATCCATTCAATTAGGCGTGATATCTCATTATAAAGCATTACATTGGTGTTGTTTGCAAATAAGTCACTACGCCAAATTTGGGATTAGCTGGGTTACAGGTGGCCGTTATTATCATTCGGCTTTAAATTTGTGAATGATTGTTGATCGCTCGCAATGGTCAGTCAGTTCAAGTGTGAGCTAGTATATAATTTATCTTTTATTATAAACGGCTACCTAATAAATCTGGTAAGCGTTCCGGTGTGAAAATCTCAATCCAATAGCCGTCTGGATCTTTAATAAAAGCAATGCCTTTAATGCCACCATCGTTCGGTTTTTTCTTAAACTCAACGCCTAAAGATTCAAATCGTTTACAGGCCTCGTCAATATTAGGAACCGCAAAGCCAATGTGACCGAAGCCTTTAGGCTGTTCGTTGCCACTATGATAAGACAAACTGGCGTCGCTTTCATCGCCCCAATTGTGGGTGAGTTCTAACATAGCAGGGCGACTAAAGGTTTGCACCATGCGCTGATTATTATCGCTAGACCAATCACTGAGACGCTCTGGTGTTATACATGCCAGAAAATATAGTGTGAACTTCATTTCATCAAAATCTAATCGTTTTACAAGTGTCATTCCTAATACTGAGGTGTAAAACGTTAGTGTGCGCTCAGGGTCTTTGATTCTTAACATGGTTTGGTTAAACACAAACTCATGGGTAGCTGGGTCGTGCTCCTCTGTCAAGCCTTGGGCTTGTTCAAAATGACGGCTCATATTGTTTACCTTGTATTACTTTATAAAGACTTTGTATGCACATGCTATCTTACATTTTGAACGTATTGAACGGGTTTATGACGTAACGATGGAGTGAATCTTTTTAGTTCGTTGATTTTAGATAATTAATAAGTATCGACTTCAAACATTTTATTTTGCTAGAAACGTATACTTCTCAATCCGAATAGATAATTAAGGTCGAATGACTGTTAATTGATTGAACCTGTTGGTCGAAGTATCACCCATGCGCTGACAATATAGACATATTGTCACTTCAGAATCTGAATCACCTGAAAATTACTTATTCAAAATCCTTTTGCAAATAAATGAATTTTAGTTGCGTATTTTCATGACGTTACAAAGGGGGGTTAGAACTTGAGTAAGGCAAGTAACCGAAAAAGTCGGAGGCGGGGCAAAATTAAATCCACTTTTGTACTATTTGCTCTTTCTGCCAGGCGCTTGAGGTAAATGTAAGTACTCTCTCGTTAATGATGTCAGTTACCTTTTAAATTTATCATTATCAAGGGTTGTGTCTAACTTAGATGCGGTCTCACTCTTTTTTAACCGATATCTTCCAACATGACAGGTCATTAAACTTGGGAAGATAGCTTGGCACTCAACATTGTCAACATTTCACGTTTTGCTGACCCAGATTAATTACTAACATTGTTATATTGCGCTTTTAATAAAACTTGTTATTATCAAAAAATAGTCGGGGAGCCTTTAAGGCTGAGATTGCATATCGCAAGACCCGTTGAACCTGATTCAGTTAGCACTGGCGTAGGGAACTAATTTCTTGTTTTGTATGATTGACTCTTCAGTGTTTTCAAATCTTCAGCTCGATATAGTTCCTACGCGTCAACGTTAGGAGCTTTATGTCAAATATTACAGTCACTCCCATCAAAGCATCGCTTGCTACCCAAACAGAGCCTCCCGAAACAGATTTTTCTGTGACAGATAGAGCTTATGCTTCATCTACGCCTATTGTATTAACAATTGCAGGATCTGATAGCGGTGGTGGTGCAGGTATTCAGGCCGATATTAAAGCGATATCCGCAACGGGAGGCTATGCCTGTTCAGTCATAACGGCCATCACCGCGCAAAATACCCTGGGCGTGTCAGCTATTTTTCCTATTCCGCTAGAATATGTCGAAAAGCAGTTAGATGCGGTTTTTACTGATTTGAACGTTGTTGCCGTCAAAGTCGGCATGTTAGCTGAGTCTGGCATTATCAATCTAGTAGCCGCTAAAATAAAACAGTATCAACCTGCATTTTTAGTCGTAGACCCTGTCATGGTAGCGACCAGTGGCGACTTATTGTTAGAAGTATCCGCGATCAGCACCCTCAAAACTGAATTACTGCCACTCGCCGATATTATTACACCCAACTTATCCGAAGGTGCCGCCCTGATAGGCGTTGATACACCAGATAACGCAGCAGATATGCTTAACATGATCACAGGACTTCGACAGTTAGGTGCAGCAACAATATTGCTTAAAGGGGGACACCTTGAACAGGATGAAAACAGTAATGATCTGCTTATATTTCCTGAACAGGTTCACCACTTAACGGCAAAACGTATCCACACTCGTAACACCCACGGTACGGGTTGTTCGCTGTCTTCGGCTATTGCCTCTTATTTAGCACAAGGGCATGATTTGTTACGGGCAGTGCAGCTTGGCAAACAATATATCTCCGAAGCTATTGCTCATGCCGACGAATTATCAATAGGCAAAGGTCATGGGCCGATTAATCATTTTTTCAGTGGCCATGCTGATGTCCGTTGATAAACAGCTGCTATCAGGCCAAAACAATGCTGTTAGTATAGACATCGTTGACGGTTACCTGCGCTATCACGACAGCGCTGAGGTGACCCTGGCAGGACTCAACATTCACATACCGGCGAGAGCCTGGACCTGTATTTTGGGACGTAGCGGTTGCGGCAAAAGTTCTTTATTACGCTACTTGGCTAATTTGCTGGAGGACAGAGTCGACTGGGCGGGTGAAGTCAATACACACCCACCATGTGATAGCAAAGATCAGATTACCTATATGGCTCAACAAGATTTGTTGATGCCTTGGCTATCGGCTTTAGAAAACGTCATGTTGAGTACTAAATTTGGTGCTGCGCATTCATCAGCAAAGAAAACCCATTTGATGGTTGATAAAGCGCATGCTTTATTGCAAAAAGTAGGGCTCAAAGACAAGGCAAATTATATGCCACAGCAATTATCGGGTGGTATGCGGCAACGTGTCGCGTTAGCAAGAACGCTTTTGCAAGACAAGCCTATCATATTAATGGATGAGCCTTTTTCTGCATTAGATGCTGTCACGCGGTATCGTCTTCAAAATCTTGCTTACCAACTACTGCAAGATAAAACGGTCGTGTTGATCACCCACGACCCACAAGAAGCCATTCGCTTAGCAGACCAACTCTATATTATGCAAGGCAGACCTGCTTTTGCTGAATCCTTAACTGTACCCAAATCGGTGACGCCCCGTAATTTTGATACAGAGTTTGCCGAACTTCAGCAAACCATCATGGGTCGCTTGGAGCAAGACTATGAGTGAGTTGACCCGAGTAGAGCCAATCACAGTTGATCCACTGCTACGTGAGGTGAAAAGCAAACAATCGCTATACAAGTCACTGCTACGTATGTTGGTCAGCGCGGCGGTGATTATTGGCTTATGGCAAGCTGTGGTGGTTATTTTTGAAATGCCCTCATTCATTCTACCTAGCCCCTTTGCTGTATTTGAAAGGCTGATTGAGAGACACCAAGTTTTGTTCAAACACGGCTGGGTTACCGCTCAAGAAATTATATTGGGTTTGCTACTGGGTTTAAGTATGGGGCTGTTATTCGCGTTGCAGATGTTGTTATTTAAACCCGTTAAACGCTGGTTGTTACCCCTTTTGATAGCCAGCCAAGCCATCCCCGTCTTCGCTATCGCGCCGGTATTAATGTTGTGGTTGGGGTACGGAATTGCATCGAAAATTGTGATGGCTGCCTTGATCATATTTTTTCCTATCACCACCTGTTGTTTCGACGGCTTACGAAATACCCCTTTAGGTTATCTAGAACTAGCAAAAACAATGGGGGCAACAAAATGGCAAATGTTGCGGCATATTCAATTTCCAGCGGCATTACCTACCCTTGCTTCAGGGATCCGCGTAGCGGTCGTAATAGCCCCCATTGGCGCAGTAGCCGGAGAATGGGTTGGTTCTAGCGAAGGTCTGGGTTATCTGATGTTACAGGCAAACGCACGCATGCTAATAGACGAAATGTTTGCTGCCCTGTTTATCTTGTCGGTTTTGTCTATCACGCTTTATTTTGTAGCAGATAGGTGTCTGAAAAAACTGATCCCTTGGGAAGCTTAAACAAAATTATCATCAGCGATCTATGCATATCAATACCTACATAAATAGCAGTAAAAATATTAAAGGAAATGTAATGAAAAAGAACGTTATCGTGACTGTATTAGTGCTTACTGCCAGCCTGTTTTCATCGTCGACGCAGGCCGATACTAAAACACTGACCCTGATGTTGGATTGGTTTGTCAATCCAAATCATGGTCCTGTCATTATTGCTAAAGAACGCGGCTATTTTGCAGCCCAAGGCCTTAATGTTGACATTCAAGAGCCCGCAGATCCAAGCATGCCTCCAAAACTGGTTGCTGCTAATAAGGTAGATTTAGCGATATCTTATCAACCTAGTTTGATAATCGATGTCGCGGCGGGTTTACCCTTGATCCGCTCGGCAACGTTGATTGCTAGCCCTTTAAATACACTGATGGTGTTAGACAATAACAACATTAATGATCTGTCTGACCTGAAAGGCAAAAAAATAGGTATTGCTATGGCCGGTAACGTAGAGGCGAGTATCGATACGATGCTGAAAACGGTCGGTCTTAACTATGACGATGTAAAAATTATCAATGTAGGCTGGGCACTTTCTTCTTCACTGGCTTCTGGCAGAGTCGATGCCATTTGGGGCGGATTACGTAACTTTGAGGCAAATCAACTTACCCTTGAAGGGTTTAAAGCGAAAAGTTTTTTTCCTGAAGATTATGGTGTACCGCATTATGACGAGCTGATCTTTGTGGCCAATGCAAATACTTACGATAAGGCCGCGATCATCGCCTTTAATAAGGCCATAGAGCAAGCGAGTCTTTACATTGCTAAAAACCCGCAAAAAGCGTGGGAAGAGTTTGCAGCGTTTGCCCCAGACACCTTAAATAATGAACTTAACAAACTTGCGTGGAACGATACATTTATGCATTTTTCAGCGCACCCTGCTGCTGCTGATTTGCAGCGCTACGATGACTATGCCCAATTTATGTATACAAAAAAAGCCATTACGACACAGCCAAAAGCGCAAGATTATGTGCTTAGCTTTTAATAAATTGTCTTTTATTCTATCAATAACCAATCGAGTCATTAAATGAAACATCAAGATTTAATCAATGCCTGTCAGCAAGATTGGGATGCATACATTCAGCATTCTTTCGTTCAACAGCTAGCAAAAGGTACGTTAGCGCATTCCTGCTACCTGCATTACCTTAAACAAGACTTTTTGTTTTTAAAGCAATATGCCCGTGCCTATGCGCTGGCAATTTACAAGGCAAACACCCTAGCCGATATGCGTGGCGCATTGCTGAGTGTCAATACATTACTGAATTCAGAAATAAGTCACCATGTGAGTTATTGCGCTAACTGGGGTCTGACTGAATCAGATATGGAAGCTGAAGACGAAGATGCTGGAACGGTTGCTTACACACGTTATGTTCTGGATACGGGCATAAAAGGGGATATTGTTGATTTATACGCGGCGTTAGCCCCCTGCTCTATGGGCTATGCAGAGATAGGACGTAACCTCAGCGCAGGTGAAAACACTAAGCTGCAAGGTAACCCATTTATCGACTGGATCACCTTATATGCAGGTGAAAAATTTCAGCAAAGTGCCGCGCAAGGGACCGCACACATTGATACATTGTTGGCTGAAATTGACTTGGAAAGCCAGCGCGGTCAAAACCTGATTAAGATATTTAGAACCGCTACACGCATGGAAACTGCGTTTTGGCAGCAAGGCTTAAATGCCACTTTGGAGAATAACGTATGAATCAACAATTGGACACGGCTATTAATACAATCGTAACAGCGTTACGGACGGTGCGTGAACAAAAACCACTGGTAGTTAATATCACAAACTATGTGGTAATGAATAATACCGCTAATGCGTTGCTGGCGATGGGCGCGTCACCCATCATGGCGCATTCCCGTCAAGAGATGGCAGAACTGATGTCTTTTGCGAGTGCGCTGGTGATCAACATTGGCACCTTAGACAGCCAATGGATCCCACGTATGTTATTTGCAGTTGAACAGGCAAATATTAATAACAAGCCCGTCGTGCTTGATCCTGTGGGATGCGGTGCTAGTGCGCTAAGAACAGCAACGTCACGTCAAATTGGACACGCCGCAAATAAGTTGATTATTCGCGGTAATGCTTCTGAGATTATTGCGCTTGCTGGAGAAAAAACACAACACAAAGGCGTTGATGCTCAGGATGATAGTGATGCGGCGGTGGGCGCGGCCCACTATTTGCTAGAAACTTACCAAGGTAATGTGGTTATTTCTGGAGCAACTGATTTTGTGATCACTCCCGAGGGTGAGTTTCAGCTAAACAATGGCCATGCGATGATGCCTTATGTAACCGGCATGGGATGCTCGTTAAGTGCCTTGACGGGAGCCTTTGCCGCCATTGGTGAAGAAAGCGGATTAGCGGCGGTTGCGATTTTAGGTGTGGCAGGTGAAATTGCAGCTGCGCAATCAAAAGGCCCCGGGAGTTTACAACTCAACATAGTGGACGCATTGTATCAGTTGGATGAAAAGACACTGATACAACGTATAAAATTATCCTGACCTGGTGCACGTTCAACTTTTCTGGCTGAACGTACCGCGTGAATTGAATTAAGCAATAGTGAGCGCCAAAGTGGATCTATACCGTCTATATTTAGTCACCGATGACAAACAAGACCTTGTAACATTGAAAAATGTTGTTAGAGAAGCTGTAGCGGGTGGCGTAACCATGGTGCAAGTAAGAGAAAAGCAGAGAGATATTCGCTGTTTTATTGAAATAGCACTGGCCGTGAAAGCTGTTTTAAAAGGAAGCGGTATACCTCTGATCATAAACGATAGGGTAGATGTGGCATTGGCGATTGATGCCGATGGTGTTCACCTTGGCCAATCAGATATGCCAGCAGGCATAGCGCGCCGCCTACTCGGGAAGGATAAATTACTGGGTCTGTCGATTGAAAACGAACAACAACTGATTGAGGCTGAGTCATTACCCGTCGACTATTTAGGTTTGAGTGCGATTTTCGCTACACCCACAAAAACTGATATTAAAAAAGAATGGGGCATTAGTGGGCTAGCTAATGCAGTAGCACAAAGTTCTTTTCCTATAGTGGCAATAGGCGGTATTAATGTCACTAACCTTGAAGCTGTTATCGCCACCGATGTCGCTGGTGTGGCTCTGGTGTCAGCGATTTGTGATGCAAAATCTCCCCAAGATGTGGCAAGAAAATTTAGAACATTGATGAGAAGATAGCCAACTATCTCGATAACATAGTCGGTTCTTAACACGGCCAAATGGTTGGCTTCACATTAACAACCACACAGTCGGAACCTATTAAAATTTAATCGGCAAACAAGTAAGTCGATGGTTGATTTAGGTTATCTTCGGTAACAGTGTCATCTATTGGTTATATGAAAAGTGTTTAAGGGTGTTGACTAGTGTTGATTAGTATTGAAAGTGACGATAGGAGTCGATAAGTATCTTGATTAACCTTTAATAGGTTGGACTGAAACTCGTATGCTTCATCTTTAATTTATGAATTTTAATCTCGAAGATGGCTCAATAACTGAGATTTACTAACCATTGCCTTGTATATAAAGACCACAATTCGAGCAGTATTTTTTATATTGCCTGTTGATTCTGGCAACATTAAAAGCGCTCTAAAACATCAACAAATCTGAAAATTCAGTTACTTCTCTAATATGTCAAATACAGACTTTCACTGAAGAATTAATGCAGGGGGAAAGGCCTAAATGGTGGGTTCTGACATTTCCAATGATGTCGGCTAGCCATCCAGCTAACCGACTTTTACAATGAATGGTTGCGCAATGAAAGCTTAAGCTAGCTGGTGTATAAGTTTTAAGTTGACCCTGTCTCCAGTTTTATTTAATAGTCAGATAACTCAGTAAACTTGCAGTATAAGTCGTCGTTATTGACAGCACGCGAAAGCTTGAAAGTGCTGAATGTCCAGTGCTGAATGTCCGGTGCTCAACCAATGCCGCCCTTAAACTGATTTTGACAACAGGCCGCTTACTGACACAACTTGTCTTAGGCTGCTGAACGGCAATAAGCATGGGTTAGGGGTTTTTAGCCAATCGGCATTTAGTTGTCATTAAAAGACCCGATTCATATTAATAGATTTTGATAAATATATGATCCTTATGACATCAACCTCAATATTAGAGTCCATACAAGAGAATTTTATTTCCTTTATATCTGATACTTGCTCGTTTTTATTACCATTTATGTTTGGAGACATTTATCGCGGTGTCCTTTCATGGATTAAGTTAATACACAATGAAACATCACTCCTAACATCCAAAAATCAGTTTTAAGATATCAAATAATCCGTCAACACTCCCTATAATAAGAGCACTCGAGATGTACTATAAAAATGAAAACTGATATCGAAATTGCACGCGCAAGCCAAATAATGCCCATTATAGAAATTGGTGCGAAGCTAGGTATCGGTTACAAACATTTAATCCCCTATGGTCACAACAAAGCTAAAATAGATTGCGATTTTATTGCAACGTTAAAAGATAAACCTAACGGCAAATTAATATTGGTCACTGCGATTTCACCCACTCCGGCAGGTGAGGGTAAGACAACAACAACCGTTGGTTTAGGTGATGCCCTAAACAGTATTGGTAAACAGACAGCTATCTGCCTTCGCGAGCCAAGTCTTGGTCCCTGCTTCGGTTCAAAGGGTGGTGCCACTGGTGGTGGTTTCGCGCAAGTTGTGCCCATGGAAGATATTAATTTACATTTTACTGGCGATTTTCATGCTATTGGCGCTGCGCATAATTTATTATCAGCCCTTATCGACAATCATATCAAGTGGGATAACGAGAACAAGCTTGACCCGCAAAAGATCACCTGGCGGCGGGTGATGGACATGAATGATAGAACACTACGAGATGTCGTTATTGGTCTTGGTGGGACTGGTAACGGTATTCCTCGACAAACTGGTTTTGATATTACTGTTGCATCTGAAGTTATGGCTATATTCTGTCTAGCGACAGATATCAATGACCTACAGCGCCGCATTGGCAATATTATTGTGGGCTACACGGTAGATAAAAAATCGGTCTCTGCGCGCGATCTTATGGCCGATGGCGCAATGATGGTTTTACTTAAAGATGCATTCAGCCCTAATCTGGTTCAAACACTGGAACATAACCCCGCTTTTATCCACGGAGGACCTTTTGCCAATATTGCCCATGGTTGTAATTCTGTTGTCGCTACGCAGACTGCGTTGAAGGTTGCCGATTATGTTGTGACAGAAGCAGGCTTTGGTGCCGATTTGGGTGCAGAGAAATTTTTTAATATCAAATGTCGTAAAGCTAGCTTAGAACCGGATGCGGTAGTTTTAGTAGCAACGGTACGCGCACTTAAAATGCACGGTGGAGTGACCATAAACGCACTTAATACAGAAAACATCATTGCCGTTAAAAAAGGTTTAGACAACCTTGGTCGTCATTTGCGTAACTTACAGCAGTTTGGTGTCCCTATTGTGGTTGGAATTAATTATTTTATCTCTGACACAGAAACCGAAATACGAGCAATCATCGAGTACTGCAATGATTTAGGTGTGGAGGCGTGTGTCTGTAAACATTGGGCCGAGGGCTCAAAAGGCGCCCAAGAACTAGCACATAAAGTTGTCGCGTTAGTGGAGTCTGGAAGTGCAAAATTTTCAACCCTTTATCCTGACAACATGTCTTTACTCGACAAGATCCGTCATATTGCGCGCACACTTTATGGGGCTAGGGATATCTTTGCTGATGACGCTGTCCGCAATACACTTGCCAGCTGGGAGCA
>OOGD01000228.1_pt1 | contig 12405 bp, 4 predicted proteins | sample 1670381 | NCBI WGS metagenome assembly OOGD01 (sample SAMEA98146918, study PRJEB22522) | marine metagenome | biome: marine biome; feature: marine water body; material: sea ice | place: Arctic Ocean | collected 14-Sep-2015 | depth 1.3 m | reverse complement strand
CCCTTGATGAGTGCGTCCTCAGTGATTTCCGTAGATAGGCTGTCCAATGTTGTGGACCGTTGCATGTGGCGTATCATCAAGGCTGTGATGTCGTCTAAGTCTTCGTCGTTGAACTCGCCCTCTAAAATAAGGTCCGCAGATTTGGTAGAAGCACTCCAATCTAGGCATTCCGATAGAGGTGGACAAGTAGGGGGGGTACCTGCTGCTTGACCAAAATGTTTCTTGTTTCGTTCCAGTAAATACTGGACTATCTCGTCGCTTAGTTGGGTATTACGGTCCGTAATTACGGATTACGGTCAATTACGTTACGATTTTCCATATTTCACCGTAATATCCACATTACGGCCGTAATCCTTACCAGGTTTCACAGTATCTTAACGACGCGCGCACTCATGCGCGTAATGGCGCGCCGGTTTGGCGCGCCTTAACATGCTCGCGCCAACAACCCATCTTCTGTCATCTGTCACCTCCAACCACACAATCTGCAGACATCCCACCATTACCTCTCTACAATGGCCGATCGCCCAGTTCATGTCGGCAGCACGAATTGGTCTCCTTCGACAATGTCCGGACTCCGCTCAGGCGGTGTCGAAGATGCAACTCCCACAACAACACAAGACTCCACCCTCTCTATCCCCACACCAGTTATGGGCGATGTTGTATGGGATTTTGACAAAGTCAAGCGTTTAGGCACCGATCAGAAACACGGAAGTTGGAAATGTTTATGGTGTTCCGCTGAATTCAAGGGATGGAATGCAACTAAGGTGCTGGCACATCTATCGAAAACGAAAGGTCGGGACATCAAAGCCTGTGTTGCTAATATTGCAACGGAATCGTTGATTGGATATAAGGCGTTACTGAAGAAGAAGGATGATGAAAAAGCGAAACGGAAAAGGTCTGGCGAGCAATTTCGTGAATCCTTGGAGGCAACGCAAGATAGCAATGCAACGTTATTAGAACAACAGTCGAAACGTCCCCACCTTTTCCAAGGGCAGATTGATGCTGGAGGCAAATCTAAACTTACTATGGCAATTGCTGACTTTGTGTTCTCCAAGGGTCTTGCCTTCTCAGCAACAGAAGGCCAGCACTTCAAACGTATCCTGGAACTTGCCAAATGTGTACCCAGTACTTATGTACCTCCGGCTCGAAAACAGATCTGTGGAGAGTTGTTAACATTGAATTACAATCAAAAAATTGCCGCCTACAAGGTAACATTGCTGAAGGAGGCAGATATCTTTGGTCTCACTCTTTTCGGTGATGGTGCAACGGTTCGGCGAATGCCTTTGATTAATATCATGGCCTCTGGCGTTTACGAGACTGCTGCAGTGCTAGAGATTGTAGACTGTTCCGCATACCTTGCAAGCGGTGGAAAGAAAGATGCAAAGTATATTTCGTCATTATTCCTACCTCACATGTCGGAACTGGACCCCCAAAAACGACTGATCGATTTATTGTTTTTTGATGGGGCGTCGAATGTACAGCTGGCGGGAGCACTATGCAAAGTTCATTTCCCCCGTATTACAGTCTTACATGGTGCCGAGCATGTCGTGTCACTCTTTTTTGCCGATGTGGCAAAACTTCCGCCTATCAAGCGCCTCATAACTGTGTATAGGAACATCTATTCCATTTTTGGGAGTGGCGCCCGACACGCCCCATATGCTTTATTCAAAGCTCAGAGTCTTTTGTTTAATCATGGTCGTGGTATTGGCCTGATTCGTGCTGCTGACACACGCATGGCTGGATATTTTATTGCTTTACATCGCATGCTACGTTTGAAGAATGTCCTGCAGGCCACCGTTTCATCGGTTCAATTCCAAGAGTTAAAACTTGGCATTGCAACGAAATGGGTGACGATTATTCAGGACCAGAACTTTTGGACAGCTGTGTACTTACTCTTGCGAAGCATCTTTCCGGCTCTACGAGTACTTTGCTTAGCTGACAAGGCAACCGCGGGTATGGACAAGCTTTATTATTGTGTCCGTATGACCGATTCGGCCCTGGAAAAGTCGCTTAAAACTCTGGATGATGTCGATTTCTTCTCCTCTGATGTTTATCACCTGGACAAAGATACTGATAGGGTGGATGCCGATCCTGATGTCAATCAATCGACAGCCGATGATAGTACGGTAGACTCTGCTGACGACGACGGAGATAATAGCGAAAAATCGGAAGATGACGAGTCCGTGGAAGAGTCAACTGACCTGGGAACCCTAATTTTACTGTCTTGGAACAAAAGGCGTCTCAAGCTAGCCTCTGATTTTGCAATCGCAGCTTGGATGCTTTGCCCCATTGACGAGATTATGAATCATGTCAAGGAGAACCGATGTGGCGAGCATAACTCGGCAATGGATCGTGTGATTAAAGTCATGTTTTACGATTTGGATCCAGCTTTACTTGCTGTAACGGTCGACATTTTCTGGACCGAGTTCGAAGCTTTTCATGGACGGCGAGGAACTGGCCACCCAGCGTTTGATAGGGACTACATTTGGAACTCTCAACATCTTCGCGAAGGCTCTAGTCATCTCTGGCACAAGCAGTATAGTGTTCATTCTACAACTATACTTGGTAAAGTGGCATGCCGGTTGACCTCAAAGATTTTGGGAATCGGTAGCGCTGAGAGAAGTTGGGGTGCAGTAAAGCATTTGAAGACCGACAAGCGCTCCCATTTAGGCCACCTGCCCACAAAAATGCAAAGTACTCTGTTTGGTGCGTCCTGTATCGAGGCAGCCAGAAGACGTCACAAACTTCGTAGTATTGCACCAACTACAGTCAGTATCTGGGCTGAAGAAGATGTAGAATTCGATTTGCAATTGGAAAACTGGGGTACAGTTATAGAGCTACCTAACCAACAACCCGTTCGTATATTCAATAATTGGGTGGAGGATTGGGAAAAAGAGATTAGACATGTCGAACACATACTCTCCAAGGAGAAGTTATTATTAAAATACCGGTATTTGGAATGGGAAGATCCAGATAATGGCAAACTGTATGTGGCCGACGCAGAAAACATGACATTCGAAAGGCGGAAGGGTGGATGTGGGTGGTGCATAACTGGCAACGAAACCGCCACTGGAGATTGGCAGCCCTTTGCATTAAAGTTTTTGAATAAGTGTATTGCCCGATGGAACCAGCCAGCCGGGCTTAATGTTACTGTGGTTCCAAATCCAAATCCAAAGAAGAAAAAAGATAAGTCAGGGAAGAAGCTACCGTCATCTGATTCTGATTCTGATGACAGCGAATCTGTCCTTCCAAAAGCAAGAAAGAAAACGGTTAAGAGAAGGAAGAAGGTAACCACTGCTGATTCCGATTCTGATGAATGAAAACAACATGTTTAATTCAAGTTACTTAATATATATTATATTTATTTGCTCACGATATCAAATCAAGGATGTTTAAACCTGTGGGCTTGCCAGACTCCTTGAAACACTACCCCAGGACCACAACAACGACTCAAATTATCAAAAGTCAATTCCAAGGCATGGCTTTCAGCACTATCAAATATCCAGCCATCCACAACGGTTACTGCATGCTGTATCCCGCCATCGCTACCCCTTAGTTGTAGCAGAGTAGGATGGTCACAAATATTCACCAAGGGGTCGAATTTCTTGGCTTTTTTTGCTGTATTCCATTTCTGACCATTGCATATACTTGGGGCATTCAATCTCATAACCTCATAGAGGTACTCAATCATTTGCTTTGTAGTCCGGTTTTCACAGTGAATAGCCTTAGATGACAGCACACTTGCTGCTTCCGTCATTCCAATATAATGCAATGCACTGGCCATTGACTTAAATGCACATGTATGCATCTCGCCTTGTCGATAAATTACAAATGGGGCAGTATCTTGTGTATCGACTCTCTTCAAATGCATTCCTGGGCGATTTGCATTATCCCCATCCTCAGTAGTGGCCCGATGTCCTGTCGGCACTGGTATCCACTTCCTTGGATACATACAAACACTATCAACAAAGCGCTTGTCAAATATATAGTATACCCATTCAGGATTTAGGCGAGGGATAATAGACTGATCGGCTCGCTTGGCATTGAAGTGAGCCTCATCCTTCTTTGGGATCTTGGGAATAAACATTATCATAGCAATTTCCACCACCTGTTTTTTGAGTCGTCCCGCGGGAGTATCGTCATCACTGTCTGTTTCCGTCCCTGGGTCTTCTTCTGGCGGATATAGGTTTGCAAACTTAGTTGCTAGATTCTTCAAATCATCTTGTCTTTTCCTTTCTTCCTCCTCTTGTTCCTGCTTCTTCTTATTTATTTTTGCTCTCCGTTCCGCTTGTATGTCGTCTTTTTCCTTACGATTGTTTTCCTTGAATGTCTTCAATGCATCCTTTAAATCTTCACCCGACAGGTGACGAAAATTTGGATAATGCCCATGATCTGGTCGCTCACGATTTCGTCCTTCTTCCGATTTTTGTTTGGCCTTGTTCATGATATCGGCGAATCCATCCTTCACAGAAACATTAGCTGGCCGTTTAGGTTGTGACTTCTTAGTTGGTGATTTAGAAGAAGACTTTCCGGCCTGTGCTGGACCATTAAATTGCTTCCCTCGAGACTGGCTAGCTGGTGGTTTCTTGTCCTCGGTATCAGTTTCCTCATTGTATACTTTTTTGCTAGGGCGACTTCCCTGACCTGTTGCAGCTCTTTTCTTGGAATCCACTGAGTCAGGACCATCGTCTTGGTCCATATACTTTGGAAGCGAGGCAGTGGGAGGCGCCTTCCGGTTACCTTGTGTTGGCAGTGCCCGTTTATTAGTAGGTGATTGCTGAGTTGTTGCTTTCTCCTCATGGCTAAAGGGATCGTTGGTGGCATCTGTTTTCTTATCATTCCTGGGGGTATCATCCCAATCTTCGAAAATTGGGTCCTTAAGGACAAAGTCTTCCGGTGTTGGAGATGGAGGTGTGGGAGGACTTTCCATAACCCCATTTGTCTCATCTTCCTCCAAGTCTTCAGGTGTTGGAGATGGAGGAGTTGGCGGACTTTCCATTACCCCTTTGATTTCATTTTCCTCACTTTCCTTGCCATCCTCCTCACTTTCATTGCCAGAAGTTGACATCTCAGCTTCACTGTCCTGATATGAACTTGTGTCGCTGGCTTCACTTTCTTGGTCCGATTCCACTGTTCTCACCGTTGGTGCTTTTGCCGTTTTCTTAGGCTTCTCAGCCTTCTCCTCCTGCTCCTCCTGCTCCTCCTCCTGCTCCTCCTTTTCATCCTTTTCTTTCTCTTTAGCTTTTCGTTCCTTAGCCAACTTCCGCCTCTGTAAATTTTGTTGTTTTGCAGCCTCCAGTTGGGCTTGTCGTTCCTTTTTGAGCAGGGCTGCCTTTCTCTTCTTTTCAGCAATACGCTCTTTCTTAGCAACTGCTTTTTGGTGTTTTGATCTTTGCTGTGCCTCCTCAGCAGTGGTTCGCACCTCTTTATAACGGTCATCTTCTTCTTGAGCTGTTGCCTCTTCCCTGTCTTGCTTTTGTTTTCTTAGTAGTTCCAATTCTTCCAGACCCTTTTCTTCCTCGGCTTTCTCAGCCAGCTCTCTCTCCACTTTGTCGATTGCTGCCTGCCTCTCAGCAATTACTTTGGCAGACTGCTGGTCCTTTAGGTCCTGTTTCTTTTGTCGTCGCTCCTCTTCCGCTAATTTCTTTGCAAGGGCTTTTGCCCTTCTGGTAATCAGTTCTGCTCTTGCCCTTGCCAACATCTCTTCATATTGTTGCCTGTTCAAACTTTCCCTTCTATAGTCTTCCCACCATGCTTTGTCGTCCTTGGTCCGGCTATCGTCTGAAAGATTAGGATCTTCTTCCCTTGGAATACCCTGTTCCTTATCGTATCGAAACCGCCTCTTGGCATCACCCAACACATTTCTGGCTTCTGTAACCAGTCGAAATTTCTCAACATTTCCTCCTCCTTTATCAGGATGATACTTAGGAGCAAGTCTTCGATAGGCTTTTCCTACCGCGTTGTGGGAGGCATCCTTGGCAATTCCCAAAATATAATACAATGTTCCATCGTCGACAAGGTCACCAGGTGGATCAATGGGAGGTTCCCTTGGATTTTCTTGTGGCACAGGCGGTGAAGGTGGCTCTGTATCCTCTGTGGGTTCTGGAGGCAGACGTGACACAGGATCTTTGGGTGGCTCTGGTGCATTGGGTGAGGTCTCGCTTTCCTTATCATCTTTGGTCTCCTTCCATTCTTCGCTCTCCTCTCCATTGTTGTTGTTATTCTTATTGGCCTCTGTTTCAGGAACAGGCTCATGAAAAGCATCTTCCTTTTCATTATCATCTTCATTGACCTCTCCCTCTTCCATGTCCTCATCGTCGTCATCCTCCTCGTCATAGTTTTTCTTCTTTTTTCGAGCTGTGAGAGGATCGTCAACGGCCGGGCCCCCAGGAGGTTGAGGTGGGGGTGGCGGTGGTGGTGGCGGAGGTGCAGGGGGGTTACCAGAGGATGTGCCCACAGAACCAGATTGAGTCGAACTGTTTAGGTTTTCACCGGAACTAGCATTTTCATGTCTTTTGTCATCTACAAAGTCCTGATTTACCTTCTCAGGATATTCTTCACCGGATTGTTGATTCCCTGCATGAGCAGTGTTTGAGGCCTTCTGCTCCTCATGTTTATTTGGAGAGTTTAAATCGATTGTTGGATCATCACTGTATGCAACTCGGTAGGCATTTGTAATCTGTTTCATCTGATACCGAAACTGTTGCACCTTGTCAGCTACAAAGGAACCATCCCTTGTCTCTTCAGTTAACCAATAACGGGTATACATTGCCCCAATCTCATCAGAATTCTTGAAGGTTCCCAGTGATGGTTGCTTGCCTAAATGAGACATGAGCACGTGATAGTTCAACAGTGTCATGGGACCACAGCTATCACCATCTGGTTGGTAAGGCGGCCCTTTAATCCGTTCTAAAGGGAGCGTTGACATATCATAGAGGGGTGTGTAAGGAAGCTCCTGGTTATTGGTAGTATTGCGTTCCCACAACCAATGAGCAGTGTTCAAAAGGGCATATATAAGATGGCCGTTGTCACCAGCGTCGGTGTTCTTGGAGGGACCTCGTAACGAGTCCAAGCAAGCCAGAAACGGCACTTTGTCTGTCTTGGCGGGTTTGACATTGGTCCTGGTCACAAGATTAACATTGCAAGCAATCCAAAGACTGTAGTGACCAGGAGAATGGACTGGAAAAACCATGATAGCTTTGTTGAGGAAATCAAAGTCATTGTCAACATAAGCCACCCAGTCTGGTATGGCGTTTTTACGTTGTCTGGCCCACTGCTTAGGAAAACAGGCCCTCAGGACCAGGGGAAGTATACTGGGGTTTTTCAGGTGCAAGTCATGCAAGTCCCCATCTACTTCACAATGTTCATTACTCATCCCACTGTTGGCATATGGAAACACAAAGACCGAACTTGCAGCTTGATAGCGACCACTGTAGCGAATGGGTAGCAATAAGTAGAACTCCAGAATGGTGTCACTCCAAAAGCAGTGTTCACGTTCTAGTCTGTTTAGATCCATCAACGGCAACCGAGTAAGAGATAGGTCACCATGAAATGAAGTAGCAGGTTCTTGGGTGGGAAAAAAATTGAAATTGGCTTGCAAACATAGTAGCTTTTCAAAAGAACTGGGAGAGATGCGTTCTGTTGGGAAATTGAATACCCTGATGCAGGAAATACCTGGCGTAACACAGATGCGACATACAGGGAAATATTTCCACCAACCATTGGACCAGTGGGCCGCTCTCATGAAGCTTCCGGCATGTTCACCAAATACGGCACAATTGGCATGCACAGGTGCACTGCAAACGATGCAGTAAGCCCGTTTAGTGAGGTTGTAGCGCTGGTCAACACAAGAGTGTACTTTGATATTGGAAGTGCCATTACAGGCACATCTCCGACCAAGTCGAGATTGGACTTTGGACTCGCTATCGTCCATTTTTGTCATGCTTTGGTGACACTGATTGCAGACACCCATTTTCGAATTGCGGAACGGGTGGCTCAAGCCTACACTATGCTGCCAAGCTTTATCATGTGGGGTTGGCTTCCATAAACATTGCAGGTGAAAGTACCCACCACAGTAAATACACCTAGCATTGTCCACCCTCCCACCTTTTCGTTTCTTTATACGACAGAATTCTGGGTTGCATATTTCGTCTTTGGGGCATCGAATTTCGTTAGATAACTTGGCCTTGAAAACATCAGGGTCGAAACCACCTCCATAGTGACATTTGGATAGGTCGGAAGCTTGAAAACGGGCATAAATCACTGGCTCGTCTCGATAAAAAATACAAGTGTCTGCAATGAAAACGGGTTTATATGGTCAGATTTGAAAGAGATGAGAGGCATTGACCACTAAAGCAAATCTTACCATAAACATGCAGTGACTCGATATCCTTGGCTTGGGAATTCTGATAATTCATTTCCTGCTGTTTGGAAGATATCAGTTGCTCTAGGTGAGCAAGCTGTTCCGAATTCAATGGAGAAGCTGGCACAAATCCTTTGTGTAGGAAAATAGAACGGGCCACAGAACACTTTTGGACTTGGAGATAAACCCGGGCAAAGGAAACGGTTTTTTTTCCACGAGCAGGCAAGTTAGTCCCAGAAAGCAGAGACGCCATTCGTATCATCAACCACGAAAATCCATATCCACCGTCACGGAATGGCTTGTGGGGGCGTTCTTTCTCAGCGAAACCAGTAACTGTGTCTCTGGTGTACTGTTTGTTGGTTACGGCAAGGTAAGAGATAAAACAATTGGTTATGCCAGCCTTGGTAGTGTTGAACCTATGGTAAGTGCAGGCGGCGATAATTGTGTGGTTGGAAAGGACAACGGGATCATGAGGCCCGGGAACAATCGATGTATTGTAGGCATGGATGATAATCATGTGTGTGGATTCGAACTGAACAATTGCATTGATACGTTCATAGGTCTCGGCAGCGGTGAATGACCCTTGGAGCAACTCTTTGGCACCCTCACGATACATAAGGTTTTTAGCAAGGCCAAATTCATACCATATGGTCTGATGACGTTTCGGATTGTTCTTGGCCGAGGCTCGGGTTTTGGTGGTGGGAGTGAAAGTTCGATTCGATAGTTCATACATACCATCAAATCTCATACCGATAAAGGTTCCTCTAATGTTTAAGAGGGGGGCATGGATTGCCGTTGTCATTGGATCCCATTTCTGGGCTTGGAGAGAACCGGTGCTTTGATCCGAGCCAAATAAGGAAGCATAATATTCCTTGAGGGTAGGAGGGTTCGAAAGATAAATTGCCATAACAATAATGGAGATACCCTATAAAAATAGAGAAAATGCGCTGCCAGCAGGTTAGAATGAGCCTTGTGGTGTTGGGAGTTACCTAGTTACCACCTTCACCAAATATAATAAGCGTGTCTGCAACAATCGTCTCGCAAACCAACTTTGTGGAATGGTCATCAACTCAGACGAACGATCGTTCCAGACTACCGGATCGCAACCTTCGAAAGGGAATGTTCTTAAAAAGAACAAGCACTCCTGACGTTCGACGACCACACCTAGTCACCTCTCGGTCGAATCACCACGGTATTGACACGAAGTGCAATGAGCAAGTCGGAAAAAAACCTAGAGACTACCGAAAGCGGTTATCGTTCGTTGCTGTGATCAAGCGCTACTATTATTCAGCGTCGGCGGCAACAGTAACTGTGTGCTCTTGCTGTTGCTGGCGGTCGGCTGTTGTGCAATTTGTAATTTTTGACCAGAAAGTAACAAATTTTGTTAATATGGTCAAGGTACGGCCGTAGCGTAGGGGGCCGACACGCTTCAACTAAAAATTATGAGAAAATTACTTAACGACAATTACAAGAGGCAAGTGACACATTTGTTCTCTGTAGAATAATTTATTTATGCGATGACGTGATTCTAGGGTTCACCGGGATAAATTTGAATTTTTAATCGTGGTTGGGCGAATACTTTAAATGTTGCCGATATTTTGATGACGTATGGTCTGTTTTTGTAGGGTATCATAACCCAACCCAATTAGGTACGGTTGATACAAATGCGAACATCGGTACTAATGACGTCATCAATTACCCAGGGAAAATTGGTCTAAATAACAATAAATAAGGTGTAGAGATATATAAAAGGTGTTTTGGCTCCTACGATAAGTAGGAGACACCGTACGGCGGCATGTCCATGATACGGCTATGATAGTAGGAAGTAACGCGGGCAGAAATTAACAACACGTCTGGGTATGGTGAACATGCGATCCATCTCCTACAGAATCCGCAAGCATAGTTCATTTCCTGTCACCATCGTCGCTCTCTCCCAATGTATGTCTACAAATCGCCTTGCATGGTTTCTCTTAAAAATCTAACCTCTTTTTTATGTTGCTTTGACAGCCGGAAACCTTCCTTGAGTGAAGCATTCAAGGCCCTTTTTTGGAGAATTGAGCAAGTCCATCGCCAACACTTATGCAAATGCCCTCAAACAGACTCTTTGGCGTTGGCTCATCGGCTACTGGCTATACAATCATGGCGCCGATGTCCCGTGATGTACCCTGGGCCGAGTTTGCCCAAAAGACGATCATTTTGAGGTGTCGGGTGGAGTTGAAATCAACGCCCGCGGACAGCAAGTTTGTCGAGCGGGTAATTGAGGACCCTGGGATGCCATTCTTCCAGTCCTGCCTTTCGTGTGAACAAGTGCACTGGGCGTCAATGGTTAATCCATTTATGGTCGATATGCTCGACCCTAGAGTTTGCATGATGGGATTGTGTCACTGTGCATGTTGCCGTGGGTGTGTGCTTCGGCATTTCAAAGGAAAGGTACCGACGGGTAACATTCCCTGTCCTAACTGCAATACTATAATCACCCACAATTGGGAAAATCAAATCTGGCTCCTGTCAGACGAACTGATCCCCCTATGCAAGGAACAATTATCGAATGCCCATTTTATTTATCAAGCAGATGGTGGAGTCCTGGAGAGACGCCTCTAGGAGTAGGAATACTAAACATTAAAATAGTAAACTAGATCTTGTTAACATACATTGCATATGCCGTTTGTAGCCGTAGCATGAACGTCTCTTACTTTCCTTCTTGTCGTCTTTTACTATATTCGCCTAGGATTTATAGTACTGAAGGTGTCTTGTCGACTAGTTTCCTGTTAATACGTGAGTAGAGATTCATTAGTAAAGGATAGCTAGAGTCGCTATATCCTTACGAGACCACAATAACAGTACTAGTAATACATAATAATATATAACATGTACTAATTACATTGAAGGAGGTCCTCTGCTCTTAGTCACCATGATCCTACTGTTCTTTGGCAGAGGCTCGTTGCTTAGTCACCATAATCATCCTATTCTTTGTCACGTACGGCTAGTGCCCGTTGTCGTCAAATGTTGATGATGGGGGCAGGGAAATGGATTGTGGCGATGGACCACACCACTATTGTCATTAATTTAATCGCGTGATTGTTTGGAGTATAGCCTAGATATAATTACTATAATAACTAGGGTTAGAAGGAGGTCTATTGGGTTGAAATACATAAATGACGTGCCCTTGACGCGCGGCTATGCCAGTCATTGTGATTACGTCGTAATCACAATGACCGTAATCCGTTACGGCATTAGGGTCGAAAATCGTAATTACGATTGACCGTAATATTCGTGTTACGGAATAAATTACGGCGTAATTACGGTAAATTACGGATTACAGAGGGGCTACCGTAATTTCCGTAATCCGTAAAACCCAACTAAGATGGAGTGGCTGCGGCCTGTTTATCCTAAAATAATCTTTACATCGGATATACAGTACTGTTGCCCGGTGTCAGCAGTGTTTTGCGATCACCGACCGTTGACCGCCGCTACTCAGTGGCCCGAACTCCAGCTCCTGTTTGCTCCGCTGGCGGCGAGCCGTCCGATGCCCGACTGGACACAGTCGGTCGAGGTCCTCACTCATGTGGAGGTCGGTGGTTGTACGAATTCCGCCCCACAGTACCTTAATTGTTGGAGTCGAGCTGGAACTGTGTATGATCGCTTGCCGGTGTCCCCTGCAATTCCGGGGTGTGTATACACTGTCGCCAGTGACACAATCGACACCGGCATGGCCGCTCCGGCTCCGGGCGTTCGGAGGCTGCCAGTTTGTGCGGTGGCCAAGGTAGGAAAATCCGTGTACCACGGCGGAGGTCTGTACCCGGCCACGGAGTTTCGAGGATTACGTCATCCCGTCTTTTTGTTGCCGACGGTGCTGTCGCGCACTGGGTGGTGTCGCCGGAGGCTCACGCTGGAAGAGACATGGGGCGTGTACGATGTCCCGCACCGGATTATCTCGCTTTTGTCCAAGCGGTCCGCCCCGTCTGCCTGGCAGGACCTTAGGTTGCTCAGGCCGGGAAGATGTTTTGAGTTGGGCGTCCGACGGCTGTGCCTTGGCCTGGGGG
>OOGD01000227.1_pt1 | contig 12407 bp, 11 predicted proteins | sample 1670381 | NCBI WGS metagenome assembly OOGD01 (sample SAMEA98146918, study PRJEB22522) | marine metagenome | biome: marine biome; feature: marine water body; material: sea ice | place: Arctic Ocean | collected 14-Sep-2015 | depth 1.3 m | reverse complement strand
CGGAATAGTGCCATCAATAAAGTAATAATCAGGTGATAATCGCCCTACCGCAGGAAAAGCTGCTTTGCGTCCTGACCAAAATAATAGCCGTTCAGCATCATCTTTGGCTAATCTTGTTTCTACTGCACCGCTGCTTTTTAATATGCTATCCACTTTGCTTATTTGAGATTCAACTTCCGCTTCGGTACCGTCGAGTTCACAGATCAATATAGCTGCCGCATCGACTGGGTAACCGGCATGTACAAACGCCTCTGCCGCTCTGATGGCGGGGTTGTCCATCATTTCAACGCCTGCCGGAATGATACCGCCCGAGATAATACTTGCGACACTATTACCCGCTTTTTCAACGTCATCAAACACCGCCAGTAACGCTTGAGCACACTGAGGTATTGGTAACAATTTCAAGGTCACTTCCACCACGATGCCGAGCATACCCTCTGATCCAATCACTAATGCTAATAAGTCGTAGCCCTGTGACTGCAATGACTGCTGGTCCAACACGAGTAATTCACCTGTCGCCATTACTAGTGTTACGCCTAAAACATTATGCAACGTTAAACCATATTTAAGACAGTGCACGCCACCCGCATTTTCGGCTACGTTGCCGCCAATAGAACAAGCGATTTGAGAGGAAGGATCGGGTGCATAGTAAAGGCCCAGATGTTTCACCGCTTCTGACACCGCTAAATTACGCACTCCTGGCTGAACCGTAATGCTTTGCGCATTGACGTCTATATTTAAAATTTGAGCCATTTTTGACAGGCTCAAAACAATACCTTCTGCATGTGGCAATGCACCACCCGACAAACTCGTGCCCGCGCCACGACTCACAATTGGGACATTTTTTTCAGCACAGATGAGCACGATTTTTTGCACCTCTTCTATAGTGCGGGGTAACACAACCAGCAAAGGAGTCTGCCGGTAGGCGCTTAGCCCATCGCACTCATAAGCGGCTAGTGAAGTGGGTTGATCAACAACTGATTCATATTCGAGGAATGATCGAAAAAGATCAGCTAGTTTTTGTCGCGTTAAAGTCGTCATTGGCTTAATATATTCCTCATTTGTGCTTGATGTATTGCCAATCGATCCCGTAAACAATCTGGCTATCTTGAGAATCTATTGCTAACATTCTCTAGCCTAAACAAATTGGACTGACCAATTTAGCAAACTATGACAAAAAAACCAATAGAAAACCTATCAGTAACCGATGCAGTTACCGAAAAGATTGAATCAATGATTGTTGACGGCACTTTTAAACCGGGCGATACACTGCCACCAGAACGCCAACTTGCTCGAGATTTTGCAGTATCACGAGCGTCGCTTAGACAGGCACTTTCGGTACTCGAATATCGTGGTCTAATCCTTTCCAAACAGGGGGGAGGGAACTATGTCTGCGATGTTATTAAAAAGAGCTTTTCCGATCCACTACTCGATCTAATAAAACGCCACCATGAATTAAAATTTCAGGTCATCGAGCTTCGCCAGACGTTGGAATGCTCTGCTGCTTTTTATGCTGCCGAACGCGCTACTACCGAAGACCGTATTATTATTCGCAAACGGCTGGATGAATTGAAGGCGATTGTGACTACAAATAAGCCAGCCGAGGAAGCCAGAGCTGACCTGGAACTACATCTCGCCATAGCCGATGCAGCGCACAATGTGCCATTATCCCTCATGTTACGGAACATTTATTCACTACTGCTCAGTGAAATTGAAGAAAATTTGTGTCTGGTTCACCAAACCAACGTTAACTCGGTAAAACTGCACGGACAACATCATGAAATGGTTGAACTCATAATCGCTGGAGATAGCGAAGGTGCCCGCCGCGTCGTCAACGAGCATTTAGAATTGATCAGAGATACTTTTATAGAAAACCTATTAATCAGCGAACCAAGTAACGAAAAAACTCGAGCACTATTAAACCAGCTTTAGCGAAAACATTACTCTGTTGTGCCAGACTTCAGCTGTTCGAAACCTTGCTTCATTTCCTGCGTAAGCTGTTGACGTTTGTCTTCTGGCGCAAAATTAAAAACAACAATCCATACCACTAATATTAAAACCGCCACTCCTCGAAGAAAAGACGCCATCTTTTTCTTGCCCATGAAATTGTCCAAGCGTTCACGATTAGCTTTGTAGTGGCGCATGAAAAAATCTAGCACCGCAAAGAACGGGCCATAAAGGAAATCAAAAATTTTTCGTGTCGTTGGTTTCAAACGGATACCTGCATTTTATTTATAATAGTTAATCTGTTCTCGAAAGCCAATAGCTACAAGCTGCGTTAACGCAAACCTTATCATCTGTTAAAACATCACCAACAGCAGCTAAAACTTCGTTCGCACCATTAGGGGATATAACACTAACGTCTAAAGGCACAACCTGGCCACCAATCGTGGTATTCAAGGCGCTTATAAAGCTTTTTTTAAATAATAATGACTGTAACGATAGTCAATCAAATGGGTGTTTGTGGCCCTACCTAACTTTATATTATGATATTTGCACCCGAAAAAAATACACAATCCTCACACTACAGGGCTTTCAATTGTGCAGCGATATCCAATAATGCCACCTCAATCGGCAACAATCTATTTACATCTACTGTTTTAAACACATCTGTTATCAGGTTATTCGCCGGTTCTAAGCTAAATTCAAAAACGATCTATCTTCAATCAATTGCTGTAAGTTCAAACCATAGCATTACGTACAATTTTGCTGTTACTATTATTTTTAAAATTGTCCACCCGAGTGTTAAACCATGAATAAAAAGCCTGTCGTACTTGTAACACGCAAACTACCTGATGCGGTAGAGCATAAACTCGCAGAGCATTTTGAGGTAATTCTCAATCCTGAAGACAAACTCTATAGCAACGAAGAGCTGTTAGAACTAGCTGCTCTAGCAGATGCAATTCTACCCTGCCATACCGAAAAATTCACCGCTGAAACCATAGCGCTTTTGCCACACCGAGTAAAAGTAATCGCGAATTTCTCTGTCGGTGTAGACCATGTTGACCTTGAAGCGGCAAAACAAAAGCAGCTCATAGTCACCAACACGCCGGACGTATTGTCCGATGCTACAGCGGAGATTGCGATGCTGCTCATGCTTGGTGCTGCACGCCGTGCTAGTGAAGGTGAACGTATTATGCGCACTCAACAATGGAATGACTGGAGCCCCGCGTTCATGGTCGGCCATCAAATTACGGGGAAACGTCTCGGCATCCTCGGCATGGGCCGGGTCGGTCAAGTCATGGCTCAACGCGCTCGCGGGTTTAATATGAGCATTCATTATCATAATCGTCATCCAATCGGTTCCGAACTCGCCGCAGGCGCTATCTACCACAGCAGTATCGAATCACTGCTTGCAAAGGTTGATGTGTTATCCATTCACTGCCCATCATCCGAGCAAACCAAGGGATTGCTCAATAGCCAACGCCTTGCCGTAATGCATAACAAAGCCATCATCGTCAATACGTCGAGAGGTGGCGTTATTGACGATGATGCGTTAATTGATGCACTAAAATCTGGGACCATTGCCGCTGCCGGTCTCGACGTCTATAACGGCGAGCCAAATAATATTCACCCTGAATATCGTCAATTAGATAATGTTTTCTTATTGCCTCATATTGGCAGTGCCACACAAGAAACTCGCAATGCGATGGGCTACCGTGCTATCGAGAATTTAATCGCAATTTTCAATGGAACCGAGCCACGTGATCGAGTTGCCTAGAACCCTCACAGCGCTATAGAGCAGCTATAAAATTGGTAGTACCAATATTGCTCAGTCCAATATATACTCAAACCCAGCGATAGAGCTGAATAACAAAAAAGCCTGCAATTAAAGGTGATTTAGACACAATATCTCTATTGTAATTTCCCAACCCTAGGAGGATTAAGAGCATGACCGATACAAAACAATCACGACGTAAGTTTCTAACTAAAGGTGCCGCTACAATCGCTGGTGGCGCCGCTCTCATAGCAGCACCTACAATCTCAGTGGCGGCAAAACCTGTTGTACTCAAGGTGCAAGCAGCCTGGGGCGGCGGAATCTTTTTAGAATTTGCACAAGACTACGTCAATCGTGTCAACGAAATGTCCGGCGGCTCTCTTAAGATTGACCTGCTCGGTGTTGGCGCTGTAGTTAAAACAGCAGAGATGCAAACCGCTGTGCACAAGGGTGTTATCGATGGTGCGCACCTTGTAACCGCTTACTGGTACTCTAAAAGCCCCGTTGCGTCATTATTTGGCACCGGCCCGTGCTTTGGCTGGTCTGCGAATGAGCTCATGGGTTGGATTCAATATGGCGGCGGTAGAGAATTGTATGACCAATTAATGAGCGATCTCAGACTCGACATAGTTGGTTTCTTCACTGGGCCAATGCCTGCTCAGCCACTGGGTTGGTTTAAAGAGCACATTACCAGCAGTGAACAAATGAAAGGCCTGAAGTATCGAACTGTTGGACTCGCTGCTGACGTACTGCAAGAAATGGGAATGTCTGTTGTTCAGTTGCCGGGTGGCGAAATTCAGCCTGCCATGAAGAGTGGTCTAATCGATGCAGCTGAATTCAACAATCCGTCCTCGGATAAAGATTTCGGTATGCAGGACGTTTCTAAGCATTATCATCTTGCTAGTTTTCATCAGTCGCAGGAATGTTTCGAAATTATTTTCAACAAGCGTCTTTATGACGGACTGGCAAAAGAACATCAGGCTATTCTCAAATATGCTTCTGAAGCAGCCTCAGCCGATATGGCTTGGAAAGCCATGGAGCGTTACTCGCAGGACCTCGTCACACTCAAAGAAGAGCACGGTGTTAATGTCTACCGTACACCCGACAGTGTCATGCAAGATCAGCTCAATGCTTGGGATATTGTTGTTAAGCGTTTTACTGAATCGGATCCTTTCTTCAAGAAAGTTATCGAGTCACAAATGACGTGGGCGAAACGTCACGGTGCCTATTCATTGAACAATACCCCGAATTACAAAGGTGCTTTCGAGCATTACTTCGGTAAACTTTAATTCAAAGTTAGACCACTAAAAGGTTGTCTCTAATAATAATGTTTTTTTGTGAGTGCATGCGATCCGGCGTTCCGGAAGCGCAGCTCTGATAACTGCATGGATGCAGATGGTGTGGCAATGCATCGGGCAGTTGCCGATAACCAAAGTGCGCTTGAAGTACATGAGGATCGACCGGACTGGTCTACCAGCACAGAGCTGACGCCACAGTCGCGAAAAAAATGCATTTTTAGAGATAGCCTAAAGCTATGGGGCGATATTAGTTGTAATACCGCCCCGTATTTCGTTCGATTATCGAGATAATTCCATTGGGTTCCAAGCCATGATGACTCGTACTCTTTATTTTATTGATAGCCTTAGCGCCTGGTTCGGCAAAGCCTTTGCCTGGTGCATTGTTATCTTGACCTTCTCCACCTGTTACGAAGTTTTCGTGCGCTACGTACTCAATTCGCCAACTGTTTGGGCGTTCGATATGAGCGTGCAAATGTATGGAGCCCTGTTCATGATGTGTGGTGCTTACGCCTTGTCACAGGGCGCACATGTTCGTGGCGACGTCCTCTACCGTCTCATGAGCATTAAGACTCAGGCTAAAATTGACCTGGTGCTTTATATCCTATTTCTGATGCCCGGTGCTATTGCACTGGTTTATTACGGCTATGGCTTTGCCTCTGACTCTTGGTTTTATAAAGAAGTTAGCTGGAGCAGCCCGGCACGCATTCAAATTTACTTTTTCAAAACGCTCATTCCCATTTCGGGCTTTTTAGTCGCACTTCAAGGTATTGCTGAGTGCGTCCGCTGTGTGATTTGTATACAGACGGGTACCTGGCCAGCAAGATTGCACGATGTTCAGGAAACTGGAGACATGCTAATGAAAGAACAACAAGATAAGCAGCAGTTGGAGCAAGAAAATGTCTGATCCAGTAGTCGCAGTCACAATGCTGTGTTTGTTCATTGTCATAGTAATGCTTGGCTTTCCTATCGCATTCACGTTAATCGCGATGGGTCTTGGCTTTGGCTATTACGCTTATTACGACGCTGATCGCATGCAACACCTATTCGATAATCGAATATTTGATTTGTTTGTTCAAAATACCTTTTCGGTGATGTCCAATGACGTCTTGGTGGCTGTACCGCTCTTCTTGTTTATGGGTTATGTCGTAGAACGAGCAAATATCGTCAATCGTTTATTTTTCAGTATTCAGATGGCAGCGCGTCACCTGCCCGGTTCTATGGCGGTTGCAGCGCTATTCACTTGTGCCATATTCGCCACTGCTTCTGGCATTGTCGGCGCCGTTGTCACTTTAATGGGCATGCTGGCATTTCCAGCGATGTTGAAAGCAAATTATGATGAAAGCTTTGCCGCAGGTGTGATTTGCGCCGGTGGCTGCCTTGGCATTCTTATTCCACCGTCTATTATGCTCATCGTCTATTCGGCTATCGCCGAAATATCGCCCTTGCGACTCTACGCTGCGGCCCTTTTCCCGGGCATGTTGCTGGCCGGTCTGTATATGATTTATGTTGTTGGACGCGCAGCTTTAAATCCAAGTCTTGCACCAAAACCAATTGAAAAAGACGTACCACCATTCGGCAAGATTGTATGGGATCTGGTGACGTCATTTATTCCACTGGCAGCGCTCATTATGAGCGTACTTGGTGCGATCTTAATGGGATTAGCGACGCCTGCAGAAGCTGCTGGTGTCGGTGCCGCTGGCGGTTTATTTCTTGCCCTGCTTTATCGATCACTGAGCTGGGAGCGATTAAAACAAGCCGTCTACCTAACCGCAAAAACATCGGCCATGGTCTGTTGGTTGTTCGTCGGCTCGTGGACATTTGCCTCCGTATTTTCATACCTCGGCGGTCATCAGCTGATCAATGACTGGGTACTATCAATGGATCTAGGCACCGTTGGCTTTCTAATATTAGCGCAAGCGATAATTTTCATCCTTGGTTGGCCATTGGAATGGACCGAAATCATTATCATCTTTGTTCCAATATTTCTGCCTATGTTAGAAACTTTCAATGTCGATCCACTGTTTTTTGGCATCTTAGTGGCACTGAATTTACAAACATCGTTTTTGACACCGCCAATGGCTATGGCAGCCTATTACCTGAAAGGTGTGGCACCACCACATATACAATTAATGACGATATTCAAAGGTATCATGCCTTATCTAGCGATCATTATTTTCTCGATGGTATTACTTTATAACTTCCCAGGTATTGCGCTCTGGCTACCGGTTTACTTTTTTGGATAAGCAATCTTCTGCAGTAATAAATAATGAGTAAATTTGATACATTGACAGCCAATTTGCTGAGTGCCTGCGATGCCCGAAAGGCCATGGACGAAGGGCTTTTGAGTTCGCAGGAACTGGTAGAAGCCTGCTTTGCCCGCATTGATTCACTCGAGGAATCGATTGGCGCCTGGACGCATCTGGACAAAGAAATTGCCATGCAACAGGCACGTGAAGCCGATGAATTCCGTAGTCGGGGTTTACGTGTTGGTGCATTGCACGGCATACCCATTGGTATTAAAGATATTATTGATACTCGTGATTATGCAACCGAACTCGGCACTGTACTGCACGAAGGGCGCAAACCATCCATCGATGCCACACTGGTATCGCTTCTCAAAGAGGCAGGCGCCATTATCCTTGGAAAAACAGTCACGACAGAGCTTGCTGTCCTCGAACCGGGTAAAACTTCCAATCCGCATAATAACGCGCACACGCCAGGTGGCTCTTCTAGCGGTTCAGCAGCAGCGGTTGCCTCAGCAATGGTGCCTTTAGCGGTTGGCACTCAAACTAACGGCTCAGTCATTCGCCCTGCATCTTTTTGCGGAATATACGGCTTTAAACCCAGCTTTGGTCGAATATCACGTCAGGGCATCCTAAAACAATCACCACCACTGGACACCGTTGGTTTATTCGCGCGCTGCCTTGACGACCTCGCCTTAATCGCCGACGTCGTCATGCGATACGACGCCCAGGATGATGCCATGTCGCCTATAGCACCGCCCTGTATGATTTCAGTCATGGCAGAACCTATACCAGTAGATCCTGTTTTCGCCTTTGTTCGGACACCTGCCTGGGATAAAACAGAACAAGTCACCAAAGATAGTTTTCGTGAACTGATCGAAGCCATTAACGAAATCAAACCCAAAACTATCGATATATTTGATTTGCCCGAGCAATTCAACACTATTTTTGAAGATCATCGAAAAGTAATGGAAGCCGATCTAGCCCGAAACTTCGCCGAAGAATATACACGCGGCAAAACACAATTGAGTAAGGGTCTTTGCAGCATGATAGAACGTGGTCAGCAAATTACAGACCAAGAATACAATGCCTCAGTGGCAACAATAGCGGACTACGCCAGCAGTCTGGATGAAATATTTGAATTATACGATGCCATCCTCACACCAGCGACCCCAGGACCAGCACCGGCAGGATTGCATACCACCGGAGATCCGGTGATGAATACGATATGGACATTCTGTGGCACACCCGCATTAAACCTACCATTATTGCAAAGTGAAGAAGGACTCCCGTTAGGAGTGCAACTGGTCGGAGAAAAAAATGACGATGCGAGGCTATTTAGGAGTGCTCGCTGGTTGCTGGATAGTTTAAATGACCTTTAACACCAACCAAAAAAATTCAGATGGGAGATAACCATGGATAATTTAATAAGTAGCTTTATCGCAGTCGCAGTATTCCTCGCTTTTGCTATTGGTCTGGCGATTTCAATCAAATCAATTCCTTTTGCTATCATTGTATTTTTGGTTTCAACAATGGTCCTCATTGAGTTTTTTGAGTCCGCCAAAGCCGGCTTGAAAAACGACATTAATAAAAAGGCCTAAGCCTCTAACGAGTTTGTCTAGTAACAGCTCAATTAAAAGATTCTGATCAAGATCATCAGCATTTTCGCCCCCGTCATTGAGACTAACCAGCTAATTTAGATATTGTTTGGATTTCATCAACTCGACATAGCCACCAGGTATATGTCGAGCTAGTCTGATAAATCAAGTTGCTATTAACTCGCCGCAAACGCCTCTAACTTATCAATGAGTTCCTGCGGCACTTCAACACCATTTACTTCGGCTTGGCGTTTAAAATTGTGTCTGTCTGAGCCAGGCAAACGAACGCCCGGTTCGCTCAATAACGCGGTTAACATTGTTTCCAAACGTTCGGCATACGCAGCATCTCCACCAGGCGCGAATGTGCCTGGTGAAATTGCGATAAAAAACTGACCCACCTTAGGTTCACCGCCGGTGTTGTTTTTGAAAACAGGCGCCTGAAAAGAACAATTTGGGCCACTTAAAACACCGGCAAGTAAGTCAACTAGCATACCCAGCAACATGCCTTTAAATCCACCAGCATGCGCCAGCGCACCACCGTTGATAATCGCGTTGGCATCGGTCGTATTATTACCACCTTTGTCATATCCCCAGCCCATTGGTACTGGCTTGTTCTCAGCTGCATGCTTTTTAACAGTAACCAATGCAACCTGACTAGTCGCCATGTCGGCGATTACTACCGGTTGGCCGTTAGCGCGTGGAATCCCAAACGCCATCGGATTAGTACCAAAAAATGGGCTAGCACCCGGTGCCGGAGCCACGGCTGAAGGTGAGTTCGCAAAGCCCAATCCGATCAACCCTTCGTTCGCCATGCGGTTGACAAACCAACCGACCACGCCGGCCGAGTAGGAGTCGACAATTGACAAAGCGGCAATACCCTGCTGCTTCGCTAAGGCATAAAAATCGGCTTCGGCTTTCCCATAAGCGGCATGGGCAAAACCACTATCTGCGTTGGCACGTAGCGCAGAAGGGGCGACTTTTTGATGGCTAGGGTTGGCATCTTTGTTTAACTTGCCAACTTGCAAGTGGCCACAGTACAACGGCAAATAATTAAGTCCAACCGTGCGAATGCCATCACATTCTGCATCGACTACCGATTGCACTGCCATATCGAGCTGATGTCCATGCGCACCACAGGCACTGAGCGCTCGCCGAGTAATATCATCCACTTGTTGAAGTGTTAAGGTTTGTTTACCAGTCGTCATTTTTATTCCTAAAACAGGTTAATTTTCAATTCGATATTGAATGCAACAATGAAATATCAGCACCATTTAATCAGCAGCGGGTCTAAATGCGATTTAAAGACTGGTACCAATTACATTAGCTCATATCATCACCATCAGTGACGCACAGAATAAGATTTATAGGTTGCCAATCGACTGATCATATCAACACTTATGGAGACAAGCGCGCCATGGTCCAATCATTGTCATCCGGTCGATACGACACTCTGTCATGCAGTCGGTTAACCAAGCCCTGCCAAAATTCGAAATACTGTGGCTTTAAACGATAGCCAATCCAACTCTCAGGACGAGGAACATTACCATCGGGGTATAACTCGCGTAGACGCTTCACTTCATTTTCTAGCGCTTGCCTGTTTTCCACTGTTGATGTCTGACTGGATGACGCAGCACTAAAGCGACTGCCTTCGGGGCGTGAATTAAAATAGGCTTCGGCTTCACTGGTAGGCAACGTTTCCACTATACCCTGTATCCGGACTTGCCGACTCAGGTCACGCCAATGAAATAGTAGGGAGGCTTGTGGATTGAGTAACAATTCCTGTCCTTTCTGGCTACGCGAGTCGCTGTACCAGCAAAAACCTCGTTCATCGTAACTTTTTAGCAGCACGATTCTCGCGGAAGGCATGCCATCCGGTGTTGAGGTTGCCAGTGTCATTGCCGTCGAATCAATTAGTTTCAAATCATTCGCATCCTGCAACCAGCGCCCAAATTGATCAATTGGATTATGGTCCAGATCTGCTTTTCGCATGCCTTGAGTTTCGTAGTCGCGCCGGTAGTCACTCAAGTCTTTTTCGTTAGTCATTAGTTTATCGCTCTTGATTCGAGTCGGTTATTCAAACAGATGCCGAATATTAGTCAGATCACTCTTACCCTGGGTTATTTCATCAGCTTCCAGGCCGGCAAGTTCATGCGGAAATACCAACCATTCTTCACTTTCGTGAATAAAATAATCGGGTTCGAATTTGACTGCGTTTTTTGATGGTTTGTACCAAGGGCAGGCCACTCTAATATCATCGGGTGTGTTGAGTCGTGATTGTTTACGGATTTTTTTAATCAAAGCATCAACACTTCGACCTGAGTCGAAAACGTCATCCACAATCAATAACTTGTCATTCGCATTCGCATTCTCAATTAGATAGTGCAAACCATGAACACGGATTTTTTTAGATTGTTTATTAATGCCGTAATACGACGAAGTGCGTACCGAAATATGATCTGTTGCGATACCTTTGTATTCGAAAAACTCCTGCACAGCGATGCCGACGGGTGCGCCACCACGCCAGATACCAATAATAAACTGAGGTCGAAAATTGTCTTCGTAAACCTTATGCGCTAGGCGAAATGAGTCTTCCAGCAACTGATGTGCTGTAATGAATGTTTTATCCACTAAGTAATGCTACCTTGATCAATGAAGCAGATCATTTTGTCATAAGCATCGCCTACCGACTAGGCTCGCCTGTATAAAAAATCAATTTTCCTGAACTATTTCAACCGCTATTCCGATTCACTCATTAGAATGACTCGATTGTATAAACTGGGTCAAAAGAAAATTGATCGGTGACCACAGGATCAGAAAAAAGGAACCCTTGCGCATAGTTACACCCAACCCCTTTAAGTATCACAGCCTACTGCTGAGCCGCCATTACTTGGGCGGGTAGTTTCAGCTTGAGTTTACGTGCCACCATAATGTTAGCTTCACACATTCTGTAACGGTTTAATCCTGATTTTAAATTGTTAACATAGGATCGATCAACTTCAAGGTCTTTGATTTCAAACTGCTGGAGGAAGGACGGCAATGAGTAGCCAGTGACAAAGTTATCTAAAAAATAGTAATGTGATCATTTTAATAGTCAATGAAAGAGCTACCCAATAGATTTTTTGCGCTTTGAGCCAATCATTGCCCTGCGACCGTATCCAGTATATGGAGGTTATGGCGGGTTACTAATCTTAATATCTCAACTATTGGAAAATCTAGTTTCTTCACAGCATCACCCTATTTTTAGGGTACCTTTTAATTCTGTGGACAATAGATAGCGCAAAATATACAAAGGAAAGCTTAACTTAATAGGGTATTTTAGTTTACATTCCTCTAAAATGTCCGATCAGCTTGATAGCCCATGAACCCCGAGAATCCATGTTTGAATTGATTACCAATGCCAATTTGTATGCCCCACGGCCACACAGCACTAATCATCTACTAGTTTCCTCTGGAAAAATAATTCACATCCGTGACCGTATCCCACACCTGAACGATCACACTAAAGTCCCCCGCGATGATATAAATGCCGCACGGCTCATACCCTGCTTTT
>OOGD01000226.1_pt1 | contig 12428 bp, 11 predicted proteins | sample 1670381 | NCBI WGS metagenome assembly OOGD01 (sample SAMEA98146918, study PRJEB22522) | marine metagenome | biome: marine biome; feature: marine water body; material: sea ice | place: Arctic Ocean | collected 14-Sep-2015 | depth 1.3 m | reverse complement strand
CTATTTACGATGCTTAAATTGAAGAGAGTATCGAGCATTTAACCAAGCTGCAGTGGATTTGAATTTTTAATTAAAGGCGTATGAATACGCCTTTAATTTCTAATCAACAATCTTAATTTAAGCCTGTTGCGACCCAAACATAATAACAGACACGCCAATAAGGCAAATACCCACCCCGATGAAGTCAGCCACCGTCGGTTTAATGGCATCAACAACCCAAAGCCATATGAGTGCAACAGTAATGTAAACGCCACCATACGCTGCGTAGACTCGACCAGCCGCCTGCGGATGAAGCGTTAACAACCAGACAAACAGTGCAAGGCTGCAACTGGCAGGAATCAGTAGCCATAGTGGTTTATCTTGCTTAAGCCAAAGGTAAGGGAGATAACAACCCACAATTTCCGCAATGGCTGTGAGTGTAAATAAACCCAATATCTTAATTAAGTCGAACGGTGTATTTACCACAAAGCACCTGCATTTAGCTTTATATTCAACTTTCTAACGCAATCGTAAAAACGCCTCATTTGGCGTATCGAAACCGCTGATAACAACAATCAAAAGGACACCGAAAACGACTAGGCCATAACAAATCCGACCCCAGATCAATAAAATTGATGCCGCACTAAAAAGCGTAAAAAACCCTTGTTCCGTTGTCATTATGGGCTCAGCATTATTCACCTTGGGCTATGACCATCGTGCAGTCTACATTATCTACCCTGAACGGTTGAACCAGCACATACTCCACCAAATCGATAAAAGTCTAAGCATTTTAACCTACGTGGGATTCGATGATCATCACCCTATATTTCTGCTATTGGCCTAGATAATGTTTTGTATTCTTCATGCATTTTCAGATCAATTATTCTTGGGTCATCGATAAGAAAAACATTCACAGACGCTTTATTTAAACATCCTTGTATGATTAGAAAGCCTGGATATTTTTACTCCTTCATTACCAGCAATCCTGATTTATCAATAGGTTCATGCTTGTTTTACTTTACTTACCCAAAAGCCCTTCCGCCTGCTCATCCGCATGATAGGACGAACGTACCATTGGCCCGCTGGCAACATGATCAAAGCCTAATGAATAGGCATACTCACCGAGGCGATCGAATTCATCAGGGGTAACAAACCGCTCTACTGCCAGATGATCAAGACTGGGTTGTAGATACTGGCCTAGTGTCAGCATGTTTACGTCGTGTGCTCGCAGGTCGCGGAGTACTTGTTCTACATCCGCTATTTCTTCACCTAAACCGAGCATGAGTCCAGATTTAGTTGGGATGTTTGGATGAAGAATTTTGAATTTCTTTAGCAAGTCGAGCGACCATTGATAATCAGATCCTGGACGGATTTTTTTGTACAAGGTCGGCACTGATTCGAGATTGTGATTAAAAACATCTGGTGGCGATTTAGACATTATGTCTAATGCAACATCCATTCGACCGCGAAAATCAGGCACCAGTATTTCGAGTTGAATGTCTGGGTTGAGCCGTCGGGTTTCCTCGATACAATCGATAAAATGTTGTGCACCACCATCGCGTAAATCATCACGATCAACCGAGGTAATAACCACATAGCGCAACCCCATGTTTTGAACTGTCTTTGCGAGGTTATAGGGCTCCTCAGCGTTGAGAGGATTAGGCCGACCATGACCCACATCACAAAATGGGCAACGACGGGTACAGATGTCGCCCATAATCATGAAGGTAGCCGTCCCCTTGGAGAAACATTCGCCCAAATTTGGGCAAGATGCTTCTTCGCAAACAGTGTGTAGATTGTTCTCACGTAATGTCGATTTAAGTTTTTTCACCAGGTCGCCAGTCGGCGCTTTGGCGCGTATCCAAGATGGCTTACGCTGGAAATTTTGTGACGGTATGACTTTTATCGGAATACGAGCGACCTTGTCTGCACCTTTCAATTTAACACCCTGGACTACCTGATTTTTTCTATCCATCGTAACTTCCCATTGAGGTTAATGTTTTGCTGTATGTTGAGACTGCATGTTGTGACTTAGTATGGTTGCCAGCACCTTACCGGCTTGTTCGACAGTAATAGCCGCATTTAGATCCGTCATTTGAGTAACGGCTAATCCTTCAAATCCACAGGGATTTATATTCGAGAAAGGCTTTAAATCCATATTAACATTCAAGCTTAGCCCATGATAACAACATCCTTTGCGAATGCGTAACCCGAGCGCTGCAATTTTTGCCATTTGCACTGCTGATGCCTGGTTGTTCGACCTTGATGCTAAGTTGACATAAACGCCAGGGGCGTCGCGCCTGGCGAATCCTTCGATATCATATCGCGCCAGCAGTTCCACGATTGACTGCTCTATCATGCTTACCAAAGCGCGCACGCCAAAGCCAAGGCGCTGAATATTAAGTAGGCAATAGAGCACTAATTGGCCAGGACCATGGTACGTGACCTGTCCACCTCGGTCGATTTGAACTACGGGTATGTTAGCAGTCTGAAGAATATGTTCAGGTTTGCCATTTAAGCCTTGAGTAAATACGGGAGCATGCTCAGTAATCCAAAGTTCATCAACCGTGTTGGCATCACGTTGATGAGTGAATTGCTTCATCGCTTGCCAGGTTTGCTCGTAATCACTACGACCCAGGTATTTAATAATAGGGGATATTTTTGTCACAAATAGCGACTTATAAAGTCATCACCACTTGTTTACAGTCGTACAGGTCTTGATATATATCTTCGAGCTGTGTTTTGCTGTAGGCAGTAAACGTCAGTGTCAGGGCAACGTACTTTCCGTTCTTGCTCTCTCGACTACTGACCTCGATTTTCTCGTCGGCTAAACAACGTGCTTTGACCAGATCAAGTACTTCGACTTCAAGTTGTTTTGATTTAGTGCCAAAGACTTTGAGTGGAAATCGGCTCGGAAAATCGATTAACTCTAACGCAGATTGAGGGAGTGCCTGTTTCTCTGACATGATTAAACTGCTGGTGCTCTCATTACTTTCAATTTGTACTCATGATAGAGCTGTATCATTTGTAACCACATTTGTCCTGGCTTGCCTTTGCCAACGGCATGCTGATTTAATGTCGTCATAGGTACAATTTCACGCGTGGATGAACACATCCAAATTTCATCTGCTTCATGCAGCTCATCTTCAGTGATATCTTTTTCGCGACAGATTATTTTATTTTGCTGGCAAATATCGAGAACGATCTCTCTAGTAATGCCGTTAAGCATATGGTTAGTTTTAGGCGGGGTAATGATGATGTCATCGTTAACAATAAATAGGTTGCTCTGCGTTCCTACAATCGCATAATTATCACGAATAAGAATGGCTTCGTTCGCACCCATGCTGCGGGCTTTTTGCAGGAGAAGCGTATTCGGCAATAGGTTGGTGGTCTTTATACGGGCATTCGACCAACGAGTATCGGCCAGAGTAACCGCACGCTCACCCAATGTTTGCATGTCCTGCGGCGCATAAGTTTGAGTGCGACAGGTGACGAGTACATTGGGCACCAATTCGGCTGACCAACCATGATCTCTTTGAGCCATCGTGCCGCGAGTGACCTGAATATAGATTACGTTATCAGACAAGGCGTCATGCTGTGCTATCAGCGTTGTGAATATTTCCATCCACTGCGCTATGCTCAAGGGGTTGACAATATTCAGTTCGTCAAGACTTGCCTGAAGGCGAGCTAGATGAGCTCGCCCTCGAAGCAACATGCCAGAATAGACGGGAATAACTTCATACACGCCATCACCGAACATAAACCCACGATCAAACACTGAAATTTTTGCCTCAGCAGGCGGAACATAGTCACCATTCAGATATAATATTTCTGTCATTTCTGCCTCGTTTTGATTAACGCTGTTTGGGTCACGATTATTTAAACATCAACTTAATACTGTCCATCGCCCAGTCAAATAAACCACCTTCGTTGACTGCATGAGTTGCGACAATCTGTTCGCTGGCCAATTGTTGGCCTTCTAGCTCAACGGTTACCATACCCAGTAATTGACCGCTTTCAATGGGGGCTGATATTTCACTGTTAATATCCATGGAAGCGTTCAGACTTTGATAGCGTCCGCGAGGAATAGTAATATAAATATCGTTGGCTACACCCATTAAAACCTGCTCCTGATCACCGTACCAAACGCGCGCCGTCTTTAATACCTCACCTGCGTCATAGAGCTTGTGTGTTTCATAAAAACGGAAGCCATGATTGAGCAAAGATTGACTCTGTTGGGTTCGCGCTTTATCAGATTTTGTCCCAAGTACGACTGAAATTAAACGCATGTCATCTCGCTTTGCAGAAGTAACTAAGCAATAGCCAGCCGCTTCAGTATGGCCTGTCTTCAGACCGTCAACGGTTTCGTCACGCCATAATAATCGATTACGATTATACTGCCGAATACCGTTAAATGTGAACTCGCGTTGTTTGTAATAACTATAAATGTCTGGATGGTCACGAATAATGGCCTTTGATAATATGGCAATATCTTTAGCCGTACTATAATGGCCTTCAGAAGGCCACCCAGTGGAATTTTTAAATTGGGTGTTAACCATACCTAATTGCTTAGCCCGATGATTCATATAACCGGCAAATGCAGATTCTGTGCCTGCAATATGCTCAGCCAATGCAACGCTAGAATCATTGCCTGACTGAATCACCATACCTTTTAACAGCGCCTCCACGGATACTTCCTTACCCACTTCAACAAACATTTTAGAGCCCTTCATCCGCCAAGCTTTTTCACTGATTGTGACCATTTCTTCGAGTGAAATATCACCATCGGCAATCGCCTTGGCGACCAAATAAGCCGTCATTAACTTGGTAATACTGGCAGGGTCGACTTTTTTATCCGCATTTTTTTCAGCCAATACTTGACCACTATCAAAATCGATGAGATAGAAGCTATCTGCATTCAATGAAGGTGCATCGGGAATGGGCTTTGCTGCTGCCCATAACGGGTTTGTCAGTGAAAAAAAAACTGCGAATAGTGCAAAGAAAGAAAGCTTCATTTGATGAGGATTACCTGCAGGGTGGATAGTTGAATTGTAACCATCGTAAGCTATGGTCACAAGGGTTATCCACAGTCATGTCTAATTGAGCCTATTTACTCGTGAACGACCACTCGGGATGTTTCAAACCCCTTCTTTTTGAGGCGGAGAACAGCTGAATTGGCTTCGCCAATATCATATAGTGGTCCTAGCCTAACTCGGTAAAAAACACCTTTTGCGTTGGTTAGTTTATATACTTTGGCTGTAGGCTCATCTGAGTCATGTAAGCTCCGCATTAAATTTTGGGCATTGAGTTGATTTCCAAATGACCCTAATTGAACAAATAGTGGCACGTCTTTTGCCGTTTTTTCAACCAGTGCAATGGTTCTTACCACAGGTCTACTTTTACTTTCAGACGAACTCAGAACGCTGATTTCAACTTCAGCAGTGCCTGGCTCAATGACGCCAAGTTTAGTTGCCCCAGCGAATGACAGGTCAATAATTCTATCCCCTATAAATGGCCCTCGGTCGTTTACCTTAACCACAATGCTTCGACCATTTTCTATATTGACCACCCGAACATAACTCGGCAAGGGCAATGTTTTGTGCGCTGCAGTCATTGCGTGCATGTTATAAATTTCACCGCTGGACGTTTTGCGCCCGTGAAACTTTTTGCCATACCAGGACGCAAGGCCTCGCTGTACAAATCCATGCGCATTGTCCATTACATAATAGCGCTTTCCAAACACGACATAAGAGGTCGGATTGCCTAATTTGGAACGAGTAGTTTTGGCTGGCACTTCGATGGCACCTGCATCACTAGTGTTACTACGAGTACCGATTGGCACTCCAAAAGTACAGGCGGACAGCGTTACCGTTAAGGCGCAAGCCAGTATTAAGGTGAACCTTGTCACTACTGTTCCATTCCAGCCTTAATCAATAGCGACAATTGATACACCGCCATTGCATAAAGCTCACTGTGGTTGTAGCGCGTAATAACGTAAAAATTTTGAAAACCCGCCCAATATTCACTGTGATCACTTTGCTCCAGTTGAACCAGTGCCACGGGGGTATCTGCCGGCAGCATGGTATTGGATTGCAATCCATGGCGCGCAAAATCTGACCATTGGTAGTCTGTTTTAACACCCGGCTTTAATTGATCAATCGTATTGGTTTGTTGTAACTGTAATGGCCCGGCTATAGGCGCTTGCGGACGCCACCCGTGTTTGACGAAATAATTAGCAACACTCGCTACAATATCAGGCATGCTATCGAATAAATTCACCTGTCCGTCGTTATCAAAATCGACGGCATAATGACGGTAACTAGAAGAAATAAACTGTGGCATGCCCATAGCGCCAGCGTAGGATCCCATTAGGCCCTTAGTGTCGAGGTTTTGCTCTTTGACGAGTAGCAGAAACTGCTCTAGCTCTCGACTGAAAAACTTGCCACGCTTTGGGTAATCGAATGCCAATGTGACCAGACTATCGAATACGGGATCTTTTCCGCGGTAGGTACCATAAAAGGTTTCGACACCGATAATTGCAATTATAATTTCGGGTGGCACACCTGTTTTTTCTGCCACTTCGGTTAGTAATTGTTTGTTTTCATGCCAAAATTTAATGCCTTGATTAATCCGGCTGTCTTTAATAAAAATACGCCGATATTGATACCATTCAAGTGCTTTTTCAGCTGGCTTATTAAGGCGCGCGAACAGATGCTGTTGTTTTTTAACGGTTGCGAATAAGGTTACTAATGCCTGCTCGCTGTAGTCGCTTGTTTTAACCATGCGGTCGATGAAGGCCTCTACATCCCGTCGGTTTTTATAGTCACCTTGTTCAACTTTAGCGGCAAAAACATTAACCGAAATTAGTAACACAATCGTCATTAAAAATAATTTCATAATTTATTTCGAGTCCTTTTTTAAACTATAAATTTTTAGTCATATGCCAGGTGAGTTGCTCTAAATAGAGTCACTTTTATGATCTCTTATCCCATGAAGCGTTTTGCTGACCTAATCGACATAATTAATCCAAACCCAGTTAACAGCGTCACCATCGACGTACCCCCATAACTAATCAATGGCAACGGCACGCCCACCACTGGTAACATACCGCTAACCATGCCAACATTCACGAACAAATAAACAAAAAAAGTTAAACTAATAGCGCCTGCTACCAATCTTCCAAAATTATCTTTCGAGCGAGTAGCGATATATAACCCCCGAAAAATAATAGAGAGGTAAAGAAGAATTAAAACGACGCTGCCAAAAAAACCAAACTCTTCGCCAAACACTGAAAAAATAAAATCAGTCGAACGTTCTGGGATAAAATCTAACTGTGACTGCGTTCCGTTTAACCAGCCTTTGCCATAAGCACCGCCTGATCCAATCGCAATTTTAGACTGGATAATATGATAACCAGATCCCAGTGGATCGCTCTCAGGATTGAACATCGTCAATATGCGTGAGCGCTGGTAGTCGTGCAACGCAAACTTCCATAATAGCGGCGCCATGAGTGAAAAAAGGAACATCAGACTTAACATTATTCGCCAACGAATACCCGCCAGAAATAATACAAACGCACCCGCACTGCCGACCAATATTGCAGTCCCAAGATCTGGCTGTCGAGCAATTAACATGACAGGAATGAGGACTAAAATAAAGGATACCAACAAGTCTTTGAAGCCTACCGGCAGTACTTTATCAGATAGGTAAGAGGCAACCATCATAGGCACAGCCAACTTTAAGATTTCTGATGGTTGAAACCGAATGATACCCAAATCAAGCCAGCGTTGTGCGCCTTTGCCAACCTCGCCAAAAAACATCACGGCTAATAGCAGTAAAACACCAAACAGATAAATCCAAACTGAAAAACTTTTCAGTAGCCGCAACGGCACGTTGGCAACCGCAATAAAGAAAAACAATCCAAGTAACAATCGTGTTATTTGACGCACGATCAAATCGATATTAGAGCCACTGGCACTATACAACATCGCTATGCCAAAAGTGGCCAAAACACCCAATAATAATAGCAAAATAGGATCGATACTGAGCGCATCGAGCAAGCGGCGTGTGGGTGAGTAGCTATTGGTGTCACTCATCTCTTTCATGGCTGACTTCCATCACCAGGGGTGTTGCTAGTCGCTCCGGAATCATCAGTACCCACCAGGTACGCATCGAGCACTTTTCGTGCAATGGGGGCGGCCACGGAACTGCCATGCCCACCGTGTTCAACAATAACAGCAACCGCAATTTGAGGGTTTTCGGAGGGTGCATAACTCATAAACAATGCGTGGTCAGTCAGTTTATGAATGACTGTATCTTCGTCATATTCCTCATCTTGAGCAATGCCATAGACTTGCGCTGTACCGGTCTTACCCGCTATTTTATATTTTAGACCTCGGTTGATTGTATTCGCAGTACCACGAAATCCGTGCACCACACTGACTAACGCTTCGTGCGTCTGCAGCCAGTTCGACTTTTTACTCACACCACTCTCAGCAACCTGCTCGGGGGGAATATCAAGCTTGTTACCTGAATATCCATCTTCTAAGGTACTCACCAAGTGTGGACGATAACGCAGTCCATTTAACGCCAATGCACCAGTAGAATTAGCCAATTGCAATGGTGTCACCAAAAAGGTACCTTGACCAATGCCCGTATTGAGGGTTTCACCAGGGAACCAGGGTTGACTTAAGGTCTTTCTCTTCCATTCTCTAGATGGCAGCAGCCCGCTTGCCTCACCAGTACTGTCAATGTCAGTTTTTTTACCAAACCCAAACTTATCTAGAAAAGCGGACATTTTATCGATACCCAATCGATAAGATAAGTCATAGAAGTAAACATCACAAGATTGTGTAATTGCGCTGTTTAAATCCATGAGGCCATGACCTCGCTTTTTCCAGTCTCGATACTTGTGATCATCGTTTGGCAGACGATAAAACCCACGACAAAATATTTTAGTTTGGCCGCTAACAGTGCCCGCTTCCAGCCCCGCTAGCCCAAAAAACGGCTTGGTTGTCGAGCCAGGTGGGTATTGCCCCGATAACGCCCGGTTAAACAAGGGTCGCTTGGTTGAATTACGCAACTTATCGTAACTCTTATGGCTAATACCATTAACAAATAAATTGGGATCAAATTTAGGCATACTCACTAGCGCCAGTACTTCGCCATTACTAGGATCAATCGCCACCACCGACCCGGTCAAATCGCCAAAGGCTTGTTCGGCCACTTGCTGTAATTTAGAATCGATTGTCAGGTGCAGGTTATTACCCGGTAGGGGCGGCGTTTCACTTAAAACACGCAGTGTTCTACCTCTGGCATTGACCTCGACCTGTTGCACACCGACTTTGCCATGTAGCTCAGACTCATAGAATTTCTCCAACCCCAACTTTCCGATATGGCTGGTACCGGCATAGTTGTTTTCGTTCACTCGCTCGAGGTCTTTAACATCGATGCGGCCCACATACCCTAATGCATGGACTGCATGATCACCCAGCGGATAATGCCGCGTTAGCCGAGCGTTGATCTCAACACCGTCAAATTTGTATAAATTAACGGCTAACTTGGCAACCTCATCATCGTTCAGGTTCAGCCTGAGCGGGATGCTTTCAAAAGATCGACGCCGATTAACTGCCTGACGATAACGGCGGAGATCAAGAGCGCTGTAGTTTACGTATTGTTTTAAATCGATTAACGTTTGATCAAGGTCCTCAACTTGCTCCTTGATAATTTCTAACCGATAGGCAGGCAAGTTGTTGGCCATGACGACACCATTTCTATCATAAATCAGACCTCGCGCTGGCGGCAGCGCTTTAATTCTGACTCGATTATTATCAGAAAGCGTGCTGAAATGCTCATGATCTACAATTTGCAAGACATAAAGACGACCTAACAATACGCTGAGTAATAGCAAAATAAAAAGAGCAGACAAGATGATACGGCGCCTAATCAGGCGAGTTTCCATATGGACATCTTTAAGGTAGACACGCCTCGACATATTGATCAATTACAGGATATGAAAAAAAAGATTTTACAACACTTCAACGGGGGCTGGTGACTAATGATTAAACCATCGACGCAGCTGAATGCCTAGTACTAGCGGAGCCTTTTTATGCACAATTACCAGCTATTAAACAATTTATTCTAATATTTAATCTAACAATAACCAACTTTACCTAAAACGAGTTTTCAACCAGCATTAAAAATAGATATGATGACAACGAACGAATAATCTGGTAACTATTGCACTTGGATATGTTTGTTGAACATAAAGCCTATTCAACACCATGTTTTAAATCAAGGACAAAGACCACCATAAAATAATATTTCAACTAAAGGGCCCTCTAAAAGTAGTAATTTTTTTGTGAGTACAAGTGAAGCTCTGCGGGGACGTCTGCATGGATGCAGACGTTAGAGTGACACAAGAATTGCCGAGAACCTCAGTGACCATAAGATAATTGAGAATTCGAGTACGGAGCTTATTTACATGGATGTACGGTATATCGATTTGGCCTAATGGTCCCTACTGTTGGTGCAGCAGCATGAAATCGGTGAAGCCGCAATCGCGGGAAAAGTATATTTTAAGAGAATCCCTAAAAACTATAAGGGGAAAAGTATGCAAGTCAGTCATTTGTTACCACCAATTCTTGGTGCGTTCGGCCTGGTTGTCGCAATGTACATCTACAGGCAAGTGAAGAAATTTCCTGAGGGAGAAGGGAAAGTTGTCGAAATAGGCAAGCAGATCCACCTCGGCGCAATGGTGTTTATGACCCGCGAATACAAGATGTTGGCAATATTCGCATCCATATTGACCGTACTGCTATTTATGTTTTTAGGTTGGGCCACCGCCTTTTGTTTTGTTCTTGGCGCGTTGGCCTCGGGAACTGCTGGTTACATTGGCATGAACACCGCAACCAAGGCGAATGTACGTACCACTACGGCCGCTCATAATTCAGGACCAGCCGCCGCGCTGACTGTGGCATTCTTCGGTGGGTCGATCATGGGGCTTTGTGTTGCCGCACTTGGATTACTCGGACTGGGTATTACTTTTATTATGTTTAGTGGCAACCCTGAGTCATTGCATGCCATTCATGGCTTCGCCATGGGGGCCTCGGTTGTTGCGCTGTTTTCTCGTGTCGGTGGCGGCATTTTCACTAAGAGTGCCGACGTAGGTGCCGATCTGGTTGGAAAGTTAGAAGCAGGAATTCCTGAAGATGACCCGAGAAACCCAGGTGTCATCGCTGATAACGTCGGTGATAACGTTGGTGACGTAGCGGGCATGGGGTCAGATATTTTCGAATCCTATTGTGGATCAATGATTGCGACTATCGCCATCGCAGCAACACTTGGCACCAACGCCTTAATCGGTATGGGCAGTCAAGCTGACTTAATGTTTTTACCCTTGGCTCTGTCTTCACTTGGCTTGCTTTGCTCGATTGCCGGTATTTTTATCGTCAAATCAAATGCAGCCAAATCACCTGAAAAAGCATTGCGCTTGGGTACGATGGGCTCCTCTATCATATTCATTGTTCTAGCGTATTTTTTGATTTCACAACTCGGTTTGAACTGGGGAATCTGGGTAGCGGTTTTATCTGGCGCAGTCGGCGGCATCATCATTGGCCTGGTAACGGAATATTATACTGCTGGGGCTCCTGTTCGACATATTGCAAAGTCAGGTGAAACCGGTGCTGCGACTGTAATGATCAGCGGCCTTGCGATTGGAATGCAATCGGTCGCCATACCCGTTTTCACTATCTGTGGCATTATCGCCATCTCAAGCCACTTCGCTGGGCTTTACGGTGTTGGTATTGCGGCAGTCGGTATGCTCGCTACCGTTGGTATCACAATGGCAATTGATGCTTATGGTCCCGTTGCTGATAACGCCGGAGGCATTGCAGAAATGGCAGGCCTGGGTGAAGAAACTCGCAAGATCACCGACTCGCTAGACGAGTTGGGCAATACCACAGCGGCCATCGGTAAAGGCTTTGCGATTGGTGCAGCGGCACTTGCAGCACTCGCCATTATCACTGCGTTTATTGAGACAGTGTCACTCAACATCCCAGATTTCAGTCTCGAGCTGAGTAATCCCGATGTCTTAATCGGTTTATTTATTGGTGGTGTTATTCCATTTGTTATCGCCTCTATCACCATGACCGCCGTTGGCGATGCCGCCTTTGAAATGATCAAAGAAATTCGTCGTCAATTTCGCGAAATTGACGGGTTACTCGAAGGCACCGCTGAACCTGATACTGCCCGATGCATTGATATTGCAACCACAGCAGCACTTAAGAAAATGATCGTACCGGGCATTATTGCTGTTAGCGTACCACCACTGGTTGGTTTCATTATCAGCGCAGAAGCACTCGGCGGTATGTTGTCCGGTGCTTTGTTAAGCTGCGTACTCATGGCGTTGATGATGGCAAACGCCGGCGGCGCTTGGGACAACGCAAAGA
>OOGD01000223.1_pt1 | contig 12503 bp, 12 predicted proteins | sample 1670381 | NCBI WGS metagenome assembly OOGD01 (sample SAMEA98146918, study PRJEB22522) | marine metagenome | biome: marine biome; feature: marine water body; material: sea ice | place: Arctic Ocean | collected 14-Sep-2015 | depth 1.3 m | reverse complement strand
GTCACATGCACTTAGCAAAACAGAAAAAATTAGAATTAAGAGGTTTTTTAGTATGGAACATTCCACATTAATAATTGAGCCTGCTCTCATAGTTTTATTTCTTCTCTTTTTTTGAACCATCAAAAAAGAGGGAGGCTTTTGCCTTCCTCTTTAATCGAAGTAAATATAAATATTGTTTATGTAAACTAGATATTTATAAAATTACTGAATATTTTCTGAATCAGAAAACTCATTTGCAAATAAAGGGCTGCTTAGGTAACGCTCTGTTGCACTGGCCAAGATAACCACTATATGTTTATTAGCATTTTCGGGCTTTTCTGCCCAGCGTTTGGCTGCTACTACAGCTGCACCAGAAGATATACCCGCTAAAATTCCTTCCTCTTTCATCAAGCGGTATGTCATTGCCATACAATCTTCGTTACTCACTTGCTCTACCGCATCAATAAGATCTAAATCTAAGTTACCAGGAATAAAACCTGCACCTATACCCTGAATCTTGTGTGGCCCGGGAGTAAGATCTTGACCTGCTTTTGCTTGTGTGATGACCGGAGAGTCAGTGGGTTCGACAGCTACAGTAATGATAGCTTTTCCTTGTGTCTTTTTAATATAACGGCTTACACCTGTAATAGTTCCACCAGTGCCAACACCAGCTACAAATATGTCAATCTTCCCATCCGTATCATTCCAAATTTCTGGTCCTGTTGTTTTTTCGTGAATTTCAGGATTGGCTGGATTTTCGAACTGATGCATAGGGATATATCTAGATGGATCAGAAGCAACAATTTCATTAGCAGCAGCAATGGCACCTTTCATACCTTTAGGCGCTTCGGTTAAGACCAAGCTTGCCCCCATCGCTTTTAGTAATTTACGGCGTTCTAAGCTCATAGAACTAGGCATAGTTAAGGTGATCTTATAACCTCTAGATGCGGCAACAAAAGCTAGAGCGATACCAGTATTTCCACTTGTAGCTTCAACAATTTCGTTGCCCGGTTTAAGTATGCCTCTTTTTTCAGCGTCCCAAATCATGTTAGCACCAATGCGGCATTTAACACTAAAACTTGGATTTCTTGATTCGATTTTTGCGTAAACGTTGCCACCAGTAACACGATTAAGCCTAACCAAAGGAGTTTTACCAATTGCGAGTGTATGGTCGTCGTATATTTGCATAGTTGTTTCCTTGCTTAATATTATTTCTTTACGATGTAAGCTTGATTGTTACACCGTGAATTGATTATTGATAGAGCCTGTTTCTTATATATATATGAAACAACAATAGGCCATATAAATATTATTGATGCGTATAGCCGCAGCATTTGTTTTATCATAAAGACATTCAACTCAAGAGGTAAGAGTGGGAGGCTTCATTTAAAGAGCTTTTTTCGCTATATCTTATGGTTAATCAATTGTTAATAAGGTTTGAGGTTTTACATGGCGTTTAATGGAACAGAAAAATATATTGCTAGTCGTGAGTTGCAACTTGCTGTCAACGCGGCTATTACCTTAGAAAAACCGTTGCTGATTAAAGGTGAGCCAGGTACAGGAAAGACTATGCTGGCGGAAGAGCTAGCAAAAAGTCTAGATGCTAATTTGATCCAATGGCATATTAAGTCCACCACTAAAGCGCAGCAAGGTTTATACGAATACGATGCAGTCTCTCGCTTGCGTGATTCGCAACTTGGAGATGAAAAAGTTCATGATATAGGTAACTATATTGTCAAAGGTAAGTTGTGGCAGGCATTTGACGCAGAAAAACGTACTATATTACTAATTGATGAGATAGATAAAGCAGATATCGAGTTTCCAAATGATTTGTTGTTAGAACTTGATAAAATGGAGTTTTTTGTTTATGAAACTCAACAATTAGTTAAAGCTAAACAACGCCCTATTGTAATTATTACATCGAACAATGAGAAAGAATTACCAGACGCTTTTTTACGTCGCTGCTTCTTTCATTATATTCAATTCCCCGATGCTGACGAAATGCGTCAAATTGTAGATGTGCATTTTCCAGAAATTAAAAAAATATTACTCAATCAAGCCTTACAATCATTTTTTGATTTGCGTGACGTGCCCGGGCTTCGTAAAAAGCCATCTACCTCAGAATTATTAGATTGGTTGAAATTATTGGTAGCTGAAGATATTCCAGCAGAAGCGTTACAAAATAAAGATGGCAAAAAAAGTATTCCACCGCTATACGGTGCATTACTAAAAAATGAACAAGATATTCACCTATTCGAAAAACTGGTCTTTATGGCGCGTCGTTAATGTTGGTTGACTTCTTTTTTAAACTCAGAGAATACCGCTTATCAGTGAGTCTAAGAGAGCTTCTTGACCTGCTTAACGCGTTAGAAAAATGCGTGATATTTGCCAGCATTGACGATTTTTATTTTTTATCAAAAATAATCATGGTCAAAGATGAAAGTCAATTTGATAAATTTGATCGTGCTTTTGCAGATTATTTTGAGGGGGTACAAAGTATTGACTTGTTTGGAAAGGACATTCCAGAAGAATGGCTTAAAAATGCTTTAGAGCGCCATTTTAGCGAAGAAGAAAAAGCTCAGATAAAAGCTTTGGGTGGCCTTGAAGAGTTGATGAAAACACTGAAGGAACGTCTGGCAGAACAAGAAAAGCGTCATCAAGGAGGAAATAAATGGATTGGTACAGGGGGTACATCACCTTTTGGCGCGAATGGTTATAATCCCGAGGGAGTTCGTATAGGCCAACAGGGCAACCGTAATTTCTCAGCTGCTAAAGTTTGGGATAAGCGAGAATTTAAAAACCTCGCCGGTGATGTTGAGCTAGGCACCCGCAACATTAAAGTTGCGCTGCGCAAATTACGTAAGTTTGCCCGAACAGGAGCCACTGAAGAACTAGATATTCCTACCACCATTGGTGCTACAGCAAAAAATGCTGGGTTTTTAGACATACATATGGTTAAAGAGCGTCACAACGCAGTAAAAGTGTTGATGTTTTTTGACGTTGGTGGTTCGATGGATGCGCATATCAAAGAATGTGAAGAACTGTTTTCAGCAGTGCATACTGAGTTCAAACATCTTGAATACTTTTATTTTCATAATTGTATATACGAAGGTGTCTGGAAAGACAATAAAAGACGTGACAGAGAAATTATACCCCTTGCTAACGTCATTCATAAATATGGCGCTGACTACAAACTAATATTTGTAGGTGATGCAACTATGGGGCCTTATGAAATTACCTATCCAGGCGGGAGTGTAGAACACTGGAATGAAGAAGCCGGTTCTGTTTGGATGCGACGCTTGCTGCATCACTTTGAACATGCGATATGGCTTAACCCTCAGTTAAGTCAGTACTGGAATTATTACGCTTCAGTTAGCATAATGAAAGAGATAATGACCGACAGAATGTTTCCCCTCACGCTAGATGGAATAGGAGAGGGAATAAAAAGTCTAACCAAAAGAAGCGGTTAAAATAGACAATTATGGATAAATATACATCTTCACAATCTAGTCAAACTGATAGTCAATTAGATGCTGGCTTAGAGTCTGAGAGTATAGGTCTTAGTCATGAAAACGAGACTTTAAGTCACAAAGAAACCCGACAAATTGTCACGCCATATGCATTTTTTGTGGCGGACGATTTGTTGGGAACACCACTTGCTGCGCCATTTCGTCGTTGTCTTGGAATGTTAATAGACTTGTTTTGTATCGCTTTACTGACTCAAATCAGCAGTTTGGTATTGGCTGCCATCGCTGCTTGGACATTTTTTAAAGCTGGTAATCGCTTAAAAACTAAAAAACGTTTTAATGCCGGTCGGATTTTCTTGCGGTTGCTTGTCACTTTATTGTTATTTATTGTGGCGGTAGGTATTTTTGATGAGATTAATGACAAGCATACTCCAGATGAAGTCTTGCCCGATAATTTCGTTAGTATTGACGATACTTCTGGTGGATTAGAGTTAATTGCTTTAACTGCAACATATGTGTCAGATACTAAAAAGATGAAACAACAAGTTATTCAGGGCGAGTGTAAACCTGCATTCGATTGTGTTCAAACACTAGGTCAACAGCTTGTAGAAGACATTGTTGGTCTTGATAAAGATATTGTCGATAAGGCATTGGAACTTTATTTAAAATCAGTGACAGAAATTTTATCTGCACAACAACAAACTAAGTTAACTACCCAATTGCAACATTTTGTTGAATCAAAAAAAATAGTCAAAATCAACGATAAGCCGCTATCTTTAGTGTCAGACAGTCACAATCAAAAAAATAACAAACCTTATACCCAATCTAACGGCTTTATTAATTGGTTAGAAAACGTAATGGAGGAGTTAGGCTTAGGCTTAGGTTGGGCGGCGTTTTATTTTAGTATATTTACCGCATGGTGGAAAGGGCAAACACCGGGCAAAAAGTTGTTGGGTGTTAAAGTGATTAAACTCGATAATTGTCCCTTAAACCTGTGGGAGAGCTTTGGCCGTTACGGTGGATACGCAGCAGGTTTAGCAACAGGGCTTATGGGATTTTTACAGGTTTTTTGGGATCCTAACCGTCAAGCTATTCATGATAAAATCTCTGAAACCTTAGTGATTGATTTGCGCAAACCGAAAGTTCCTTTTATTAAAAAAATGGCAGAATAATTTATATGGCAAATAGGATCACCCAGTTACTCACTTACTGGTCTGAAGACAGAGATAAACATTTGTGGGTCTTAGCCACTATTATACAAACTGACGGTTCTTCTTACCGAAAAGCAGGGGCCATGATGTTGATAAATGACATGGGGCAATATTTTGGATTGTTGAGTGGCGGGTGTTTAGAGTCTGACATTATGCGTCAAGCTCGACGTTGCTGGGACAATCTGCAGAATCGTATTATCGAATACGATATGCGTGAAGAAGAAGACCTTGCTTGGCAACTAGGTATTGGTTGTGGTGGTATGGTTAAAATTTTGTTGCAACCGGTTCATGCCGATAATGACTATCTAAAACTTGATGAGATGAGTCGTTATTTAGAGCTAAGACAAAAAGTGGAATATCAACAACAAATTGATGAAGGTATGCCAAACAATAAAGTGCTGCCTGTGTCAGACGTACTGCACAATCCTTCAGCAAAGATACAATCCAATGCAGGAGTTGATATTTTTGTACAACAACTTAGCCCTGCGCCTTTACTTGTTGTATTTGGTGCAGGTGTTGATGCAAAGCCAGTTGTGTCGATAGCGGCAGAACTGGGATGGCAAGTATTGCTTGTCGACCCACGTGTAGGTTATGCAAAAGTAGAGTTTTTCTCCAAGGCCAGTGAGATTATTCGTCAATCGCTAGACGAACTGTGTGACGCAACTTGGCTTAGTCAGATAGATGCTGCATTGATACTGACACATAATATAAAATTGGATGCCGCAGCACTGGCATTAGTTCAAAACAGCAGCGCTAAGTATGTAGGTTTACTTGGACCTATTCATCGCACTGATAGAGTATTGGATATTGCAAAGCTAAGTAGAGATAATTTGACTAAACCTTTGGCAAACCCAGTAGGTTTTCGATTAGGTGGCGAATTACCTGAATCTATCGCTTTGTCTATGATTTCAGAGGCACATGCAGTGTTAGAAAAAGCAGATGGTTTATCTATAAGTGGTGTGTTGAAACAATGAAAACCGAACTGTTAATGTTAGCCGCGGGACAAAGTAAACGTTTCGGCGGCATCAAACAACTTGCAGACATTGGTGGACAACCGATGATTTGTCATTGTTTGTCACAGTATCGTCGAGGTGAAAAATGGTTAAACGGCATATCGAATGGATGTGTTGTATTAGGTTCAAATGCTGCGTTAATTACTCAGGTGCTGCCGAATAACGTGAATAAGTATGTTGTTGACTTATGGTTAAACGGAATGGGTTATGTTTTAGCTCAATCTATACACAATGTTGCTGTTGACACATCTCATGTGCTAATTGGTTTAGCTGACCAAGTCGCAATCAGTCAATCTATGATTAGTCATTTACTAGATGAATCCAAAAATCACCAGGGTCAAATTATTGCTGCACAATATAACGGCGGGTTAGGGGCCCCAGTGATATTCCCAAAAGATTACTTCTGTGAGTTAAGGCAATTAACAGGTGATAAAGGCGCAAAAGTATTACTCAAGCAATACTCACAAAAACTTATTAGTTTAACTATGCCAGAAGCGGCACTTGATGTTGATACGCCAGAGGATCTTAAATTACTTTTGTCAGGTTAAGTACCAAGTTTTGAGCCTATGATTTTAATAATTAGTCAAATAAGTGAAAATTGTTTCAAAGCGTCGCCATCCTTGGCTACTTTACAATATTAATTACAATTTAAGATTCTAACTATCAAATGTCTTCACACCTTTGATAGGTTTTTCAGGGTTAAAATTATCGGCAAATTGATGATTAGCATCTCGGTGACCTGCCTCATCGTTTCTGACCGCTATAATGACATCCCGCAGAGTTGCATTGGCAGCAAGTTTCCAATAATCAATCGCAATCGCTGGAGCGGGGACATTCTCTAAGCGACCACTGTCTACCTCGGCTAAGTATTCGCTGTAGCTATACACTGCTTCTTCTTCAAAATAACCTACGAGTCGATGTGCTGTTCGTCCAGAGACAACATATAAAATCAAAAAACTAAAGAAAAACACACCTTGGGCCAACAAAATAAGCATTCTTTCTAAAAAACTTGGCTGGGCAATTTGAACAAACGTAAACAAGTGCATGCGTTCATTTTCAGCTTCTTCCAAAAGTGTATGGATTGCTTCTCTATCGTCTTCCATTCGACGTAGTGAGCGCATGTGACGTAACATTCCGGCAACCATTCCAGGTACTGCTGCAACTGTTTCCAATACTACTGCGCGGTGACCATAACGCTTATTAAAAAATAGGTCTGCAAAAAAACGTAGCATCTTGGTCAAATTGAATGCAAAACGGTCAGAAAACCCCGAAGGAGTATGGTGTTTACTCAGCGGGTCGTTGTTGAGTGCTGGTGAAGAAGACTCAAGGGCATCTTTCATGGTAACAATCTCCAATAATAAAAAGGGTTAATACCCTAAAGACGAATGTCTATATGGGGTTAAATCATGGCACTATTAGTGATGATACTCGCCAATTGGAGAGCATCATTTTTAAACTAATTTGTGTTAACGCTTAGTTATTTAAAAATATTTAAAAATAAACTATGTATACATCCTCCAGTATTGAATAATTAAGTCCTCAGCGTGATTACTCGAAAAAACTCATACCTATGGGCTAATCTCATTTGGAAATATGAGTCTAGCCGTAACATAATGATGAAGTTTACAAATGAAAAGTGTTAAGTAAATACGATTCAATTAAACAAGTATGTACTAATAATAACAACATCACGTTTTCTGTGATGTCAGCACAAATTCGTATGACTTAAGCTACAAAAAATTCATAAATGAAATTTCAAAATAATTAAAATGCAAAATTAAATAGTAGTCAGAATCCAGATTTAGGTACCGCACAGCTGGAAATTGATAATAAATTTAAATCATTTTATGTGCATTCATTACGCGTTTTTTGTCCATAGAGGATCACATAACAACTACAACGCATTATTTTTTCAAATAGTGACACTTATTCGGCTTAAAATTTTTGAATTTAGACAATTTATGATTGTTTATAGGATGGATTATTCAATTCAATGTCGCAAAATAATTAGTGACACTTGGCTTTATTCCTTAGCTGCGACCGTTTGAACTATTTGATGTATAAGCAATATCAATTGCGTGTAAATCATGACTCATTCACATTACTTAGTCTGGTTGTATACATGTATTTTATAGCTCATTTATTTTATAAGCCTGCATATATTAATTTGATAATAAAAAAAACTAAATAGAACGATAAAATGGCATCTGAATAATTAATCCATTGATCCCGATAATCTGACTGGATTATGTCGAAATGTAATACAAATGTTACGTCCAATAACATATAAAAATAATAGTTAGATAATTCGAAATTTTTAGTCACTCAGTGCAAACAAAAACATGATGCTAAATATACGCAATAATTGGATAGTCATAATTAATGCTGCCGTAAATATAATGAGAAATGCAGCGCATTTTTAGAACTTATCAACTAGTCCTATTTAGTAGGTCGAGTAAAAAATATACCACTTTGCTATTCGTTATAATAAGTATGTGGTCTACATATGTTACTTTTTTTTTGATAACGATGCGTACCCATTCAGATAAAATAAAATTATATTATCGTTTTATTTTTGCCTCTTTAAAATTACAAACTTTACCCAATATATATCTTATGAATCAAAATAAACGATTATCCAGAAGTATCCTCTATTCTATCATTGCTGTTACCAGTTTGTGGTGCCTCAAGTCGGCTGAGATATTATTTGGTTTAAATTTATCTTTTATGGGACTAGTGCCCTTAGACTTGATGGGAATATTAGGCATAATTACGGCTCCTTTGGTGCATGGTTCTTTGGAGCATATTTTTAATAACACCTTTGCGATCCTTATTTTAGCTAGCTTCTTGTATTACGGATATCCGAAATCATGGTGGAAAGTGTTATGTCTAGTCTGGATTTTGTCAGGTATTGGGGTGTGGATATTTGCCCGTCAAGCTAACCACATTGGTGCTAGTGGTATTACCCATGGTTTATTTTTCTTTTTGTTTGTCGCTAGTATATTTCGCCGTGATAAAAGTTCAGTGGCCATCATGATGATTGCATTTCTATTATACGGCGGTATGACAATGACCATCTTTCCTAGAGAAGAAGGAATATCCTTCGAGTATCATTTTTTTGGTGCCTTAGCAGGTGTAGTTGCCGCTTTAATATGGCGAAATAGCGACCCAAAACCAGCGGTAAAACGTTATGAATGGGAACAGGATAGTTCGGAAAATAATATTGAAATTGGAGATGAATGGGAAGTTGATGCCTCCACAGAATTAGAGGATAAGCCTCGGCTTCACTAAGGATCATTATGCAGCAAATAAAAACGTTATCAGAACATTTCACTTTATTGTTAAGAGTGCGGTATGGTGAATGTGATGCTCAGCAAGTAGTATTTAACGCTCGATATGCGGACTATATCGATATTGCTATGACTGAGTATTTTAGAGAAGCAGTGGGTGGTTTTCAATATTTACTTGATCAAGGTTTAGATAATCAAGTGGTCAGTTTACATATTGATTGGCATTCATCTGCAAAGTTTGATGACGTTTTGGCAATTTCTGTAACATCAACAAAGCTGGGTAATACCTCTTATGGTTTTGAGATATCGATCAACGATTATATTTCTCAAAAATTGATTGCTAAAAGTAGCATGACATACGTGATGGTCGATACCCAAAACTATCAAAAAACATTAGTGCCTGACTGGTTACGAGAAAAGTTACTTTCGTCTGCATTATTGCCAATAGTTAATCATGCTGGTGTTCCTAATTAATGTGGTTACATATGCATTAGTAACTGCTTTTTTGGAATCAACATAATATCTGTTCTTTCTACTTATAATTGTTACCAGTTTCAAATATAGGTTTTAGAGCTTAGGGAGCAAATCTTTTTTGCCTTAAAACAACCAATGTTAGATGCATATAAAATCCTAATACTGGTAACAACAATCTCGTCGATCTTTGGAAAGTAGCACCGATTAATAAGTATACCTAGCTGTAGACTATTGATTTTGTGAGCGATAGCAGATGATATCGTTTGAGTAAAAGCCAAGCATAATTTTTATTGAGGCCTCTTTATTGAGCTCTCTTTATTGACTTTATTGAGCCTTATGAACGCATGCTTGTTTTTTAGGTTATATTTATCTCAGCAACTTACCAATCAATCAATCATTGTGTATCCGCGGGCATGTCATGAGTAAAATAATACAGATATTTCTTATCAGAGCGCAGGAATATAGCAGTATCCACGTCACTTTAAACAATGCCTAGATTGTTTATATAAGTAATGTCTTGTCGTTAACACAACTTGCAACGATTTTTACTCAGTACCTGTTAGGTACTTATTAATTAATCAGCTTTGCACTTCATAAAAACAGTAATAACACCGGTAAAAACCATTATCTTGATATTTGATACTGGTATAATGTATTTTATTATTCGCAAGTTTTATCAAGAGGGTACATTAATGGCCGAGGCCGACAGTCGTCCGACCAATTTTATTCGTCAAATCATAGACAAAGATATTAACGAAGGTTTGCATACAAAGATCCAAACGCGCTTTCCGCCAGAGCCTAACGGTTATCTTCACATTGGTCATGCGAAGTCTATTTGTCTTAATTTTGGTATTGCCCAAGATTATCAAGGTCAATGTAACCTTAGATTTGACGACACTAACCCAGAAAAAGAGGATATTGATTACGTTAACGCTATTCAACAAGACGTGTCTTGGCTAGGTTTTGAATGGGATGGTGATGTACGTTATTCGTCCAATTACTTTGACCAGCTCTATGATTTTGCAATTGAATTAATTAACAAAGGTTTAGCATACGTAGATTTTTCAAGTCAAGAACAGATGCGTGAACTTCGCGGAACCTTAAAAGAACCTGGTAAAAATAGTACTTTCAGAGACTCTTCGATTAGTGAAAACTTAGCCTTATTTGAAAAAATGCGAAGTGGTGATTTTAAAGAAGGTCAGTGTCTGCTCAGAGCTAAAATAGATATGAGTTCAGCCTTCATGTGCATGCGAGACCCTGCATTATACAGAGTCAGATTTGCTCACCATCATCAAACTGGTGACAAGTGGTGCATTTATCCAATGTACGACTTTACTCACTGTATTTCTGATGCGATTGAAGGCATTACCCACTCTTTATGCACGTTGGAGTTCCAAGACAATAGGCGTTTATATGATTGGGTACTAAATAATATCACTATTGATACCACACCACATCAATACGAATTTTCAAGATTGAATCTTGAATATACAGTACTGAGTAAACGAAAATTAATACAATTAGTTGAAGAAAATCAAGTCAACGGTTGGGATGACCCACGCATGCCGACGGTTGCAGGCTTGCGCCGAAGAGGTTACACATCAGCTTCTGTTCGAGAATTTTGCAAACGTATTGGTGTTACCAAAATGGACAACATGGTAGAAATGTCCATGCTTGAAGCTTGTTTAAGAGAAGAGTTAAACACTGACGCAAGTAGAGCAATGGCGGTGCTTAAACCACTTAAACTGGTAATTGAAAACTACGAAGGTGATGATGTCAAAAATCTAACCACGCCAAACCACCCAACCGATGAATCGATGGGTTTCAGAAATGTACCCTTTAGCAAAGAAATCTATATTGAAGCAGAAGATTTTAGAGAAGAAGCTAACAAAAAGTTCAAACGTTTGGTATTAGGTAAAGAAGTACGTTTAAGAAACGCTTATGTGATCAAAGCTGAACGAGTTGAAAAAGACGACCAAGGCAATGTTACTACTGTTTATTGCAGCTACGATAAAGACACCTTAGGTAAAGATCCTGCTGATGGGCGAAAAGCTAAGGGTGTTATTCACTGGGTGTCTGCCTCACACGGTGTCAAAGCTGAAATACGTTTATACGATAGATTGTTTAAAGTCCCTAATCCGGCGGCAGAAGAAGACTTACTAGCGTGTATCAATGAAGAGTCTTTAGTCGTTAAACAAGGAATAGTTGAACCCAGTCTTATAGATATTGAAGTTGGTATGCCAGTTCAATTCGAAAGAACGGGGTATTTTTGTAAGGACAAAGACAGCCAGGGTGAGAAGTTAGTGTTTAATCGCGCAGTAGGCTTAAGAGACACTTGGGCTAAAATGGATCAAGGTTAAAAAAACTTTACTGAAGTAATAAAAAAAACTGGACGTTTCACGTCCGGTTTTTTTATTACTTGAACTTAATCTGCTGTCTGATGTGATTATCTTGGTATGAAGCCTTAGTTAAGCTGCCTCAGTTATTTACTTAGGTTGAGAATCGAATGTCTGACCATTTTCCTTGCTTGATTGCATATCCATCAAGTATAAATACAACGTCATTACCTCTTTTGCTGTTTTTAAACTATTAGAATTTTCTGCTGGAAACGCTTTTGCTCGCATAGCCGTTTTTGTTGCACCAGGGTTAATACAGTTAAATCGAATATTACTATTTTCATATTCATCAGCTAAAATCTGCATCATGCCTTGAGTAGCAAACTTAGAAATGGAGTAGGGTCCCCAGTATGCTTTTCCCTTTAATCCAACACTCGATGTTGTGAATATAACCGAAGAGTGAAGAGCCTTTTTTAAAGTTGGTAATAACGCTTGAGTCATCAAAAACTGACTGGTTACATTAACCTGAAATACATCTTGCCAATCTTGCTCGCTAATCTGCGCAAAAGGTCCTAAATGCCCCAACATACTGGCGTTATGTAACAAGCCGTCTAAACAACCAAATTGGTCATTTATAGTGCTAGCCATATCACGATAATGTTTTGCCGTTGCTCCTTTTAAATCCAAGGGAACAATGGCGGGTTCATTACCGCCATTATTAATTATTTCATCG
>OOGD01000221.1_pt1 | contig 12583 bp, 8 predicted proteins | sample 1670381 | NCBI WGS metagenome assembly OOGD01 (sample SAMEA98146918, study PRJEB22522) | marine metagenome | biome: marine biome; feature: marine water body; material: sea ice | place: Arctic Ocean | collected 14-Sep-2015 | depth 1.3 m | reverse complement strand
GTCCTTCTCTTTGTTCTTGTGAGGATTTGCTCTTTGATGGTGTGGATTATTGTTCTCTTGTTTCTTTTTGACGACATCAAACTTATGATTGCTCAAAACGTTGTTGGTTTCGACAATCGTTCTCGGGAACTGATCATTCCCTAGAGACTTCTGTGAGTTCAGATTGTTCAATATCGTTCCGTATTTATCTTGGTCTGCATTTTCCAAATACAGGTATGCGAACAGACTTTCTGAGGCCTGTTTGGTCAACTCATCCATTTTCGAATCGTTAGTTTTATCATAGCCCGTCATAGTTCTTACATACTTTTCCAAGATTAGCGGTCCTCCCAAATGGGATTCCAAAATCTCCGTAGACGTTTTGAACCGTCTCGTGTAATCTTGTAAGCTTTCACCATCTTTCTGCTTCGACGTGAATAGCGACCTGAACGCATCAGAGATTATCGACATCTCGTATCGTGTATCTTGATAGTTCAATGAGTGTTCTTTGATTGCTCGAAGCAACGCAATTGGATCATTGTACACTACATTATCGTAGTCGGATCTTGATGCAATTTTGTCTTGCATTGCCTTAGCACAGCGTTCCCATAGAAGAGCGTATGCCTTGAACATATTGTCTTCGTATGTGCGCTTTCTTTTCATAGCTTCATCGAGCTCGGCTTTGTATTCCATTACGAATTGTTTGTCTTCTCGGACTACAATAGCGTCGTCTACATCCGTACTGATTTTTAATGTAGGCTTCCATGTATCTGTGTCTGCTTTCACTAGCCTTCTCAAGGCTTCCGCGACATCATTACCGCGATCAAATGTCTTTTTGATATGATTGACAACGAATTCGTTCGTTATCTCATAATCTGATGCTTGTTTGCTTGATCCTACGTAGAAGAAATAGTCCTCTACTGTTTTCTTTGTGTATGCTGGTTTTGTAGAACTTGTTCTACCTCTGCCCCGACCACCACGGCCACCTCTACGGTTTCCATACCGTCCGGTCATTTGGGGGTTCTTACTGTTATCTACAGTCGTTTAGTCTGATTTCGATGACTGTTTCGGTCTTTATGAATTGAATGTTGATTTACAATACTTAGCTTCTCCTGAGCCTCTGATATAGTCTTGCTGTATCTCAAGTAGTGTAATAGAATCTAGTTATCTGTTATCCTTTTCTCACGTAGTCTAAGATTCAATTCATAAAGTGTCTTCCCAATTCAGTCATCTTGCTGTCCTCTTTCAGCGATAGTCTTTCATGACTTACGTCATTCATTTGACTCATTTTACTCATTTTACTTTTGATGGGTTAATATTCTGTCCAACACACTCCTGCTGTCCAATACGATGATGCTTACCCTGGAGATTCATAATGCGATCTCGGAACAATTTAAATTTTCCACCACCCAACGGTTTGGTCATATAGTCTGCAAGCATTTCATCTGTTGAACAGTATTCGACTTTTACCTCATCGCGACCGATTAAATCAGTTACGTAGAAATATTTGATGTCGAAGTGCCGCGTTCGTTTTCCCGAACTTGCTTTTCCTTTTTCCTCCAGCTTGATGGTGCTGGTGTTATCTTGGTAGATAATATTCAGTTTCACTGCGAAGTCTTGCCATTCGAGGAATCTTTTCATCCATAGCACTTTTGCGATCTTGTCGTCTACTCCGATCAGTTCTGATTCAGTTGAGCTCCTCGAGTTCACTTTTTGCTTTGTGGAACTGCCAATAATAGCTCCTTTGCCCATAGTGAAAACTGCTCCTGTGTGGCTTCTCATATCGCCATGTACTGCGAATGCCACGTCGATGTACCACGTCAAAGTGGTTGTATCATCGGCTTCCAACGTTAAAACGTCATCAATTGTTCCTTTCAAGAAACTCATAACTCGCAATAGTTTCTTCCAGTCTCCTTCGTTTGCGTCATTGACTCTTGAGGATAAAAAGGAAATTGCGGGTTCGATATCTGGTCGTGCTCTCTTGCACATAAACATTGCTTTCATCACGAACGTATGAAAAATGCTGCGCCGCTCTTCGTCGAGCTTCTTGGCGTCTTCTTGCACTTTGAACAGCTTCTCTGTCCACGGTGTCGTCTGACTCGACTTAACTTCGAATGGGAACTCGTCTAGCATCCCTTGAATATAGTATTTCATGTCGATTTTCAGCGCACCGTCTTGATGCGTAAAGTCCAGAATCATAGCCAAATAGTCGTGGATCTTTCCTCTTACGACTACGACATGACCTACACTGGTCTGAGAAAAAACCGGATGTCGGACGGGAAAACTGGATTCTGGACACCATATCCCGTTCGCTCCGACCATGTGCTTCCATAAGTGAGAAGAACGGGATTTTGATATAAGTAGCACGATTCCCGTCCCAATTCAGGTTTGTCGACTACTTTTCCCGTTTTCTTTCCCGATTCCCGTTCCTTATCCAGGTCCACATCCCGTCGCTGTTCCCGGCGCCTTCTCCGACACAACAGCATCGCATCAGCACCGCACACAACCGGATACAGCCACACTTACAAAGCAGATTGCCTACGTCATCGCATCAAACTAAGCTGGCCGGCGTGGTCGGCAGACTAGAGCAATATCTCGAGGCTAGCTAGTAACAACAATGACAACCCATCAATCGATTTGCTAAATTATTGGTCTAAAACTATAGTAAATTAACGTTAGTACTATGTAGTAGTAATGATATCTGAGTCAAGTGAGACGTAGTCAATGCCATCCTCTGTGCCATCAAAGTCAAGCGAGTCATCGGCTGCACCATCCGAGTCCAGCGAGCCGTCGAACTTGCCTTGGTGATGCCATTCGAGTCAAGTAATCCGTCGTCTATGCCATCCTTTGTTCCAACAAAGTCAAGCGAGCCTTCGACGTTGCCACCATCTGCTGTGCCATCGAAGTCAAGCAAGTTGCCTTCTGCTCCATCGGCTGTACCATTTGAGTCCAGCAAGCCGTCAAACCTGCCTTGCCTGCTCGAGCAGGAATCTTCGTGTCATCCTGTGGGGTGAAATTAAGGACAACGCAAAAAAGCAAATTGAGTAAGTTTGGGTGAGTCAAGGAAGATGCTGTAGCGACCAAGTAAAGAAAAAATTGGACAAACTTACCTCTCCTCTTTTTTTTTGTTCGACTTATCATCCCCTGCAATGTTGGAGAGCAAAAAGAGGTGAGAGATGCCAAAGCAATGCGATCAATGACAATGCTGAAACACGACAAGGGTAAAATTAAGGACAACGCAAAAAAGCGAATTGAGTAAGTTTGGGTGAGTCAAGGAAGATGCTGTAGTGACCGAGTCGATAACTAATTAGACAAACTTACCTCTCCTCTTGTTTGTTCGACTTACCATCGTCTGCAATGTCCAAGAGCAAAAAGAGGTGAGAGATGCCAAAGCAATGCGACCAATGACAATGCTGAAACACGACAAAACGATCAGAGCCGCCAGCGCAAGCAACAAACGACAATCAACAGTGCAACTACTTACCTTGTGGAGGGAGGCAGCCACTGAATGCAGCAGTGGACCCTCCAAATCCACCATCGTGGATATTTTGGATGTTGCGGAAGTTGTCGAAATCGAAAAGTGAATGATTCGCAGGAAGTGTCGGCAGCAAAAAGTGAAAAAAGTTCCTAGCGTAGAATATGGTACACGTTTCACGTAAAAGTGGCATATCCGAAGCCATTCACAAGAAGCGTCAACATGATAAGTCTGTCTGTCCATCGCCCGGACAGCAATGTCACGTAGAATGGATTTTACGGACAGACGGACGTAATAGAAAATGGACGGACTGGATTTGACTAGCTCGAACTTTTTGGGATCAAGTCGGTCCGCTGGATAACTAGTAACTAGTTAGAAACAATCTTTGGGACAGTGTAATAAAAATGGGAGAAACTAGTATAAAAACGACTAGTAGTTCGGAAACTGTATCAAAGTTACTAGAGTAGATTGAAATTGAAAGTGCTAGTACAAACTGTAAACCAAAAGAGAGTGGTTCGATTTTGTTGTTAAGTCCAACTTGAGTATTCCGGTCTGACCTATGACAGACATTTTGGTCCAAACAGATTTGCTTTGGTGTAGATGACCTCTAGTTTATTGTATGTACGTAGAGGATGTCAACTTTGAACTAAAGTTTTTGGTATTGTTGCTGACTTCCCTGCATTGGACTAGATGGGTATAATACCAGAATTGTGTACGTAGTGGCCGGACCTAGATGGAATTTTGGCTCATGCAGATCTGGTCTGACAGACAACTTTTAGTTTAGTGTATGCGCAAAGAGGATACCAACTTTGGAATACGGTGGTTGTTCTTGGTTGGAAACGGTGGGCGATTGCCCAGTATTTGGCTAGCAGCACGGTCTATAATGATAGAATTTCCGGTGCAATCATGACCGGTACTAGACGGGATTTGGGTTCATACAGATTGCATGTCGTAGAAGACCTTTAGTTTAGAGTGTGAGAAAAGAGGATACCAACTTTGGAATATGGTGGTTGGTCTTGGTTGGAAACCGCGGGCGATTGCCCAGTATTTGGCTAGCTAGGTCTATAATGCTAGAATTTCCCGTGCAAGGACCGGTACTAGATGGGATTTGGGTTCATACAGATTGGGTCTGGTAGAAGACCTTTAGTTTAGAGTATGAGAAAAGAGGATACCAACTTTGGAATATGGAGGTTGGCCTTGGTTGGGAAGAGCACGCTTATTTAGAAATTCCAACAACATATGGTCACAACTAGACCAAAATTAGATTAATACAGGTTTGGTCTTGTTGAGGACCTTTTGCTAATTGTATTGTGTAGCACATACAAACTTTGTGGCAGGTCTTGGGTCTTGATAGGGTTTCTCTAGCCACTGGGGCCATCATTAGCTAGATGGTGGCACAGAAAGCTAGAAATTCCAATGAAATGGTCTGAAGTAGTCCGGATTTAGGTTGATATAGATTTGGTGAGGCAGAAGACCTTTAGTGCATTGTATTTCAAAGATGATTTGCAAAGCCTTTAGTTTATTGTATTTAAAAGCACATATAAACTTAATAGCAGGGTGTTGGTCTTGGTGGTGATGCTATCACGTGTACGGCGCTTAGTACACAGCTACCACATTCTATACTTATCTAGAAATTACATTGCAATGTTCACAACTAGACCAGATATAGGTTGATACAGATTGAGTCTGGTCAAGCATCTTTTGTTTATTGTATTGTAAATCACATATAAAGTTTGTAATAGGGTGTTGGTCTAGGTTGGGATGCTATCATCAGTATGGCACTTATGTAGCTACATTCCATCATACTCATCAATAAGTTCCAACCTAATGTTCAGAACTGACCCAATTTAAGTTCATACAGATTCGGTCTCACTTAACACCTTTACCTAATTGTACTATGAAGAACATATACACTATGTAGCAGGTCTTGGGTCTTGGTGGGGTATTTCTAGTCACTGGGGCCATGATTTTGCTAGAAATTCTAATGAAATAAATGGTCACAACTAGACCAAATCTGTGTTGATAAAGATTTGGTCTGGTGGAAAAACTTGAGTGCATTGTATTCAAAAGCACATAATATAAACTTTGTAGCAGGGTGTTGGTCTTGGTTGGGATGTTATCACGGGTACAGCACTTACTCAGCTACATTCTATACTTATCAAGAAATGTTTGTTTTGTAATGGTCATAACTAGATCCAATCTAGGTTTTAGGTTTCAGTCTTGTGGAAGATCTTCCATTTGTTGTATGCGCAAAGAGGATACCAGCTTTGGAATATCGTGGTTGGTCTTGGTTGAAACCGCAGGCGATTGCCCAGTATTAGGCTAGCTAGGACTATCATGCTAGAATTCCCCGTGCAAGGACCGGTACTAGCTGGGATTTGGGTTCTTACAGATTGGATCTAGTATAAGACCTTTATTTTAGAGTGTGAGAAAAGAGGATATCAAATTGAAATCCTTTAGCTTATTGTATTTAAAAGCACATATAAACTTTGTAGCAGGGTGTTGGTCTTGGTGGTGATGCTTTCACCAGTACGGCACTTAATTAGTACACAGAAGCTACATTCTATACTTATCTAGAAATTACATTGCAATAGTCACAACTACTAGACCAGATATAGGTTGATAAAGATTGAGTCTGGTCAAGCATCTTTTGTTTATTGTATTGTGAAGCACATATAAAGTTTGTAACAGGGTGTTGGTCATGGTTGGGATGCTATCATTAGTATGGCACTTAGTTAGCTACATTCCATCATACTCCTTGATAAATTCCAACGCAATGGTCACAACTAGGCTTAATTTAGTTTGATACAGATTTTGCCTCTCACAAGACCTTTACCTCATTGTATTATAAAGAAAATATAAACTTTGTGGCAGGTCTTGGGTCTTGGTGGGGTATCTCTAGTCACTGGGCACATGATTTAGGTGGAAATTCTAATGAAATGGTGACAACTAGACCGGACTTAGGTTGATACAGATATGGTCTTGTTGCAAACCTTTAGTTCATTGTATTTAAAAGTAGACATAAACTTTGCAGCATCATGGTGTTGGTGTTGGTTGGGATGATATCATGAGTATGGCACTTACTCAGCTACATTCTATACTTATCAATAAATTATAATGTAACGGTCATAACTAGACCCAATTTAGGTTGATACAGATATGGTCTTGTTGCAGACCTTTAGTTGATTGTATTTAAAAGTAAACATAAACTTTGCAGCATGGTGTTGGTGTTGGTTGGGATGATATCATGAGTACGGCACTTACTAAGCTACATTTAGTATACTTATCAAGAGATTATAATGAAATGGTGACAACTAGACCGGACTTAGGTTGATACAGATATGGTCTTCTTGCAAACCTTTAGTTCATTGTATGTAAAAGTAGACATACACTTTGCATCATGTTGCTGGTCTTGGTTGGGATTGACATCACAAGTACGGCACTTACTAAGCTACATTCTATACTTATCAAGAAATTTCAATGTAACAGTCATAACTACACCAAATTTAGGTTGATACAGATATGGTCTTGTTGCAGACCTTAAGTTCATTGTATTGAAAAGTAGACATAAACCTGTGGCAGAGTGTTGGTCTTGGTTGGGATGATATCACAAGTACGGCACTTACTAAGCTACATTCTATACTTATCAAGAAATTCCAATGTAATAGTCATAACTAGACCCAATTTGGGTTGATACATATTCGGTCTCAGCACAGACCTTTGGTTCATTGTAGGTAGAAGTAGATGTAAGCTTTGCAGCACCATGGTGTTGGTCTTGGTTGGGATGATATCACAAGTACGGCACTTACTAAGCTACATTCTATACTTATCAAGAAATTTCAATATATGGTCACAACTAGACCAAATTTAGATTGATACAGATCTGGTCTTATTGCAAACTTTGTTTTCATTGTATTTAAAAGTAGGCATCAACTTTGCAGCAGGGTGTTGGTCTTGGTTGGGATGATATCACAAGTACGGCACTTACTAAGCTACATTCTATACTTATCAAGAAATTTCAATATATGGTCACAACTAGACCCAATTTAGGTTGATACAGATTTGGTCTTAACCAAGATCTTTAGCTTATTGCATTATAAAGTACATGATAACCTTCCAGCAGGTCTTGGGTCTTGGTTGGGTTTCTCTAGCGCCACTGGTGCCATTGTTTCACAAGCTCGTCTCATTGACATAATAATCTAGCAATTCCAATGAAATGGTCACAACTAAACCATATTTAGGTTAATATAGATCTGGACTCATGGAAGACGTTTCTATATTGTATTAGAAAGGGGTAATAAACTTGTAGTAGGGTGTTGGGCTTGGTTGGGATGCCATCATCTTGAGTATGGCACTTACATAGACTATATTTCATACTTATCAAGAAATGCCAATGTAATCATCACAACTAAGAAAGAGTACTCTTCCAATCAGCATGCTTCTAGCATAATATTAATATACTAAGGAAGAGTATGGAGTACAGGAATGAATGACAGCAGCCCTGTGTCAGCCTAGTTATCAGTTGTAGTTGTTGTTGACTTCCTAGTTTCTAAACTTTAGAAAAAAACAGAGCTTTATTATTCTAAACTATTACAACTAAAGGTATGATTGCACTCAACACACTTCTATTTCATCAATACCAGATCAAAACAAAGTACTGACCATGATATGCATGTAAATTAACAATGGATTGGTCTAGTTGTCACCATCGGAGCCACTTTAGCTATTTACATCTGGATGGACAAAATACTTTCACCCCAAACCAAGCATTTAAGACTATTAGTGTAGTGCAAATCCTCTCATATTATCTCTAATAGAATAAACCATGGGACTGGGGACAATATTTTACTTTATGCAACCTGGATCAGTCTAGTTTAGAGCATTGTCATTGCCACTGCAAGATAAACGCCTAGAAAACAACTCTGAGTATTAGTGAAAAGACATAGGTACTTCAATAGTAGCTACTTCACCGTTATCGTCTGTCTGTCACCCACGGATGCTGACGTCATCTCATGACGTCGTGTGCCGTAGCTGCTTTTCTACGGTAGTACTGGTACCTACTGGTTTTGTAGTCGGCCAGCCTCCGAAAATGCTAAGCCACTCAAGCAAGCGAATGTAAAAATAAATAGTCAACTGTACTTACAAGAAGGCACCGATGATGACGCATACTCTCTTGTATTGATGATGTAAAAATATTCGGATGCAGGACGCATGCTACCGTAATAGTGCGAGCGGTCACGGGATTCTTCTACTGTACTTGTACTGTACTGTACATGTTTTCACTTGGGTTCACACAGACAAGTAGGTGCGATACATTTAGATAAGGTTTTTATGGCGACTCGAGATGCCACATGTATCGCGCCGGGATTTGGGACGGGAAATGGACGGGAAAAGATGGAAAAACGGGAAAACGGGATTTGGGGTCTAAAGACGGGAAAGTGGGACGGGATATGGGGCTATTTTCCCGTTTTCCCGTCCACTTCCCGTTTTTTTTCAAACCAGGCCAGTGAATCCAAGGTCTGGACCTTGTTCTCTGGACTGGGGGTATGGGGGTTGACTTGTCACACTTTCCCGGTTAGGCCTTACCTTAGACTCACAGAATGACGCCCGAAATCAACAAATTACCGGTTTCGTTGGAAAAATTCCGTGTGGCGGTTGCTTAGACTCCCCGTAATCGACTTTTTTAGCCAAAAATCGATTCTGTAACAGAATGAAAAGTCCCAGATTACAGAATGGAGGCTCCATTCTGTATTACAGAATTAATTTACAGAATTGAACGGACTGCCAGAAATCGAACTGCTAGGGACCATCACGGGAACCATCACATAAAGAAACAACAAAACAGATGGAAACTACAACAGCCACAACAACAGTCTTCTTCTTCAACGCATGCATCACTACAACAACAACCATCAGCCACCACCATCAAGGCAGCAACTGTCTTCATAGACCAGCAGCATACTACTACAATCAACCATGATGGATGATGACGACGATATTCTCATGAAGTATCTTCTTGCTTCCTCCTCTGATGAAGAACTCAGTAAAAATTCTGGTAGTATGCATGACAACAGCTCTAGTATGGATGAGACTTCTGACGACAACTCTACAGATGATGACGCCACCTCCTCCAGAACTGCAAGATCGACATATGATGGCCCCTCCTCCAGAACTGCAAGATTGACATGGGCTGAACGCCATACTCAAGTGGAGAACAGCAGCTTTAACAGCTATCTAAAAAATGCTGATGAAAATGAGATGGATGGGACCGGAGTATGGGACCCTACCTGCTACGAAGGTAGACAATTCAGGCGACGCTTCCGAGTACCGTACACAATCTTTCTGGAACTGGTTGAAGAGTATAAACTAGATTGTTCAAAGTTACGCTCTACAGGTCCCTACGATGAACGCCTTTTGGTACTCGGTGCACTTCGCGTATTAGGTTCGGGCTCTCCATTTGATTTGATAGAAGAGTTGAACTGCATAGACAAGGAGACGAATCGAAAATTCTTTCACAGGTTTGTGAATTGGGGCCGAAGGGAATCGTCAAAGTGGATTTATTTGCCTCGGACTGAAGCAGAAATCTGTCACGTAGTTGACGTGTACAAGAGTTTAGGTTATCCTGGGGCGCTCGGGAGTGCAGACGGAGTTCACTTTTATTGGGACAAGTGTCCTGCAGGACTATCAAATGCCTGTACTGGCAAAGAGAAGCTCCCGACATTGGCCTTTCAGTTTGTAGTTTCACACACAAAGTGGATCATGTCTGTGACGAATGCGCATTTTGGTACAGACAATGACAAGACAATAAGCCGGTATGATCAAGCGATCATAGACGTTCGGGAGGGTGGCCGGTTTTCGAAGTACAAGTTTGAACTGTACACGGGCAACAATGATGATACGATTACGGAAGAGGGGCTGTATTATATTGTCGATGGTGGATATCATACATGGGGTTGTCTGATATGCCCATTCAAGATACAGCAGCCTGGCACTAGCTGTGAGGTATGGAGCAGTGCTCTCGAGAGCATACGGAAAGATGTTGAATGCACGTTTGGGATTCTGAAGGTCCGTTTCTTGATCCTAAAGCACCCCTTAAGGTTGCACGATATGGAGGTCATTGAGGATGTAGTTCACACTTGTGCCATGATTCACAATCGCCTCATGCAGTACGACGACCGGGACGACTGGGATTGCACTGGAGGTGTGGATGGAGGTACAGTGGACTACGGAGCTCCCAACTCTGGTGATGCTGCTAGTACTGGTGATGGGCTGTTCTCCGAATCTGCCAAGTTAGGGCCGATCGCGGATGCAGTTCTTATGAATGCAACTGTTGCAGAAGGGCGGTGCAAACGTGTGAGCTATACCAGGGGTGAGTACAGGAGGACCCACACAGGGGTGACACCATTCTTTGACAACAACGATAATGAGCTGGACGAAGAAGGAGAGACATCAACTGACGACAAGTTTAAATTTGACAGAAGGCGGCAGAACTTGATTCGCCACTACCAGCATATGAAACGATTTGCTCAACGCCATGAAAAGCACCCTGCCACAGTACTACCAGCAAATTCTTAATTCATTTGTATTATTATTTATATATGTCTTCCTCCTCGCCGTCATCCTCATCGTCTGAGTTCCTACTATCGTCATCCTCATCGTCTGAGTTCCTACTATCATCGTCTTCATTACCCTCCTCGTCCCCTTCAACAAGTGACGTGTCAAGCGATGTATCAGTTTCTTCTTTTTCTCTTTCTTCTTCCCTTTCTTTTTCTTGATCTTGAACAACCGTCTTGAGTATCTTACTCATTTTTGTCTGAACAATCTTCTTTACTTCTGCATCCATGCCACACGATTGTGCAAGCAGGCACCACTTGTGCTGCACACAGTCGGCCGCAAGAGCTACCTTCGCCTTCTTTCGAGCAGCCAACTCGCTAGCCTTCGACTCGCGAGATGCTTCAAATGTTTCGCGAAGCTTTTTCTTGCGTTCATGCTCATCTTTTCTTTGAGTCTTCCTGCTTGAAACTTTCTTTTTGATGAGTTCCGTCCTGGCCCGTGCCTTCTTTGGTTCATCACCAGTAACTTTGCCTCCTGCATGTCTGCTCATCTCTCGTGATAGCAGTGCATGCGTGTGGAACTCAACAAATGTTTCATACTCTGGAAACATGTAGGTTTCTTTAGAAGGGCAATCGTCTGCTACGACAGCTGTGGGAGCAGTACTAGGAGGACACCCACCATCAGTACTACTGTCATATGTACTATCACCAGTACCGGCAGCAGTACTACTAGCAGCAATAGTAGTAGCCTTACTAGCTTTGCGCCATTTAGCCTTAGCTGCCGAGTTAGTCTTGAAAACCCAATGGGCCCAACGGGTCTTATTAAGGGCATCATCAAGATTCGAGCCGGATTCATTAATGACACTCTTGAAGGCTGGCATCAGGATGTTTTTGATACAGTGCAAACCTTCCCTGTACTTGTCCCATATGTTCCGGCCTACGAGGATGCTATTGCAGGTGAAGGTACTGTACTTGCAGTGGTGCATGATATTGTCGGAGAGATCCTTTTCATTTATAGAAAGACGAGCAAAGAATTCTGCCTCCATTTTTTTGTGTAGCTCGGCTCCGATGCTCTGCTTGTGCTCACTTATAGCCAGACCACATTGCGTTGCCAACAGGCATTTGGTTGAGGCGACTATAAGCTTCTCCGCAGAGGAGAGACGAGCAGTCTTTGCCACCTTTGTCATCTTGTTGGATATAAATGTGAATTCTTATTGGTAAAATGTTTTAAATTATTTTAAGAAAAATAATGTCGCGCCCAAATTGTCCATCTGGGTTCAGAAGCTCGCGCCCGAATCAATCCATTTTGTAATCTCGATTCCGTAGGCGATCCTGTTGTGTTCAAGGAATGACGTACAAATTTCGACAGAATCGCAGTTCCGGGCCCAAAACTGCAATTCTGTAAAAACGCGAAAATGTTGAGTCTAAGGTATGGCCTTAGACCATGATTACCGGTTGCCTGCCTACCGTGCTTAGACGATTAGTATCGTAGTGGTGGCCCTATGAATGGATTGGTTTGTTCCACGTAGGGTAAGAGTGCTGGTTCTACGTGCAGTGGGTTGACCTTTAGGTCTGGGGG
>OOGD01000220.1_pt1 | contig 12587 bp, 6 predicted proteins | sample 1670381 | NCBI WGS metagenome assembly OOGD01 (sample SAMEA98146918, study PRJEB22522) | marine metagenome | biome: marine biome; feature: marine water body; material: sea ice | place: Arctic Ocean | collected 14-Sep-2015 | depth 1.3 m | reverse complement strand
ATTGATATCCTTGAAAACGTAGAACAGGCTATCATCAAACATCATCCATCGGAATTGTGTCTATCCAGATAGATCGGGTCCTCCACCATTGGTGGATAACCCGAACAAGACCGAACATGGACAATTCCCAATTAAACAAGTTCCGCACTCTACCAAGACAATTCATAGTGTTCGGCTTATCAACAATGTGTGGACGACAACGGAAGAACTACAGGCAATCTTGATATCCTCGAAAACGTAGAACAGGCTATCATCAAACATCATCCAACCGTTGATGCTGTTCTGGTTATCCACAATTGGTGGATAACCCGCAAAGGACATCGTCACGAAGAATAGGTCCACTTTGATTGAAGATGTATATATTGCTATTATGATTATCTAGATATGTAAAGCACAATTTGACATTGCCACCATTGTCGTCGTTGTCATAGGGTCTTTGTTGTCATACTAATCCGACTCTACTTCCAAGTCCTCTTGTCCACGGTCGGCTTCCACCTCTTCCGTCTGTTTGTCATTGTCATCTTCTTCCAGCTCATCAGTATTAACCGTGTCAATCGCCAGCAACAAGACGTCATCCATACCAGGCAAGTCTGCCCGTAGCAAATCCTCCATCTCATGGATTATTCTTTCAGCTGTGAGTTCATCTGATCTGCCTTGTAATTCTTTAACACCAGCGGCCAGTCTGTCACAATGCAAACATGATTTTTGCCTCTTCTGCTTTGGGTCATCATTAGCTTGGGTTTCTTCCTCTTCGACGTTTGTCACTTCAGCATAGCCACTGGTATGGGTTGACACCCTGGTTGACCTTCTACGTGAGTCATCTTGTTCATTGGGGACTTCTGCCGTGGGGACCTCTGTCTTGTCCCCTTCTTCCTTGGTGTCTTCTTTATTGCTGTCTTTTTTCTTTGAAGGCGCGAGTTTCCGTTTGCGCTTGGTAGGTTTTTTCTGGGAGGCCGTCCACGCATCAAAAGCATACTTATGGTCAATGGAGTCATCACCAATGATGACGCTATGCATGCTTTTTGAAAGGTTTCCTTCCTTGCCTAAACCAAAGTCGTTGGCTATGAACTTCGTTGCGGCGCTCGGATTGTTGAAGACTCCTTTGCCATTGAGAAGCTTCGTCCCACCGGTGAGGTCCTCGAAAAGGTTATTTGACTGTTTCATTCTGATGGCGTATGCTTGGAAGAATAGTTGGGTTACACCCCTAATACCTGTGGTGTGTTTGCATCCCCAGTTTGATTGTTTTGAAACCACCCATTCCATGCAGTGCTTCTCGTCATTGATTTTATAGACACACTCTGGTTCCCAACCATATGTATCAAGGACTGATAGCATTCGTTGGATCAGAATCTGTCGAGTCAGCCAATACAACTTCAGTCCCACCCCTGCCTCAATGGCTATGTGGTTTTTGGTTTTCAAGACCGTTATATGTGAATGGAGGATATGGTTGACAGGAGCGATAACATATCTTGCAAACAAGATGGGGTGGTGAATATCTTTCATGGAACTGGACAAGAACTTACGAAGACCACGACGAGCTTCTCTTGTCACCATCTGCGACGTGAAGAGTACGAGTGTGGCGTATAGACCCAGACAGTTTCCTATGTGTTTTCTGCCCGTTTGTTCAGAAGCAAACCTCTGTTTCTGCATGCCGTTTTCATCAAGTGTCTATGATATGGCAGATGACGTGAGGATGTATATACCACATTACGTATCTGCCCCTGGCGGTTTTATACTTACATCCTTGATGCCTTGAAAATTACGTCCTTGCAATTTCAGGACTTTGACATCCTGAACAAAGTCAACCTTGTTGACAGCTTGCATCTCTCCTTTCCCAGGCTCCGTATCAAAATACCGGTCGATTACCACATCCTTGATTGCCTCAATGAAAGCTGTGAAGGGGTCGTCAACCACCGACTTCTCAAATGGGTGCTGGACGAACGCTTTGGTTGTCATGTTGTCAAATACCTTGAATTTTGGTTGTTTTACAACTTTAATACATTGACTGTAGATCTTCCACCACATTGTCTTATAGGTTGGGTTCACAACCTGGCTTCGCAGACCCTGTGCTTCCTCGCTATAGTCGCGGATCCGGCCTAAGACATCATCTGAGATCAAAAAGTGCTTGCTGTCTGGCTGGATTACGTTCACTGAGAATGGTTGTACAAGTGTAGAATTTGCATCGATTGGTCTGAAGTCTTTCAAAGGTACAAGCGGCACGGTTTGGCCAATCTTGTATCCATAGAAGGTACGCATTGCCGTCTCACAGCGATGACCACCCTCAACCATCCCAGCGCGGACATTATGCGTCGACTGAAACCATGAATGGAAGTACCGATTGGCATCGACAACACGGGCTGTTGGCTTAAATACAAAGGGGGCGCTGAACTTTGCTGCCAATAGGTTTAATGCTTCAATAGTGGCTCCCAAGCCTTGGATTTCTGGATGGAACAATATTTGTGCCCAATCGTACACATCAGGGAGTTGATGTCCAATGGGACGCCCGCACACGTGTGCCAATGTCTTCATTCCGTTGAGACCAAATCGATATGCTGAAAGTCCTGTGACTTGACACGTAACGGCTTGGTCGACGATCTTTACGATCTTTTTTTTTTTTGGGTCTACCCCCAGACTAATGTCAACGCTCAGCTTTGAAAGACTGTTGAATCTCAATTCTTGGGATTCCACCGCACGGGCGATCTCATAGAAGACGACCTCAAGTTCGCTGCTCTGGAAAGACTGGTTTTGTCTAGAGGCTGCAATGCCAACATTAGTCATCAGAAACGGCCATGTCGATATGTATACGGGTCCTTTTCCTTTTATCAAGCACTTACAAGTAGCATCTTTATAAATCGCTTCTGCTATTGATGCCTCATGACCATTAGCATTACACAGATGCGCCTGGTCCACAAGTCGGTGGTTCACAGGCAGGGTGTACGCAATGTTGAGGGTGCTCTCTATAGGGATGAAAAGTGTTAGGACGAAAAGTGAGACACCACTAACACCCTGCACAGTTAGTTCAGTCAGGCGTGTGGTAGACAAGGGAACGGTTAATTGAACCAGGGGATCATCAGGTAGATCGTCTAATCGACTTTTGTTCGTGTCGATTAGATTCATCAATGGCTCTAACAGAATAGAACACAGAGGCAGGTGAGTTTAGTTTGCCGCGGAGCTTCCCGAGTCATCCACCGGATGACGTACCATCTCTTGCAATGTAGATCTGTCCAATGGACTTCTTATGCTGAATCGAGGGCATTTTATTTTGTTTTGTTCCTAGCAAGTACGCCTTGAAGTCCTTGTAGGTCTCCAAAAAGACCTCCTTACTAGCAGGGTTTCCTTTATTGGGCGATGATACCTGTGATTTGTTGGTAACAAATGGAAACAAGTCTTCAAAAGAAGCATTGTCATTTATGGATGGGGGTGGTAGTTCCACCTGGACCTTGGTGATTTCCTCAACGGAAGAATCCTCATCGTAGTCTTGCGTTGGACTGTCACCATTCGACGGTGGTGATTTTGTAGGTGTGACGGAAGCAGATGCGGGTTTTGCAGCGGTTGTTACCCCATCTTGGTTGACGTCAGTCGTAGTTGCATTATCCGTTTGACGTGCATTGTCCATTTCATGTGCATCGTCGTCGCCGGTGTCCGTAGTTGGGATTTTTGGGGGTTGTTCGGGTGTAAACAATTGTCCTTCTGTAGTGTTGGAACGTGTGTTGCGGGTAGGGGATGTTGGTGCAGAAGAAGTTTGTTTGGGAGTTGCCTTTTTTGCTGCAGCTTTCTTCTTTGCCGTTGCTGTCTTTGTGGCCTTTGCGGCTTTCTTTGGCGGCATCTTGTTTTATGCAAACATATTATTATGACAGCAACGCAGGGGTGGTACTTGAAAGGCCGCTGCAACGGTACCTGAAAGTCCTGTGCATGTCATGGGGACGCCGATAGCCTATCGTTTTGTATAAAGTGAGAAGAACATGCGTCATCGGCTCAGAGGAAGGCGTCATGGCCATGCCAATATCTATGTATGCAACACTATATATATGTATATCAATTTGTTTAGCCCTAAGTGGAATATAATCACAATACGTATCAACGGACATTGTTTAATATCTTATACAGTTATGAACAAATGTGATATGTTAAATGAACAATCTAAGGGCGATTGCATATTGTCGCTATACTTGTCAAGAATCCCGAATTCCTAATACATAGTCAAACCCAAATTTTTGAACTGTAGATACAATTATTGTGAAATCCATGTTATCACTAGATTCAAAGCTATTACTGTTAGAAGATAATTGGATGAAACCAGGGACATAGAAACAAATTTGAAACCTTTTGTACAAGATCCTTTTTTTTAATAACTGAAGAGATGAATAAAGATAAAGAACTGGTACATAGACACCCAAATTTCCAGTCTACAACCAAATATTGCGCAGGGGAGATATTTCAAAGCTAATGGAAGATACTTTCAAGTCGTTGAAACAAATTTCATAAACGATGCCACGAATGTTCACGGATGAACCGCCAACAATAGTTGTAGTAGCCATTCTGAATGATAATATATCACAAAAACATATGAATCGAAATATTGTATGAAAATGCCGTTGGCAGTGAAATATTGTGTTTACTCCTAAGACAAGAATCGCTCGATCTCTAGAAACAATTGGTGAGATGTTCATAAATCGCTACAGTGTTCAGAATCAAAAGACCTTCACACCGGTAAGGTATGTATATAATTCTTTTATGATTTTGTAGAATTATGTGACACGGCTTCGACATGGCGAATTGTCGTCCACGGTAACAGCAAAACAAGAACATGAAGTCGGCTTATCCCCGAATGGCGGATAACCCGACCAATCATCTACGAGCCATCTAGCCAAAATCAGCTGATCTCTTTGTCTGACATAACCATATACACTCAGCTTATCCACGATTGGTGGATTACCGGAATGCTTTGTCTTATGTATGTCTGACAAAATCCAGCCGTTATAATATGTCCTATTTGAATTATTTTTGACCATACTAACTTACGAACGTATGGTTTGCCTGTGAACAGTAAAAATGCCTCCACGAAAGAGTACTCGCGGTCTAAAAGAGGTACCAGTCAACAAAAAGATTGTACCGGAATCAAAAACGGAGGTCAAAACACCTGCCGAGCCTTGCAATACGACGGCAGTCATTATTGAAAAATGTACTACAACAAAGTTGGATGAGGTCTATGGGATACATTTCAAACTGAGCGGTAATGTTGTATCTACGGGTAGCCGTGAAGAGGCAACACTGATGTTGGGTCAGCTTCCTGAGAGTGTCACAGCAGATGGTGCGGTTGCTGTTAAAACTTTTGCATCTATGTACGAGCTCGAAGCCTTCCGAACTTCTTTGAAAAACAAGTCAGAATCTGCGACAAATGTCAGGACAGCATCAGGATTAATCCCTACCATCAATTATAATGGTAAACCCCAGGCCGAGTACGATGTCAAAAGGTCCAACCTAAAACGGTCCGAACATCCTATCACGCTTGATTTGGATGATATTCCAGAGGTTAACGTTGTCGACGGAAACACAGCAATGAAAGAAGCAACAAACAATAATGATGATCAGAGCGCTGATGGTGTACTTGCCAGCCAATCACCGGCCGCCAAGAGGATGCGTACTATTATCAGAACAAAAGGAATGAAATTGATTATTCATTATTGGCCCAACGTTCCTGGATCGGCTGTTGCCCAGATTGTATTCATTGATATCATCGACACGCGTCAGGATTTCACACATTGGCTCCAACGGCCCAAAAAATGGGTGGATGTGTTCGGTAACATCGAACAAGAGTGCGCGAATACTCCAAATCCCCTTGGTAAATTCTTCACCCAGATGAGATGTGCTCATTTCCGTGCTCCTTCGGGTGACAATGTGTCCCATACCAAAATTGTTAAGGTTAATGAAGGGGGGACTAAGTTGACTTTGCATCGTCAAGGGCTCTATACCTACCTACCCCATGGACAAAACTCCGACTCAATTAGGGAGCACATCAAGAGGAATATGGCCCGGGTTCTTAACGACTATGATATCCAGGTCTGTTACAGAATGATTATGACTGAGACCTCAAGGAACATTCGCATTCCTGAATTGATGAACCCACGCCAGGCTGGGGTAGGTGGTGTCTTCTGGGACCAACTCCAAGGGGCCGTGGATGGGATGGAATTTGTTCCCCATGCTAGTCTCAAAGAGGTCTTTCTCAACAATGAGGTCATCAATATCACAAAATCCCTCTTTAATGGCGTCACCGACCAAATGTTTATATCAGGATCTCTCCCTGCCAAAATTGATGCTTTTGCCCATGGAGTCCCTCTTTGATCACAATGAAGACCTGTACTCAATCTATGTTATCTTGGAAGAATTGTCAAATATTGTTCATGTGTTTTTTGGGTTGATATTGATTACCTTTGTATGATATATCAAGTGTGTTAATACTTTGTGCTTTAACCATCACTTATATCTGTACATTCATTTCAATTTAGGTGCTGCCAGACATATCGGGTCCTACACCATCCGTGGATAACCCGAACAAGAAAGAACAAAGACAATTCAAGACTAAACAAGTTCCGCACTATACCCAGACAATACATAGTGTTCGGCTTATCCCCGAGCCATGGTCGACACGCAGAAGAACTTCAGGCAATCATCATATTCACGTCAACACCAAACAGGCCATCATCAAACATCATCTAACTGTTGATACTGTTCTGGTTATCCACAATCCGTGGACAACCCGCATTGGAAAACTTCATCATAATGGAAAAACAAACAAAGACAAAGAAAAAGCAACGCCAATTGCAGCAACAGATAAGGCGTGAGCCTTTGAAACTCCAAATCAACCATACAATTGTCCTCCCTCCACCATTTCACCCCTATTGGTGCCATCCCTGTTGCAGCGAAGCGTAAGTATACAGAATTATCTATATCATGACAGTTCCGGTTATCCCCCAACCGCGGTTAACCCGAACAATCAGCTCACTTTTATCTCTGTTATTATTTTGTCTCAAAGTTCCACTCAATCTCAATCAAAACAATGCATCGAGGCTTTCGAAACTGCAATGAAATCTTTGAAACATAGACAATGTGATCTCTGTCTTTCTGTCAGTCTGACTTTGACGGTTGTTAAAATGAGAGGTACAGGGTTAAACCGATGCAAACGTTGTATTGCAAAGAAAAGGACCACTTCCCCAGAATGGTTGCCAGTTTGGTTTAATCACGATGGGGTACCGCAACACCACGTCCCCACCGAACTGTCAAATTTGACTGAAGGAGAAAAACTATTGATACAACAGATCTCGCCCTACATTCCTATGCAGCATCTTCATAAAGGTGCGTATGGCTCAAAAGGTCATGTCTGCAGCTTCCCTCAGGCCGTGGAAGAGATCTGTACAATTCTACCACGTCTACCAGAGAATGTGAATGCAATCAGTGTGGTGAAACATTTCAAATCAAAGGATGATAGTCCTGGCTCTTTGGTATTCCGTATCCGTAAAGACAACGTCTTAAAGGCTCTACGATGGCTAAAACGTCACAACAAAGTCTACAAAGACATAGAAATACAAGAATCCAATCTAGGATGGATGGGGGACAAAGAAGAGATGGACCTGGATGTTGCAGTTTCTGTCAGTCTTGAAGAAGATCCAAAATCTACTGACATCAGTGACTATGATTTGAATGGAGGGTCCAAGGAAAGTGACAATTGTGATCGCACTTTTGGTATACTCCCGACGGGTAGAAATCGCCCGGGGAAAGTCGACCAGCCCATCACTGATGGCATCACAGAATCCATAAAGGACTGCAGTTCACAAACTGGAACCACACGATTTGACTTTCCATATATCTCTGAAGAACCTGTCGATGAGTACGATGAATCAGAAAGAATATTCTGCAAGGCATTTCCATGGTTATTCCCTGGGGGTGTAGGTGACATTAACTCAATACACATGGAACCAATAGAGCTGGATCAGTGGATCCGACATCTTTTGCTCTATGAAGATGGACGGTTTGCAAGGGACAAAATGTGGTGTTTTTTTACACTAAATTATTCACAACGCAAGAATGTGATGAACCAAGGCAGCTACTTTGTGAACTCGTTTTACAAAGATGGGCCATCTTCTTTGGGAGATCTACAAGAAGCAATACGTTCGGGACAAACCGGGTGGATTGACAGAATAACATATTTTGGATTCAGGGTGTCCGGGTCTGCTGCCTACTGGCGTCAGAAACGACAGGAGGTTTATTCGTGGATCAATCACCATGCACATCTCGGACATGGAGCTCCGTCGCTTTTTATCACCTTATCATGTGCAGAGTACTATTGGCCAGACATCAAAAGACTCATTGAAGAGAGATACAAATTGGCCAATTTACCTGCCCCAGTACTTACGAAACCAGGTACATCCCGTTATATCAACGAGTTCACATTGGTTATCCAAGAATACTTCCAGATACGCGTGAAACAGTGGTTGACAACAATTGGGAAGACCATATTCAAAATCAAACACCACTGGCTACGGTTTGAATTTGCCCCTGGACGTGGACAGATCCACGCTCATATGCTGGCAATTGTTGACAACAAAGGTGTCATGAGATATGCATATGACTTACACTCGAATGGGCATACACAGCTACATGCAGAACTCCTGGGACGCTGGGCGCAAGACACCTTCTCGATGACATGTGATGCGTCAACAGATGGGGAATTGGATCAACAAACATGCACCAACCAAGACCATCCTGCTTCCCACTACTTCCACGAATGCATCAACAAATGCATCGAGGACAATGAGGATGCAGACCGTCTCCTCTTCACTTGCCAGTTTCACCGATGTTCCAACTATTGTCTGCGCAAGAGGAAACATATGTAAGTTCATTGAAATCGGGTTAATCGCAATCCGCGGGTAACCCGAATCATAATATCTCATAACAACCGTATATCTCACCAATTGTACAGTCCCAAAGGAGAGAAAGGTTTGCTGCGAGAACGTCGAGTTTGTAGAAGTGGATGTGGTGTCGAAGCTGATGCAGGGAAGTGCAACACACCCGGTTTCAAGTTACGGACTTCCCCTAAGATTGTGCGAGATCTTCGTGGATTCTTGAGACTGGATCTACCAAGGAAGAATCGACGCATACTACAGTCTTCTTTGCTGCTAGCACATGGCTGGAGGGCAAATTGTGATGTGCAGATGTTGATATATGAAAGTAGTCCTGATTGCCCTGATCCAGGTGATATTTCAAGGGTGACTGATTACATTGTTGCCTATGCCTGCAAGGGTGTTGAATCATTGGCAGAAGAACGCGAACAAACAAAAAGTTTGATACTTTCTGCAAAAGAAGACGCAATTGGAAAACAGGATGTTCAACGAATTGCCCGTAAAGCTTTGAACCGATCTCTTGGGGAAAAACTAGTTTCCAAACAAGAAGCCATGGTGCAATTGGCAAGACTGGATCTCTTTTTGTGTTCTGAAATGATCACAAATGTGAGTCTCTCAGGCTATTACAAACTTGCAACCGATGGTGAAGGAAGAACAACAGTTCTGGCCAAATACGCAAAGCGGGACCTGTCGGAATCGATGCTTCTAGATCAAAGTTTACATTCATTTTTTCTTGGCACAGAAGGTTGGCACGAGAAACAAAGCAAATTCACAATTCCCCATTTCACTGGGGCAAGTTGTACACCAGTGTACCCCCCAACATCAGAATATGCACGGGCGGTGTTGTTGACACACAAGCCCTGGCACACAAAGTTCATTATTGATGGTCGGGATTTTCTCTCCTAATTTTGGCAATTTTTTTATTCGCCGCAATGTCCATCCATTGTAAAATTTCCATTCTACCAGGTTTTCATGAGGCATCTCACAAAACAATCATACGTGGAGCCAACCAGCAATGGAGAAGGTATTTCCTATGAGGAATTTGCACATGACATTCCAGATGACCTTGCCCTTGCTGTGAAATTGGTTTCCAACCTTTCCGGAGCTGGCACAGACAATGAAGGTTATGAATACGACTACGGTGTGGACCATGACTGGACACAATGCCGAATCAATGTCCCAAACATGGAACCAAATGTCGTTTCACAATGGCTCCCAGAACAAATGTCCAATTTCCGATCTCAAGAAACCAGCCTCAGAAACCAAATGACGATACCTCAGAAAAATAACGGGAAAACATATGAACTGAAGGATCTCAATGATGATCAAAAAGACATCGCCCAGTACATCCTGCAAGCAGTTAGAGACTGGATTATGTGTTCTAGGGAGAACAGAATGAAAGACTTCAAGCCAATCCGTCTCACAGTACGGGGTGCTGCTGGGTCAGGCAAAAGTACCCTCATTCACACTCTGAGCACAGCCGTCAAAAGGATGTTCAACTGTGATTCCGTTGTATGCATCAATGGTCCAACTGGATGCTGTGCCTTCTCTGTGGGTGGCAAGACGATACACAGTGCATGGTCTATAGCACCATTTCAACCAAGGACGACACCATCGGCGGAATCAATGAAAAAACTATTTCTGAAATACTCTAAGCTTGTCCTTCTCATGGTCGACGAACGAAGCATGATATCATCTTCCTTGTTGGCATCTCTTGAATCATATGCCAAGCAAACAGTACACATGGGACGTAACAACAAAGAGCCTTGGGGGTTCATCCCTGTTGTGGTATTTTTGGGGGATGATGGTCAACTCCCTCCAGTTGAACCAGGGGCATTCTACGCCTTTGACAAAAAACCAGCAAACATGGGTAACGAAAAGTTAAAACTGAGATACAGAGGAGAGCAACTCTTCGTACAACTGGGGAAAGATGTCATGCAGTTGAAAACCAACATGAGACAAGATCCAAGCCAATTACGTTTCCATCGAATACTCAGGGGACTACGTGCTGAAAATGAGGGGGATACACTATCAGAAGATGATGTCCAATATCTTCACTCTTTTTTGTTACATCCTGACAACGATAGGTTCACCAAACAAGAATTACAAACGATCTCTGAGAGGTCCACTTGGCTTTTTGCCAACAAAGCCCCAAGGGACCAACGCAATCTAAAAAAAATGTATGAACTCCACTCTGCATTAAATCCAGTTGTGAGGATTCATGGCAAACCAGAAACAAAAAGAATATTGGACAGCCATTTTGGGGAAGACTCTATCCTTCGTGTTCTGCGAAGCTGCGTTGGCTGCAGGGTATCGATATGCGCCAGAAATATCAACCCAGACTGGGCACTTTTCAACGGCAGCATAGGGGTAGTCATTGATATTGTATTTGCCCCTGGTCAGTCACCACACAATCGGGATCTCCCCTTGTATATCCTCGTTGACTTCGATCAATACTGTGGACCACGGTTCCACGAATTGCTACCAGAGACCTACGTCCCAATTGTACCAGAAACAATAGGCTGCACTCGTAATTGCTGTCGAATGACTCAAATACCGCTTCGGCTCGCCTTTGCCAAGACAATCCACACATTCCAAGGGGCTAATGTTGGACCAATGCCTACTGGTTCACCCCAGAACATGATTCAATCAATTGTCGTTGACCCTGGCAACAGGGGATTTGAGGGCAACAATCCAGGCTTATTCTACACTCTTGCATCTCGTGGTACAACACTGGGCGACCAAAGCAATAACTTATCTTCTGCGTTGTTCTTCACAGGAAAAAACATGAACCCGGATCGTATAAGGAACATAACAAAAGGTTGCAACGGCCACAAATACACAAAGATTCTTAAAAGAGAACGATGGGTCGGGTACCTCGAAAGAAACACGCGCCAACTATCAACAACCAAAAAAAAACAAGACAATCTGTTCGAATGGATCGACGCTACCAGGATCACATCAGAAGAACTACAGGCAATCATCACATCCATGACATCACAGAAAAGGCTATCATCAAATAGCATCTAACTGGTGATACTGTTCCGGTTATCCACATTCCGTGGAGGACCCGCATTGAAATTCAGTGGGGGTTATAATACCGTTATAACCGTTACAAACCGTTTACATCAATACATACACGAAGTCTATTCCGTACAGAACGGGGATTCCGTACCAAGACTGCAGTAGGAAAAACAAAATTTGACCCCGAACACTATTCTCACCCCTAAAACAAATCCTTGGTAAAAAAGGGTCCGTATGAAACGAAAACCGTTTCCAACCGCTACAACTATTCAAAACCCCAGTCAATAATTGAACATTCTATTTAAACGAAAGGCTTCAGAAGGCTGATATTAAAATTTACTTCGTATGTTGATATCGCGCTATATACGATCAAGGACTGTGACACGGAACGTATACGAGTACGCCTATTAAAGATGCGTACCCCGGCTATAGTGCTCGAAGTGATAAAAGGCCTACGGGGCCACCTACGCTGCGCTCCGGAAGCCCCTCCGGCTGATTAAATCTAATCTAATTAGCTATACTACATGAAAGCAAGCCTAGTTGTCACGTAACAGTCAATCAACTTAGATCTATCTATTCACAATACCTATATATTGTATAGGACCACAGTTATAGAACAAATAGTTCAATGACGGCTGCAGAAGGTCAAAGAGACACCGGTTTAGC
>OOGD01000219.1_pt1 | contig 12637 bp, 10 predicted proteins | sample 1670381 | NCBI WGS metagenome assembly OOGD01 (sample SAMEA98146918, study PRJEB22522) | marine metagenome | biome: marine biome; feature: marine water body; material: sea ice | place: Arctic Ocean | collected 14-Sep-2015 | depth 1.3 m | reverse complement strand
TGGTAGAAGCTTGAGCTAATACTCTCTTCTGTTTATGGGATTGAAATATTCAGCTATATTTTTTATGATCTAGGTTTTTTTTGACTAACCTCCAAACTATTCACCCATTACTTATAAATTCCACCATCAGTAACCACCAAATCAAGTCGAACGTCCCAGTCTTCCGCAATTAGTTGGTCCACTTTTTGAAGTTCATGCGCGACACCGATTAATATAGGTGCATCTCGCTGTGCCTGTTTACGGAACTCGAAACTGCGATCATAGTATCCGCCACCCATTCCAATCCGATTACGCTGTGGATCGAATACCACCAGTGGCGCTAGTACGAGATCCAACGCTTCTGGTGCTAGCATTTCATCATCTGTGACGTCGGGTTCGGGTAGCCTAAATCGGTTGATACGCATTTTTTGACCGTGGAAATAGGGCGAGAAACGCAGTGATTTTAGGTCTAGATTTGGCAGGTAAATTTGCTTGCCCATTTCGAGCGCTAGATCGATTATGGGATTCAGACTAATTTCGCCATTGACTGCTGAATAAGTCGCTATTTTACTGGCATTGATGAATTCGGGTAATACGCTAATTCGATCGAACAACTGCGATGCAGCCAGCTCTAATGCGTCTTTATTCAGTTGAGCTCTTAACTTACGGTTGCGTTGTCGCAGGTTGTCTGCTGAAAATTCCATGGTAATTCCTTGGTGATCGCACAAAATATACTGATGAAGATGATACCTGCTTTATTCGCAGAATTTAACCAGCAAGCTCATTACCATCCAGCAGTTCTAATAACCAATTTCGAAACGCACACACGGCTGGATTATTTAAATGAGATTTTGGATAGACAATATAGTAGGCAAAGTCATTCACCAAAGTAATGTCGAACGGCTTGATTAGTCGGCCTGCGTCAAGGTGATCCTGTACAAAAGTGGTTGAACCTAACGCCACGCCCTGACCGTCCACTGCAGCTTGAATGAGTACATTGGTGTCATCAATAATAGTGCCCTTGTTTGATGGTGTATCCCGCACGCTGGCCAGCTTTAACCATTCCTCCCAGCATTCATAATTAGCGTCATGCAGCAGAGTGTAATACTTAAGGTTATTCATATCATTTAAGGGCTTAGCATTTTCAAGAAATGAAGGCGCACAAACAGGTGAAAAATCTAGGCTGAACAATTTATCGGATACAACACCAGTCCAATCGCCTTTACCATAGGTAACTGCAATATCAATATCTTCTCGGTCGAAATCAACGGCGGTATGAGCGTGGAACAGGCATAAATCAATTTCAGGATTTTGCAACCAAAAGTATTTGAGTTTAGGCGACAGCCACTTCGCTGCAAATGAAGGGGCGAGGCGTACGCTGAGCAAGCTGTTGTCGGGGTCTTTACTGACGGTTCCAATCGCTGTTGCTAGTGTGTCAAATGCGTCGATAACCTCTGGTAGTAACGCCTTTCCCTGATCAGTTAAAACGAGTTTTCTGGGTTGCCGATAGAATAACGACACGCCTAAAAAGTCTTCTATGACCTTGATTTGATGGCTTATCGCCGCCTGAGTCACATTTAGCTCTTGCGAAGCCAGAGTAAAACTTAACAGCCGGCCTGCCGCTTCGAATGATTTGAGACTATTAAGTGGGGGAAGTTTACGTGCCATAAAGCTAACTCTATCCATTATTAAATCTAATGCAAGATATAAAAATTAATCGCTTGTAACTCCTTTGGGCTAGTTACAGAATAGCTGGAATTACCGTAGTTCTATTCATATAACAATTATCACAGAGTGCAGTATTATGGGAAGACGAACAAACAGCCGAGAAGCTAAAATTGCCATGCGCAAAGCGGCGCTCGCAGATGATTTAAAACCCGTCCATGGCGGACTTGAAGGCGGTCAATATCGCCCCTTAACAGACATCGACATTGCGGCTATTAATGACAATGTATTTAAAATATTAGCAGAAGTTGGCTTTGCCGATGCAACACCCCACTGTATCGAAACCTGCGTTGCGATTGGGGCTACCTATAGTGAAGAAGATGGTCGCTTGCGTTTCCCGAAGGCGGTTGTCGAAGACGCGATGGATAAATGCTGTCGTGATCTAACCTTGTATGGCCAAGACCCAAAACATGACGTGCATTTAACGGGTCAGAAGGTACATTTCTCGACTGCTGGCGCCGCAGTATTAGTCGCTGATACGGTTAAAAACGAATACCGCGAATCGACCGCACAGGACTTATACGACATGGCGCGTATCGTCGATAAGTGTGACAACATCCACCTGTTTCAACGCACCTGTGTGTTGCGCGACATTCTCAATAATCGAGCAATGGACATTAATACCACTTACAACGCTGTGAGTGGCACGACCAAACACGTTGGTGCCAGTTGGACCGAAGTAGAGCATCTTGAAGACACGTTAAAAATGTTGCATATCATTGCTGGAGGCGAAGACAAATGGCGTGCACGGCCTTTCGTGAGTATTTCTTGTTGTCACGTTGTACCACCGATGAAATTTACCGAAGAAGCATTGGGTTGCGTCAAAACAGCGGTTGAGGGTGGCATGCCAGTATTACTGTTATCGGCTGGGCAATCGGGTGCGACTTCTCCTGCCTGTCTTGCTGGTGCAGTTTCTCAGGCCTGGGCTGAATGTCTTGGTGGTTTGGTTTATGTGAATGCAATTAAACCGGGTGCACCGGCTATTCTGGGTACCTGGCCATTTGTATCCGACTTACGTACGGGCGCGATGAGTGGCGGGTCTCCCGAGCAAGCTATATTGTCATCTGCCTGCGCGCAAATGGGTAACCACTTCGATTTACCAACAGGCACTGCCTGCGGTATGTCAGATGCTAAGTTCCCAGATTTTCAGGGGGGTTCCGAGCGTGCCTACACCACAACCTGTGCTGCATTGTCCGGTGCCAATATCGTTTATGAAGCTGCCGGCATGTACGCCAGCCTGCTCAGTACCTGCCCCGAATCATTGTTAATTGATAATGACGTGCTTGGTTCGGCATTGCGTATTACCCGAGGTATCGAAGTAAATGAATCAACCCTGAGCTTCGAGGTATTAAAAGATGTTTGTTTAGGTCAAAAAGGGCACTACCTAGGTGCAGAACAAACCCTAGAGGTCATGCAGACCGAGTATATTTATCCTGAATATGGTGATCGTTTAAGTCCGAATCTGTGGGAAGAACAGGGTAAACCGGTATTGCTCGATAAGGCCATCGCTAAGAAGAATGAAATTCTGAGCAATTACCACCCAAGGCATATTAGTGATGAAGTTGACCGCCAAGTACGTGAGCAATTTCCCATCTTTTTGCCCAGAGAGGCATTTGGTCGCGACAGTTTAGACGACTAGTTATCGGGTGTTCTTACCCTGCGATGATATTCATTTCAGGGATAAGCAGACGACTAAGACATAGCTCAGTACAATTTTGAAAATATAAAGTTTAACCAGGCATCAATATGAAAAGTCATGCAAGAGTAGTCATCATCGGCGGCGGTTCTCTGGGTGTAAACCTGCTCTACCATTTGACTAAAGAGGGCTGGACCGACATCGCACTGGTAGAAAAAGGCGAACTCACCAGTGGCTCTACTTGGCATGCCGCTGGCCTTTGCTCTAACTTTATCGGCAACATGACGGTGTCGCAAATTCATGACTACACCATCAAGTTATATAATGAGATATTGCCACAGGAAACTGGGCTCGATTCTACCTTTCACAAAACTGGCAGTATCCGTGTCGGATTCACCAAGACAGAAGAAGAATGGTTCCGAAACCTAGAAAGCCGCTCTAAAAATGTGGGTTTCGAGTTCAACTTTATTACAAAGGCTGAAGCGCAAAAGCTCAACCCCTTTATGAACTTTGATAAAGCGCGTGTCATTGTTAACACGCCCAATGATGGTCACGTTGACCCGACCTCTGTCGTTATGCCTTTAGTCAAATTGGCGCGTGAGAATGGCGCTGAAATCAATCGCTTCACTCAGGTGACTGACATTAATCAATTGTCATCAGGTGAATGGGAAGTGATCACTAACAAGGGCACTATCATTGCTGAGCATGTCGTTAATGCCGGTGGTTGCTTTGCCCGTGAAGTGGGTGCCATGGTGGGTGTTAACGTGCCTTTGACTAACCTTGAGCACCAATATCTGGTGACTGAAAGCCATCCTGCGATCGAAGCACTTGGTTGGGAGCTTCCGGTTTGTCGTGACTCTTACAGCTCAGCTTATATTCGTCAGGAAGGCAACGGCTTTCTGGTTGGCCCGTATGAAATGTGGGGCTCTAAGCCCTGGGCACTGAATGGTATGGATTGGGGTTTTGATCGCGAATTGTTCGAACCCGATCTGGATCGATTAATGCCATTCCTCGAACGCTGTTTCGAGCTAACACCCGAGTTCGAAAACGTCGGTGTCAAGACAGTTGTCAACGGCCCTATTACTCACACGCCGGATGATAATATTTTAGCTGGACCTCAGGCGGGTCTGCAGAATTTTTGGAATCTTTGTGGTGCCAGTATCGGCATCGCACAGGGTGGTGTAGGCAAGTTCCTGGCGCAATGGATGGTGCATGGTCAAACTGAAATCAATATGGCACCGCTCGATAGCCGCCGTTTTGGTGACTGGGCAGATAAGAAATATTGCACCATAAAAGCTATCGAATCTTATGAAGAAATGTACGGCGTCGGCGCGCCCAATATGAATCGTCCACATGGTCGACCTAGCCGTACTAGCCCACTTTATGTTCGATTACTCGAAAAAGGCTGCATTCATGGTGCTACCCAAGGGTATGAAAAGGCACTGTGGTTTCAAACTGACACCGTTCGTAGCGAAAGCCTGTCGTGGTCTCGCACCGAATCACACGACGTGGTCGCACAAGAGTGTAAAGCAGTTCAAGAAGCTGCTGGCATTATTGACCTGTCAGGCTCGTCTAAATATGAAGTGTCTGGGCCAGATGCTTATCGATTCCTCGATAAACTGTCTTGTAACAAACTACCGGTGAAGGATGGCCGTATCAGCTTAACCCTGTTTCATGCTGAGCAAGGCGGTATCCTGTGTGAATTTTCTATCACTCGTTTGACGAAAGATCATTACTATCTGATATCAGCCATTGGTTCGGAGCACAAAGATTTACATTGGATGCAATCAAACGCTAACGATTTTGATGTGAAGATCGAGAACCTCACCGATGATTTCAGTTCTATGCTAATTACAGGCCCTCGTTCTCGCGAGATTTTGCAGCTCATAACTGAAGACGATTTATCTAACGAAAACTTCCGTTGGCTGTGTGCTAAATACATCCAGCTCGATAGCGCTAAAGTGCTCGCGATTCGAGTGTCTTATGCCGGAGAACTTGGCTACGAACTACACATGCCATCGTATCAATTGCTATCGATTTATGATTCTATCTGGCGAGTCGGCAAGGAATTCGGTCTGCGCGATTTTGGCGGCTATGCATTCAATTCGATGCGGTTGGAAAAAATGTACCGCGCTTACGGCAATGAATTCACTGAAGAAATCAGTGGACTAGAAGCCGGTATGGGCCGATTTATTGATACCACTCGTGACTTTATCGGTTGTGATAATATCAAGAAACGCGCCAACAATGAGTTTGACATCGAGTTAGCTTATCTCGTGTTTGACGATGATATGGCCTGCGAATGCTTCGGTAACGAAGCAGTTCATAATAATGGTGAATTGATTGGGCTCACCACCAGCGGCGCTTTTGGGCACCGTATTGGAAAAAGCCTGGCATTTGCCTACCTAAAACCTGCGATCATTGCGCAAGGTCTTGAGGTAACTGTCGATACTTCAGCCGGTATACGCCAAGCGCATATTGAAATGGATGCGGTTTATGATCCTGTTAATGAATTGTTACGCACCTAGTTTTACTGTTTTTGAGAATTTGAAATGTCTGAAATTAACCTCCCTCAATCGGCCGAAGTCGTCATCATTGGCGGCGGTATCGAAGGCTGCTCGATTGCGTATCATCTGGCTAAACGTGGCATTACAGATGTTGTCGTACTGGAGCGTAAGCAACTCACCTGCGGTACTACCTGGCATGCCGCTGGGCTTGTTAGCATGTTATGGCCAACCCCAACGCTGACCAGACTAGCCAAGTATAGTCATGAGCTTTATGCCTCGCTCGAAGCTGAAACCGGTCAAGCCACTGGCTATCGTCGAATTGGCAGTATTTCTCTGGCACGTACCGAAGAACGTCTGGAAGAACTACAACGCACCTCATCAATGGCAGCAGTTTTTGGGGTCGAGTCAGAATTCATCGACAACACAAAGCTCAAATCAATGTATCCCGGTATAAACATTGAAGGCGTCATCGGCGCTTTATATATCGAGAAAGATGGCCAAACTAACCCAATTGATACCACGATGGCGCTTGCTAAAGGAGCTCGTAATCAAGGCGTTAAAATTTTTGAGGACTGTAAGGTTAACAGCATCATTACCGAACAAGGAACAGCCGTCGGGGTTAAAACAGCACAGGGTGATATTCAAGCTAAGACCGTTGTATTGGCTGCTGGGCTTTGGTCTCGCGATCTCGCTGCCAAAATTGGCGTCGACCTGCCCTTATATGCTTGTGAACATTTCTATGTTGTCACCGATGAAATGGAGGGATTAACCAAACGTCCAGTACTACGCGATTTTGATAAGGGACTCTACTTTAAAGAAGACGCCGGAAAGATGCTTGTTGGTTGGTTTGAAAAAGATGCGATTGGCTGTTCGATGGATAAGATTAGCGAAGATTTTTGCTTTGATCAATTCGAAGTTGATATGGATCATATCGAGCCCAACTTGATCGGCGGCATGGAGACATTCCCCGAATTTGGTGAAGCGGGTATCCGAACCTTTTTTAATGGTCCAGAAAGCTTTACCAATGACAACCTACACTTGCTAGGTCCTACTCCTGAAGTCGATAACTTTTATGTTGCCTGCGGCATGAACTCAAAAGGTATTGGTGCAGCGGGTGGATTAGGCAAACTGATGGCTGACTGGATAATTGACGGTCACCCATCAGGTGACGTATGGGAATGTGACGTTCGGCGCTCACATCCAGTACAGCGAACGCAGGAATACGTCGAGTCAAGAATTCCGGAAGCGCTCGGCCATACCTACGACATGCACTGGCCATTTTACCAGTACAAATCTGCTCGTAATTTGATGCTATCACCGCTCCATCAGACACTGCTTGATGAAGGAGCCTGCTATGGCGAAGTCGGTGGTTATGAGCGACCCAACTGGTTTGCCCGAAATGGTGCCCTAGCAAAATATGAATACAGTTACAAACGTCAAAACTGGTTTGAGTTTTATGCTGAAGAACATCGTGCGGTTCGATCATCGCTCGGTATTTTTGATATGACCTCTTTTGGTAAGTTTGAAGTTTCAGGCCCAGATGCTCAATCTGCTTTACAATACATTTCAGCCGCCGATATGAATGTCGAAGTCGGCAAAGTGGTCTACACCCAATGGCTGGATGAACGTGGCGGTATTAATGCTGATTTATCCATTGCCAAAATTGACGACAACCGCTTCTGGGTCGTCACCGGTATTGGTTCGTTCAATCGTGATTGGTGGCATTTGAAGCAGAATTTGAAGGGCAATGTCACGTTAACCGATATCAGCCAGCAACAGGCCTGTCTTTCAATTCAAGGACCAAACGCACGGAATGCGTTACAGAAAATTTCCAACATCGATCTATCCGCCCAAGCGTTCGAATTTGGCGTCGGTTGCTTCGGTCAGATCGCGGGTGTAGACGTTTGGATGCAACGTTTGTCTTATGTGGGTGAATTGGGTTGGGAATTATTTGTGCCCACAGCACAAGCCGTTGGTGTTTTCAAATCGATTCAACAAGCTGGAGCAGAGTTCGATATTTGCAATGCGGGTCTTCATGCTTTGAATAGCCTACGTCTCGAAAAAGGCTTTCGTCATTGGGGGCATGATATTGGTGCAGATGATAACTTAATCCAAGCTGGACTCGGTTTTGTTGCAAAACCGGACGCCGGTGACTTTATTGGTCGTGAAGCCTTTATCACACAGAAGGCGGCAGGCCTACCCGATCGTCGGCTGGTGCAATTTTTGCTCAAGGACCCAGAACCATTGTTGTATCACAATGAAACGATTGTGATGAATGATGAAATAGTTGGTTACCTCACTTCAGGCATGTACTCGCATAGCCTGGGTGGCGCGATTGGTATGGGTTATATCAACCGCTCTGGCATTAATGCCGATGCGCTTGAGAATGCAAATTTTGAAATCGAGATTGCTCGCAGCCGATTTTCAGCCACAGCATCACTGAAGGCTTTTTACGATCCTGAAGGCAAAAAAATGAGGGTTTAGCCTATTTGGCTTTCGTTATCAACTTTTCAACTTTTCATTTTTTTAACTTTTCAATTTAGTGATGAGAAAGGGAATAGAAATAGAAACGTGAGTAGGGTTAATGTGACAGATATGTGCCTTATTTTAAGCAAAATTCTATTCATAAAGCTCACGCTGATATTTATTATTATTGAATGTCAGGTAGAATAGTATCTTATATTTTAGAAAATATTTGTTATGCAGTCTGTCAACGGGAACCTTACCTTTTTTTCTAATACAAGGGCAGAACAGACTAATCTTTATCCAGAAGTATTAAAGTCAATTGCCAGTCTAGAAAATACGGGTGAAGCCATAAATGAAACTTATCAATGTTCGGACTATGACGTAACGCCTCTGCAAAACCTTAGCAGCCTGTCAGCAAGCCTCATTGTTGACAAAATATGGTACAAGGATGAATCAAAACGCTTTCAATTAAAAAGTTGTAAAGCATTTAGCGATTCTTTTGCGGTTGCTCGTCAATCACAGAAAAAATTATCTGAAGTCACTGGAGAAACACCTTCGGTGCAGGATCTGCTCGATCACAAATTTGACGATATAGTCAGAAAAACCTTAATTATTTGTGCCAGCGATGGCAATCATGAGCGCTCAGGTTCAATTTCCTGGGGTTGCGAAATGTTTAGCTGCCCATGTGTCATCTATATTCATTGTGATGTTTCGAAAGGCCGTCAACAAGCAATGGAAGCTTTTAGCGCCGACGTGATCCGAATAACCAATAACTACTACGACTCAGAATTGGTCGAACAAATGCAGAGAGATATCCCCACTCATGTTTTTATACTAGGGGGCGTCGGTGGACTAGCCAGCGCTGTTTGTGCTTACTTTTGGGCGCTTTGGGATGAGCAGCGCCCACACTTTATTGTGGTTGAAACCATCAATGCCAATTATTTGAAAGAAAGTGCACGCGCAGGCAAACCAATTATCGTTAACAGTGACCTAGATACTTTAATGGCAGGACTCGCCTGTGGCGAAGTATCCGCTCTCGCCTGGGAAATCCTAGACGTGGGTGCAAACGATTTCCACACCATCAATGAAGAAGCGGTGCCTTTAACAATGCAATTATTGGCCTATGGTTTTAGTGAGGATGTGAAAATTGAAGCAGGAGAATCCGCAGTTGCAGGGTTGTCGGCACTCATTACAGCACGTCATAGTACTGATGAATCACGCGCTTTAGGACTCGACGAGTCTAGTCCTATTTATATTCTTGGCACTGAAGGCGCGACTGACCCTGAGCTATATGAGCAACTAATTAACCAAAGATAAGCGCAACTCTAAAAATGCACTTATTGCCATGGATGGCATGTATGCTGTTTTCACCTAATGCGCCTAATGTTGGTGCAGGAGACAGTCAAGAAAAATTATTATCTTAAGAAACTCCCATCAGTAAGGGAAATTAGGCGCGAATATGAATATGCCCCCAACACGTGGTTTTACCGCGAGTGAATTTGAGCAACGCACTCAAGCCGTGCAAAAACACATGCACGACCAGAAGCTTGACGCCATACTGCTGACAACAGAACCTAATGTACGCTATTTCACTGGCTTTTTTACCCAGTTTTGGTTGAGCCCTACACGCCCCTGGTTTTTAGTGATCCCGCTTGAGGGCAAGCCCATTGCGGTCATACCAACGATAGGTGTTGTTGGCATGCGAGACACCTGGATCGATGACGTAAGGTCGTGGTCTGCGCCCCAGCCTGATGATGATGGTATTTCTTTGCTCACCAACACCATCGACCAACTGCCAAAAAGATTTGGTCGAATGGGCGCTTCACTTGGTCCTGAAAGCCATCTGAGAATGCCGATGCAAGACTTCCAGTCATTATGCGATAACCTTGGCAGCACCGACGTGGTTGATTGCAGCCGAATGTTACTGGAAGTGTGCAGTATCAAATCTGAGGCTGAAATCGAAAAAATTCAACATATCTGTGAATTAACCTCAGACAGCTTTGTGGCCCTGCCCGAATTTGCAAAAGCTGGCGATACTGAGCGTCAGGTAGTACAAGCCATGCGCATCGATCTTCTCCAACGCGGAGCAGATCATACGCCTTTCATCGTGTCAGCTTCAGGCCCTGATGGTTATAACAATATCATCATGGGCCCTGTTGATCGCGTACTTGAAATAGGCGATTTGCTGATCATTGACACTGGCACAGTTTACGATGGTTACTTTTGTGACTTTGACCGAAACTACGCCTTTGGAAAAGCATCCGATGGTGCTAAACGAGCTTACGACACTGTATTCAAAAGCACCGAAGCAGGCTTTAAAGTGGCTAGGCCTGGGGCGACTACCAGCGAACTTTGGCGTGCCATGTGGCAGGTACTTGAAGATGGCGGCGCAGAAGGCAACGACATCGGGCGTATGGGACACGGACTCGGTATGCAACTAACCGAGTGGCCATCGAATACCGAAACCGATAATACGATATTAAAACCAGGCATGATCATGACCCTTGAACCAGGTATGAGTTATGACTCAGGTAAACAAATGGTTCACGAAGAAAATATTTTGATTACCGAATCTGGTGCTGTCATGTTAACGAAACGAGCAGAGCCTGAATTACCTATCATTATTTAACAGCAGCATTGTGAATACCCACTTAAATGAACCTGATTAATATGCATCGAATTAAGGAAACCAGTGAGCAGAACTTGTACTGGATTCTTCTCATCTTGGTGGGATTATCAATGGAAGCTGCTGGTCTTTATTATCAGTACGTGCTCGACGAATGGCCTTGTGTACTTTGCATTCACATTCGTATTTGGATACTGGGTTTTGTTGTTATTGCAATTTTGGCCATACTGCTTAAGCGATTTAAACCAGTGATCCCTACCCTGCACATTTTAAATAGCCTAATGATGGTTGGGTTTGTCGAACGCAGCTGGCAGACTCTGGCAGTGGAGCGTGGCTGGGTCTTTGGTAATTGCGATATGGATGCTGGTTTACCCCGCTGGTTTCAGCTGGATCAGTGGTTTCCTGCCCTGTTTGAAGTGAAAACATCTTGTGGCTACACACCGCTTATCATTTTCAATATTTCGATGGCCGAAGTTCTCATGGTGGCATCTGCCTTATTACTGGGTTTAAGCTTATTGTTATTAGTCGCTAGTATCTGGCCCTCACGCCGGCTTAACTAAAAAAATAAACCACTATGGCTTCTTTTCTTAGTAAAGCTTTCATTTAAATTTTCTAACCTTCGATTAAAATCTTAATTGCCAAGTGCCCAACCTGATCTAACAAGTCACACTCTATTTTATTAGTGTCTGTAAGACCAGGTTAGAGCAATCCTATCAAATCAAATTAGAGCAAATCTCTATTTCGACAATTCTTCTAATAATTCATCAGTTATATCAACGGCTTCATCCGCGTAAGCAACGCCTTCGGTGAAGATAAAGTCATATCCATTTTCCTTGCCAAACTGACGAATTACAGTAGAGATCGAATTTTGGATTTCCTGCAGCAGTACGCGTCGACGAGTCTGCACATCTTCTTGTAAGGATTTTTGATCGAACTGAAATTTGCGTTTACCTTGAAGAATTTCGCTTTCAGCTTTTTTCTTTTTTTCAGCGCTCATAATGGCGCCATCAGTTTGGTATTTGCTTTCAAGCCCTTGTATTTCTTTAGCCATGGCCCTTAGATCTGTTTCTCTCTGCTTGAATTCATCTTGGAGGATTTTTGAGGCGGCTTGCGATTGTGGCGATTTCTCAATAATGATGGCTGGATTAATAAATGCCAACTTACCTGCAGCACTCGCACCTAATGTTACGCTGCTTAAAACTAAGACGGTTAGTAGCTTTTGTTTGATAGTCATATTGTTTCTCTCTAGGTTATTGGCCAATGATGGTTTGTTGTTGTTTTAATCGATTATTGAGCAAACTTTCGAGTCCTTCGGCGTCCTTGAAAAGTCTCTCTACTTTCTCTACTAAATAAGGGTTACCCATTTTATCGGTACCCTTTATTTTCCCTTCTGTTTTTTCTTAGGCAACTGAATCTAAGACTAGTTGCCCGACTTCGGGTTCAACACTCACGGCCTGAATAAGGTTTTGGTTAGGGTCGTAACCCTTCACCGTATACTTTATGTTTTCAGCCGGCGGACTGCTACTAAGGTGTAGGTTACCATCGATATCAATCCATTTATATATCTGGTTGTTGTCTCTGATGGGCTCTGAGATATTAGTGAGACCTTTCAAATCATCAATAACAGGAACATTGGTTCCAAACAGATCAGAAAATAAACCGTATGGAACGCTTATATCTGAGAAGTTCATTAATATT